>Ga0137403_10000944_pt1 | contig 37077 bp, 36 predicted proteins | sample CZOMad2_1_16fung_FD_122057 | JGI IMG/M metagenome (GOLD analysis project Ga0137403, IMG submission 122057) | Vadose zone soil fungal communities from Angelo Coast Range Reserve, California, USA - CZOMad2_1_16fungal (Hybrid Assembly) | ecosystem: Environmental > Terrestrial > Soil > Vadose zone... | reverse complement strand
CTAGATCAGCATTTCTGTTTCCGCAAGAGGCGCCGCTTTCAGGCGAGTCGACCGATGCCGAGCGGCCACGCTCCAGCGCCGCCGACTTTGCGGCAACGTACCGGGCCGACGGTGGAGGGGCCGCGGGCTTTGCGAGAGCCAGCGGAGAAGAGCGCGAACTTTCCGGAGTTTGCGGCAACTCGCCTTATGTTGCGACAAAGTCCGCAGAGCTGCCGCAAACTAAGGGGAGATCGCGGCGACTCCCCTTCTTCGCCGCAAACTAAGCTTACTTTGCGGCAGCTGGGGGAACTTTGCGGCAACGGAGGCTCCGTTGCCGCAAACTAAGGAAACTTCGCGGCGAATCCGCGGACTTCGCCGCGAACTAAGTCTAGCTGCCGCAAACTCGCCTCGTGTTGCGGCGACTCCCGGGAAGTTGCCGCAAACTTCCGAGCGCTGCCGCGAAGTTTCGGGAAGTTGCCGCAAACTCCTGGGAGCACCGCCGTCACCCGCTTCCTCCCCCCGGCGGCAGCAAAATGAGCGCGCCGTTCAGCCCGTCGGGCTGTCTACCCTTCCGTCACCTCGATCTTCGGCTTCTCCGGATCGGGGCTCTTCGCGCTGGCGCGAGTGCGGATATTCTCTATACCCGGAGCATTAGACGCTGCTCCTCCCGTAGAACGAAGGAGATCGGCCATGGCGCTCATTGAGGCTCTCTTTTCATGGTTGGCACAGAGAAAAAGGCAGCGGCTCCACGAGGAGATCGCCAGATTTGCGAAGGACCAGGCCGGCACCGAGTTCGACCTCGATGAGGAACTGGAGCAGGTTGGCATCGAAGCGATTCTGGCCGAGCGGACCGGATAACTTTCCACCCGCGCGAAGCTGGATTCATCCAGCGCAACTCATAGCCCGGAGATTTATCTCCGGGCGGGGCCAAGCCGGAAGGACCGCCGCCCCTTCGGGGCTTTTATTTTCTTGGGGTTACCCTACCTGGGGCTCGCGCCCCAGGCTCAGTGCTGCCGCCCCTGCGGGGCTATAGCTGCCGGTGCGCTACTCATGCGGGCCGCCTCTTTTCAGGCGCTCACCCCTTGTGCAACTCCAACTGCTTCTTCTCCTCCTCCCGCGCCGCCGTGGTCCAGGTCGCGATGTCCCGCCGGCCCATCGCGCCTTCCTCCAGGCGGGCGTCGCGGTAGCCGCACTCCTCGACGTCCATCAGATATTGCGCGCGGGAGAGAATGGTGCCGCGGCAGAGCTTCTTCTCCTCGGGGCTCGGGGCGCCCTCGTCCGCCCAGCGGGCGAGAAGGGTGTCGAGAACCCGGCGCGGCAGGAGATCGCGCTCGCCGGGGTAGATGTAGCCGAAGAGGAGGAGATGGCTCAGGAGCACCCGCCAGTGGGGGCCGAAGCGGTCGAGCAGGCGGTCCCAGTCGAGGTCCTGGGCGCAATGGAGGAGGAGGTGGGCGACGTCGGCCCCGTCGTAACGCTCGCGCTCCATGATGAACGACTTGGACCACAGGATCTCCTCGGCCGGGCAGAGGGGGACCGACATCCCCAGGACCTCGCCCTCGACGGCATGCTCGAACCAGCCGTCGTCGACCCGGGCGATGCCGTTGCCCGAGCCGTAGATGACGTCGACGAAATTCTCCCCGCGATAGGCCTTGCCCAGCCAGTGGGGGAAGGAGAGCTCGGTCGCATAGCCGGCCTCGGCGAAGGTCCGGAGCGCCCGGTCCTTGTCCTCCGGCCGGACGAAGACGTCGAAGTCCTTGGTGTGGCGGACCACCCCGGTGTAACGGGCATAGGCGTAGGCGCCGCCGACCAGAAAGGGGACCTGGGCCTCCTGGAGCAGGGTCATGGCGCGACGGTAAAAGTCCGCTTCCTCGGCGGCGAGCGGTTCGGCGACGCTGGAAACGGTGTCCTTGGCGGTATTCATAGGAGAGATATGAGCAAGAGATGTACCAGCTGCCGACAACCGCTGGCACGGAGCTTGCGCTATCCGGCTCCGAGAGGAGGAGAAGCATGGCCAGCGAACGTCAGACCGAGCGGGGGGGAGTGCGGATCGGCGCCGTGGGGGACCTCCACTACACGAAGTCGCCCCAGCCCCAGCGCTCGCTGCAGGATCTCTTCTCCCAGGCGAGCCGGGCCTGCGACGTGCTCCTCCTCGCCGGCGACCTGACCGACCGCGGCCTTCCGGAGGAGGCACAGGGGCTGGCGCGGGAGATCCACGCCGCGGTCAACGTGCCGGTCATCGCCGTCCTCGGCAACCACGACTTCGAGTCGGGCCAGCCGCAGGTGGTGCGGGAGATCCTCTCCGAAGCCGGGATCAAGATGCTGGACGGCGAGGCGGTCGAGGTCTCGGGCGTCGGCTTCGCGGGGGTCAAGGGGTTCTGCGGCGGCTTCGGCAAGCGCGCCCTGGGACCCTGGGGGGAGGACATCATCAAGGCTTTCGTGCAGGAGGCGGTGCAGGAGGCGCTGAAGCTCGAATCGGCGCTCGCCCGGATGCGGGGCCTGAAACGCCGCGTCGCTCTCCTCCACTACTCGCCGATCCAGGCGACGGTCGAGGGCGAGCCGTGCGAGATCTTCCCCTTTCTGGGGTCGAGCCGCCTGGAGGAGCCGCTCACCCGCTACCCGGTGGACGTCGTCCTCCATGGCCACGCCCACCGCGGCACCCACGAGGGAAAGACCGCCGCGGGAGTCCCGGTCTACAACGTCGGCCTCTCGGTCCTCCAGCACACCTTCCCCGACCGGCCGGCCTTCAAGGTCATCGAGCTGGCGCTCGACGGCGAGGCCGGCTGAGCCGCCGGCGGTCGCGGCGCGCCGCCCGGCCCCCGCGACACCCCTGTAGTAGACTCCGGGCGAGGACCGAGCCCGCCCCCCCGAACCATGGAGACCAGCGAAGGATTCGTTTTCGTCCGCCCGGGGCTCCACCTCTATTTCCGGGTGCTGGGCGAGGGGGCGGAGACCGTCGTCGTCCCCAACGCCAATTGGCTCGCCGAGCCGCTCCAGCCGCTCGCCACCGGGAGGCGGCTGATCCTCTACGACCCACGCAGCCGGGGCCGGTCGAGCACCGTCACCGACCGCCGGCAGCTGGGGCTCGACGAGGACGTGCGCGACCTGGAGACGGTGCGGCGCTATTTCGGGCTGGAGCGGATGGCGCTCCTCGGCCATTCCTACCACGCCGCGATCACCGCCCGCTACACGATCGAGAACCCGGAGCGGGTCGAGCGGCTCCTCCTGGTCTGCCCGATCACCCCCCGCCAGCCCGGGGAGTGGACGCAGGAGACCCCCGGCCCCGAGGTGCTGATCTACCCGCCGGGCGTGCCGCGCCTGGAGGAGATGCGGCGGGAGGGGCTCGACCGCACCGACCCGGTCGCCTACTGCCGCGCCTGGTTCAACTACTTCCTCCTCCCCGCCCAGATGGGGGAGATCGACGCCGCCTCCCGCTTCCCCCTGGACGACGTCGCCGCCTTCCCCAACGAGTGGCCGAGCCACGTCCTCACCCTCTACTTCGAGCACATCATCCCGAAGATGCGCGACTGGGACTTCCGGCCGCTCCTGAAGGATCTCCCCCTGCCGGTGCTGGTGATGCAGGGGACCGACGACCTCGTCCCCCTCCAGGCTTCGCGCGAGTGGGCCGAGAGCTGCCCCGACAGCCGCTTCCTCAAGATCGAGGGCGCCGGCCATTACCCCTATCTGGAGCGCCCGCAGGAGTTCTTCCCGGCCGCGGGCGATTTCCTGAAGGGCGAGTGGCCCGAGCGGGCGGAAGCCGTGCGGCGGGCGGCGTAGCTTCTCCAAAGTCCTCGGGAAACTCCGGCCGCAGCAGACTGTAGACGTAGAGGCTGACGAAGCTCCCGGCGAGCAGCTCGGCTTCCCGCAGCTCCCCCTCGCGGGTGAAGCCCAGCCGTTCGGCGACCCGGATGCTCGGTTCGTTGTGGGTGTCGCAGCGCAGCTCGATGCGGTGGAGGCCCAGCCGTTGGAAGGCATAGCCGAGGACCGCCCGCGCCGCCCGGGTGACGATGCCGCGCCCCTGGTACTCGGCGCCGAGGAAGTAGCCCAGGGCGGCCTTCCGGTTCGCCGGCTCGAAGTGGTTCAGCCGCAGGGAGCCGCACAGGGTCCCTGCGGTGAACAGATACCACTCCAGGAGATCGCCGCGTTCCAGCCGCTGCGCCATGTCGGCGAGGTGCGAAAGGGCGGCTTCCGGGGTGACGAGCTCGGCGACCGGCGGCAGGTAGCGGCCGAAATGCAGGGCGTTGCGCCGCACCAGCTCCGCCAGCGGCTCAGCGAAGGAGGGATCGGGCGGCAGGACCTGCAGCCCGTGGGCGAGGAGAAAGGCCTGGGGCTCCATCCGCGTGCTCCGGCCGGTCAGGGGAGAGAGGCGAGAAGCCGCTGCAGCCCGCCGCGCCAGCCCAGGAAACGGATCGGAGCTTCGAGCCGGAAGAGGATCCAGCACTCCTCGCCCGGCTCGGTTGCCGGGCGATGCTGGGAGCCCGGCTCGTAGACCGCGTACTCCCCGGCCTCGTAGCGGCCCCGCTCGTCCTCGTAGCCGCCGGCGAGGACCAGCACGTCCTCACGCCCGGGATGCTGGTGGCGGGGGAAGTAGCGGCCAGGGGGCATGTGGCCGACGAGGAGGAGGCTGCCGGTGGCGCGTTCCCGGGCGAGCAGGGCATAGCGGGCCTTCGGGGTCCAGGCGCTGCGCCAGCGCAGGCTGCACAGGGGGGGGAGCTCGCGCCGGGTCTCCTCGGGGAGCGGCAGGGCCGCCAGGGGGTCCAGGGCGGACGCCGCCGGGGGCTTGCCGGGGGTGACGCGGGCGAGGACCTGCTGCCAGAGGTGATCGGGCGGCGGGGCCGGAGCGAGGCCGCGGAGGAGGGCGCCGCCGGCGGCGGTCAGCTCGCCCAGCGTGGTGCGGCACGACGGGCAGGAGGCGAGATGCCCCTCGACCGTGGCGCGCAGGGGGAGGTCCGCCTCACCGGAAGCCAGGGCGAGGAGGGTCTCCTCGCTGGGGTGCATCAGCCCGGTCCCCCGGGCTGGAGCAGGTTGCGCATGACCTTGAGCCCGGAGCGGATACGCGACTTCAGGGTGCCCACCGGCAGCTCCAGCCGTTCGGCGGTCTCCTCGTAGGTCAGGCCGCCGAAATAGGCCAGCTCGATCGCCCGCCGCTGCTCCGGCTGGACGCGCGAGAGGGCCTGCCGCACGGTGAGCAGGAGGTCCATTCCGTTCTCGCCAAAGCCCGCCACCTCGTGGAGCGCGAGCCCGTCGAGCTCGGCGCCGGCGCCCTGCTTCCGCCAGTGGTCGATCAGCTTGTTGCGGGTCATCGTAAACAGCCAGCCGGCGGCATCGCCACGGTCGGGCCGGAAGCTCCCCGCCTTGGCCCAGACCGCCACGAAGACCTCCTGGGTCACGTCTTCGGCCAGCTCGTGACCGCGGGCGAGCTGGCGGGCATAGGCGTGGACCCGGCCGGCATGGCGGCGATAGAAAGAGTGAAACGAGTCGAGGTCCCCCGCCGCGATCCGCGCCAGCAGGGAGACGTCGTCGGGCTTGGCCCGCGGGCGCTCCAAGATGTTCTTCTCCTTGGAGCTGAAATATATGACATTGCCGCGCCCACGGCGAGGCTCCCCGGGCGGGACCGGCCGGCAGGAAGAGACGGCGGGACGAGGAAGGGCGACGGCCATGACATCCCTTCTACGCGGAATCGTCGCTCTTGGATGGAAAGGAGAAGAAAGAAGAGACTGGATCGGCGACGACTAGAGAGCACCCCGTTGAAACCTCGCGCCGCCGACCCGCGCCTCTGAGAAAACATGTTTCAAGACGCGTGCCAGACCGCGGGGCCAGCGGGAGGAGGAGGAGGGGGCGGCGGCGGCGGGGCGCTCTGCCCGATGGGGCCGGTCCAGTCCTCCGCGTCGTCGCCCAGGACCCCACCTCCCTCCCCCTCGGCGTCGTCCTCCGGCGGGGCGGGCTCGGCGGGGCGCACCCCCATCTCGGGGACGCGGGCGCCCTGGCTGCGGCGGATCAGGATGCTCCCCGGCCGCGTCTCCGGGGCGGCCGGGGCGGCGTCCGGCGCGTTGGGATCGACGTTCCCCGGGATCACGACCGAAAGGTTCGCCGGCCGGCCGGGATTCGGGGCGAGCGGCGCGAGCGGCGGCTCGCCCTGCTGCCCCAGGCTCGCGAGCTGCCCGGCGGCGCCGTCCGCCGGGTGCTGCGTGCAGGGCTCCATCGGCACCTTCCACTCCGGGAAGAGGTCGGTCACGGCATAGGGGCAGGCGGCGGTCGCCAGCTGGCCGGTGGTGGGATCGACGGTCGCCGTCACGATGCCGGGGGGCGGGGTGAAGGCGGGATAGCCGCCGGCGGGGCGCACCGCCGCGACGAAACGGCTCCAGATGGGGAGGGCCGCGCTGGCGCCCGAAAGGCGGCTCTGGGCGTTGTCGTCGTAGCCCACCCAGACGACTGTGACGCGGTCGGGGGAGTAGCCGGCGAACCAGGTGTCACGCCGGCCGTTGGTGGTGCCGGTCTTGCCCGCCAGCTCGCCGCGCACGCCCTGGTTCCGCGCGCTCGCCGCGGTGCCGCGGTCCAAGACCCCCTGGAGCATCGAGGTCACCAGGTAGGCCGGCTGGGCCTGGAGGACCCGGTGAGGCGCCGGCAGGTCCTTGCCGGGGAGGGGCTGGCCCGCGGGGTCGACGACGGCGGCCAGGCCGTGGACGACCGGCCGGGTGCCGCCGCTCGCCAGGGTGGCGTAGACCTGCGCCAGCTCCCGGGGGGTCACCCCGAAGGCGCCGAGGGCGAGGGCCGGGATGGGCTCCAGGTCGCCGTCGATCCCCATGTCGTGGGCGAGGGTGACGATCTTCCCCAGCCCCACGCCGAGGGCGAGACGCACGGCGGGGATGTTCAGACTGTGCTCCAGGGCGGTGCGGACCGTCACCCAGCCGCGGTAGGCATGGTCGTTGTCCTGCGGCGACCAGCTCTGGCCGGCGAAGCGGACGACGATCGGCGAATCGTTGAGCAGGGTCGTCGGGGTGGCCACCCCCTCGGAGAGGGCGGCGGCGTAGATCACCGGCTTGAAGGCGCTCCCCGCCTGGCGCCGCGCCTGGGCGATGCGGTCGAACTGGCTCTTGCCGTAGTCGCGGCCGCCGACGTAGGCGAGGATCGCGCCATTTTGCGGGTCGATCGAGAGCAGCGACGCCTGGAGTGGGCCGTCGCGGCGGCTGCGCTTCTCCGGCCCCTTTTCGAGGGCGGCCAAACCGGCCGCGACCGCCGATTCGGCCTGCCTCTGCTCGCGCCAGCCGAGGGTGGAGAAGAGGCGATAGCCCCCGCCCGCCAGGTCGTCCACCTTCCACCGCTCCCTGGCCTCCGCGGCCATGGCGTCGGCGAAATAGGAGGCCCGCCGGCGCTGCGACTCGAAGCTCTCCGGCGCCGTGCGCAGCGGCTCCTGCTCCACCGCCGCGGCCCGCGCCCGGTCGATCCAGCCCAGCTCGACCATGCGCTGCAGCACGTGGTTGCGCCGCTCGACCGCCCGCTCGGGATGGGCGAGAGGGGAGTAGTCGGCCGGCGCCTTGATCATCCCGGCGAGAGTCGCCGCCTCGGCGAGCGAGAGAGCGGCCGCCTCCTTGCCGAAGTAGCCCCGCGCCGCCGCCCCGAGGCCGATCAGGTTGGCCGAGCCGCTCCTGCCCCAGTAGATCTCGTTCAGGTAGGCCTCGAGGATCGAGCGTTTGTCGTGGCGCAGCTCGATGAGCATCGCGAGCACCGCCTCCTTCAGCTTGCGCGACAGGCTCCGCTTCTGGGTGAGATAGAGGTTCTTGACCAGCTGCTGGGTCAAGGTGCTCCCCCCCTGCTCGACGCTCCCCCCGCGCAGGTTGGCCAGGGCGGCGCGGAGGATCCCGGGGATCGAGACGCCGGGGTGATTGAAAAAGGCCGCGTCCTCGGCCGCGAGGACGGGGCGGACGACCTCCTCGGGCAGGTGGGAGAGCTCGACCGGCCGGCGCTCCTCCACCCGCGGCCCGTAGTAGGAGGCGAGGAGGACGGGCTCCAGATCGAGCCCCTGGGCCGCCTTGCCGCCGACCGTGAGCCCCGCCACCTGCCCCTGCGCGAATTTCACCTCGGCCGGGAAGCCGCCGCCCGTGCCGCCGTCGGAGGTGGGGAAACGGCGCAGGCGCAGGGCGACGGTCTCCCCCTCGCGACGGTCATGAGAGAACGCCCCTTCCGGGAGCGGTCCTCCCGCCGGGGCCTCGCGGTACCCCGTCGCTTGCAGCTCCGCGATCAGCTCGGCCGGGTCGGTGCTCGCCCCCACCGCCAGGTGGGTGCTCCGCCCGTAGAGCCGGGAGGATTGGCGGTACGGCGGTTCGGGAAAGCGGGGGGCCGAGCCGAAGAGATAGCCGCCGAGCGACAGGGCGGCGACGAGGACGAAGCCCAGGGCGGCGAGGACGCCGATCGCCACCCGGCGCTGGAACGGGGAGAGCGGCGCGCTCTCCTTCCAGGCCCGGGGGTGGAATCGTTGGAGGATACCCATGTCCCCCTCTCCCGCAAGGGACGTGCCACGCCGGCTAGAATAGCGGCGGAAGGAGGACGGCATGGATACCGGACTGGCAGAGAAGAAATGCGTACCGTGCGAGGGGGGGACGCCGCCGATCGCGGGCGCCGAGGCTGAGCGCCTCCTCGCGCAGTTGGACGGCTGGCAGCTGGTGGGAGGCGGCAAGGAGCTCGCAAAGGAGTACCGCTTCCCCGACTTCCGGCAGGCCCTGGGCTTCGTCAACCGCCTGGGCGAGGTGGCAGAGAGCGAGGGGCACCACCCCGACCTCTATCTCACCTGGGGCAAGGTGCGGGTGAGCCTGTCGACCCACTCGATCGGCGGCCTCTCGGAGAACGATTTCATCCTGGCGGCCAAGGCCGACCGCGTGCGGTAGGCGCCCTCTCCGAACGAGAACGAAATTTCTTGTCCTCGCGAAGGGGGGGTGCGGCAACCTTATCTATGAAGGCGCTTCAAGCCAAGCCGCCGGCGACTGCCGGCGGCTCTTTTTTATTTTGCGCGCTCACTTGAAATATCCGACGACGTCCAGCGCCAGGTCCGTGCTGCCGGGGAAGACGTCGGTCTGTACGGCGAGGCTCCCCAGGGGGTCGCCGGTCAGGGCGATCACGGCGTTGTTGCCGCGCACCTGCCCGGCCTGGAAGTTGGCGGTCGAGGTGGCGGCGGCAAAGCCGTTGGGGCCGAAGCGCAGGTCGCCGTCGTGGGTGGGGGCGATCACGGTGACGTTGGCGGCCACGGCCAGGGCGTCGGCGGGGAGGCCGCACTGGCCGGCGACGGGGAAGCTGCGCTTGGCACCGCTGCCCGCCAGAGCGGGGCCGCCGAAGGTACCGGCGGACCCGCGGGTGTCGATCACCCGGCAGGGAGGCACGGTGAAGAACTGGAGCGGCGCCGGGTTGGGGACGAAGGCCCAGAGCTTGCCCGCCTCGTCGGTGACGTAGAGGCGGCCGGCGGCGACGATCGGGCTCTCCCAGTGGACGCCGCCGATCGCGGCGCTCCACAGCTGCGAGCCGCTCCGCGGCGCGAGACCCTTCATCCCTCCGAAGCTCGCATAGAAGAGGATGCCGTTGGCGACGACGGGCGAGGAGCCGCCGGTGCCGCTGGCGTTCAAGGTCCAGCGCGAAACGAGCGACGGGGTGCCGGCGCCGTCGACGCTCAACTGCAGCCCCGAGATGCCGGAGCCGTTGGCGACGAAGACCCAGGTGCTGCCGTCGACCGGGTCGACCCAGACCGCGAGGGCGGTCAGGACGCCGCCACCCTGCGGCACGTTGATCTTCTGCAGCTCCCCGCCCAGGTGGCCGGGGCCGCCGCTTCCCGACAGGTCGTCCAGGTTCAAGAGCCGAAGCTTGGCGTCCTTGCCGCTCTGCACCCCGAGGTGGGGGAAGCGGCTCGATGCTGGGGTGGGGAGGATCGCCGGGGCGGTGCTCCCGAGGTCGGCGTCGGTATTCTGCAGGGTCTGGAACTCGGTCGGGGTGTAGGTGTCGATCGGGTTGCCGCCGGTCCCCGTGCCGTCGGGGTGGAGGGCGAAAACGCTGTCACCCCAGTCGTGGCCACCGGTGTTCCCATCGAAGTCGCCGTTGCCGGTCGCCATGAGCAGCCGGTCGTCGTCGGCGTCGTAGACCACCCCCGAGCGCGCCCAGATGGCGGTCTGCACGTGATTGAGGCAGTCGGGGCTGGTGTTCTCCATGAAGTGGATGGTCTGGTCGCTGCAGGCGGCGTTGAACACGTGCTGCACCCCGGTCGCCAGGTCGATCGCCGTGACGTGCCCCTGGTAGTCGCCGGCGTCGCCGGGGTAGCCGCCGTTGGTGACGTAGAGATAGGAGGCGCCGGAGTTGGCGGTGGCCACGGAGAGCGCCGAGGAGCCCTTCTCGACGTCGGGCTTGAGCGTCGTCGTCTGCGGCCAGCCGCCGGTCGTGATCTCGCTGCCGTCCCCGACCTGGTATTTGCGCACCTTGCCGTCCAGGCTGTAGGCGTAGACGTACAGCCGGCTGGGATCGATCGCCGGCGAGGAGGTCGTGTAGCGCGGTCCGGTCGCCGCCTGGTGGTTCCAGACGTCGGCGCCGGTCGCCGCATCGCGGGCCAGGATGCGGCCGTCCTTGGTGGTGAGGAAGAGGAGGTCCCTGACCCCCGACGGGGTCACCACGCCGGAGAGGAACGCCGGAGCGCCGTCGGCCACTGCCGGCAGGGCGACGCCGTAGAGGGAGTGCAGGGTGGTGACGTTGCCGGTGTGGATCGTCGTCTCCTGGGCGGAGGCGCCGCTGTGCCGGACGTCGAGATTGAACTGGGGCCAGTCGCCCACGACGCCGGTATTGCCGGTATCGCCGGCCTGGAGGGCGGTGGCGCTGGCGAGGGAGGCGGCGAGTGCGGCGATTCCGACGGCTCTGACCGTAGATTCAAACATTCTTGGATAATAATTAGAACGGCAGGACAGGGCAAGCCAAAAACGAACAGCGGCGGCCCGGTGACCCGGACCGCCGCGGAGACTTCAGGCGGGCGTTGCCCCTAGGGGCAGGAGTTGAAGGCGCTGGTGTCCTGGAGCGGCTGGAACGGCGTGTTCTGGCCGTTGTGGTAGATCTTCACCGTCCCCTTCTGCAGATCGGTCACCTTGGTGTCGACCTGAACGTTGGTCAGGCCGCCGGCGAAGGTCCAGAAGTGGCTGTTCAGGGTGCAGGCGTTCAGCACCTTGACCACCATCTCGACGTTGGCGCTGTTGAAGAACCAGAAGTAGCCGGTGTCGGCGGTCAGCTGCACCGCCTGGCCGGACCCGGTCTGCCCCTGCGGCGTCCGCCAGGTGGTCTCCACCTTGAAGCGGCTGCCAGAGAGGAGGAGGGCGGTGCCGGAGGGGGTGCCCACCCGCGGCTCGAGGTTGTTCCCCTCGTCGGCCGCCAGACCCTCCCAGATCGATGCCGCCGATGCTGCAGACGCCGACGTCGCCGCGTTGCAGGTGGCGAAGGCGCTGGTGTCCTGGATGGGCTGGAAGGCGGTGTTCTGCGGGTTGTGGTAGGTCTTGCTCGTGCCCGTCGCGGTGTCGGTCACCGTGATGTCGACCCGGACGTTGGTCAGGCCGCCGGCGAAGACCCAGAAGTGATTGTTCAGGGTGCAGCCGTTCAGCACCTTCAAGATCATCTCGACGTTGGCGTCGTTGAAGAACCAGAAATAGCCGGTGTCGCTGGTCAGCGCCACCGCCTCGCCGGGGCCGGTCTGCCCCGCCGGGGTATGCCAGGTGACGTCGACCGCGAAGCGGTTGCCGCCCAGGCAGAGGCGGTTGGCGCTCTGGATGCAGCCACCGCCGCCCGCCGAGAAGACGAAGGTCTTGGTCTTGGTCGCCGTACCGCGGGTATTGGAGACCGTGAGCTGCACCTGGTAGCTCCCGTTCTGGGCCCAGGTGTGACTGACCACCTGGCCGGTCCCCGTGGTGCTGTCGCCGAAATTCCAGTTGTAGCTGTCGGTCGAGGTGGCGGTGGCGGTCAGGGTCACGGCGGCCCCGGTGCTCCCCGAGCACTGCTCGAAGCCGAACTGGTTGATGCAGGGGATGTTGGGCGTGAAGTCGGCCTGCGGGAAAGGCGCTCCGCCGTTGCCGACGATCACCGCCTTGGTGCTTTCCGACGAGCAGACCCCGGCGTTGCAGCCCGGTCCGGTGCCCGGGCGGGTCACCGTCAGGTGCACGATGTAGGCGCCGTCGGCGGTGTAGGCGTGGTTGGTGACCTGGCCGGTCCCGTTCGTGGTGTCCCCGAAGTCCCAGGAGTACAGGGTCGGGTTGCCGGCGGTCGAGCTGCCGTCGAAGGTCACGATCTGGTTGGCGGCGGGGCTTCCCGGGCTGAAGCTGAAATTGGCGGAGAGGAAGCTGCTGTCGCCGAGCGAGATCGAGCGGGTACCGCCGGTGGCGCCGGCGCAGGAGGTGTTGGTGGCGGTGATGGTCTTGTCGCCCGGGGTCGTCCAGGTGATGTTCACCGAGCTGCTGGTGGGGCTGCCGGAGATGAAGCCGCCGGAGGTGCTCCAGTTCCAACCGCCGGGGTTCGGCACACAGACTGCGCCGGTGGCGGTGAACGTGATGGCCTGGTTGGTCTGGCCGACGCTCGGGCCGCTGACGAAGATGTACGGCTGCGGCGCGCCGCCCACGTTGTGCTTGTGGATGTCGAAGATCGACAGCCCCATGCGGTAGAAGTAGTCGCTGTCGTGGATGAACTTGCCGCCACGCGGCATCACCGAGTTGAAGCCGGTGGAGTTGCCGCGGTAGTACCAGCCCCAATAGCCGGTGTTCGGGGTCACGTCGCGCGGGGCGGCCGGGTTGGTGACGTCGAACAGCCACTCGCGCTGGATGCCGCCGCGGCACTTGTCGTCCGAGCCGAAATAGACGTAGGGCGTGCCGTGGCTGGTCGAGTAGGTGACGTAGAAGTTCGAGGTGCCGCTGTCGAGCTCCAGGGAGGAGAGCGGGGCGGGCAGCCCGGAGCAGGTGCCGGTGATGCAGGTGACGTCATAGATCTGGGCGTCGTTGACCGTCCGCGCCTGCTGGGTGTCGAAGAAGTCGGTGCGCAGGGCGAGGTAGTAGTGGCCGCCCGCCTGCCACAGGGCGACGCCGTAGACCGACTGGGTGCCCAGGCCGGCCAGGGCGAGGCTCGCGTGCCGGGGATCGGCGACGTTCCAGATCTCGAAGCCACGCCCGGTGCCGGAGGAGAGGGCGATGAAGTTGCCGACGCCGGCCACCGACTGGGCCGAGGTGCGGGTGCCGATCGTGGTGACGAAAACACTCGGGCACAGCACGGTGCTTCCCGGCGCCGGGTACGACTCGACGCACCGGTTGAGACTCCGGGCGGCGGTCAGGTCGTAGACGAAGACGCCGCCGCCGGGGTTGCCGCTGGAGGCGGCGAGGAAGCCGTACTCCCGGCCGCCCAGGGTGGCGGCGTAGACCTGCTCGCCGTCCTTGACGATGCTCTGGTAGAGGACCTTCGGCTGGGCTTTGTTCGTGGTGTCCACCGCGATCAGGCCCATGCCGCCCTTGCCGGCGAGGACGGCGATGGTGTCGTCGCCGGCCGGCGCGTCGACACTCTGGATCGGCAGCTTGATCTCGGAGTTGAGCGACGGCTGCGGGAAGTTGGTGTAGAGGGTGATGGGCGTCGGCGCCGCGGGGGTGGTCCGGGCGTCCCAGATCTCCAGGCCATAGGCGAGCGCCATGAAGGCGTAGCCGTTCTCGCTGTCGACCGACATGAACCAGGGAAAGCTCGAGTAGCCGTCGGCGAACTCGTTGAAGTTGGTCGAGTCGCGGCAGAAAGGCGGCGTGACCGTACTGCCGCTCGCGACGCAGAGGGGGAACGAGCCGTCGGCCGGCTGCAGCTCGCCCCAGAGGTTCGAAGGCGCCGGGGTGGCCGGCGTGGCGCAGGAGACGAAGCCGCAGCCCGTACGGTCGCAGGGCTGAGCGGCGGCGGGCGCCGCGGCAAGGGCCGGGAGCAGGATCAACGCGACCGCGAGCGATGCGGCTGCGCCGGGGCGGCGGAAAACGGACAGGCATTTCGACATCAGGACGGTCCTCCTAGGGAAAATCGGGTCCAGATCGGTGGTCGCGGACCGGTAGCGTCCGCAGCTTACCAGGAGCTGGCGAGGGAAGTGCAAAAAGATGCAAGAAGGGAGCCGCGACACGGGGAGGAAGCAGGCGGGAAGCCTGGCGATCGGCTTGCTGCTGTACGTCGGCCGTCGATTCGAGTAGCAGTGCGCGCCTCCGATCTCGAAGCTGCGGTAAGCTATGCTAATAAGACATAGTAATGGGGATGCCAGGCATCTGCAAGAGGTATACGGGCGGGAACGGCGTCGCGTGAGTGGAAGGCTGCTTCGCTACTCGCGCGCCTGAGGCGGGTCGAGGACGGTGAAGCAGACGGTGGTGCCGACGCCGGGCTCGCTGTGGAGCCAGATCCGGCCGCCCATCTGCTCGACCGCCTCGCGGGCGATGGAGAGCCCGAGCCCGGTGCCCTCCGAGACCTCCGGATGGGCGCGCACGAACTCGTCGAAGACCCGCGGCTGCATCTCCGCGGGAATGCCGAGGCCGTTGTCCTTCACCTCGATGCGCCAGTAGCCGTCGCCGTCGCGACCGGCGCGGATCCGCACCCAGCTCTCCGCCCCGGCCTTGCAGTACTTGATGGCATTGCCTACGAGGTTGATGAGCACCAGCTCAGTGCGGGTGGCGTCGACCTGGACGTCGGGGATGGTCTCCTCGACGACGATGTGGACCTGACGCTCGAGGGCCACGGTTTCGAGGCCGAGCGCCGCGTCCTCGACCAGCTTGGCGAGCGACAGCCGCCGCCCCTGGGCCGACTCCTCGCTCCCCTGGGCGATGGCGAGGGCGAGCACGTCCTCGGAGAGCCCCTCCAGGCGGCGCAGGGTGTTCTGCAGCACCTTCATGGCCTTTTCGCGCAGAGCCTCGGGGGCGTCCTCCTGGCTCAGCATCTCCAGGGCGGCCTCGCCGGCCCCCAGGGAGTTGCGCATCTCATGCGCCAGGGTACGGCCGAAGCTGCCGAGCAGGCGGGCGCGCTCGCGGCGGTCCTTGAACCCCTCCTCGCGGAAGGTGGTGGCGGTGACGTAGGTGATCGCCATCAGGGCGCGATAGAGGCGCTCCGCGACCTCGATGGCGTACTCAGGCTCGATGGCGAGGCCGAACTCCGCCGCCTCCTCGCGCAGGGCGCCATAGAGGATGGAGCCGAGGATCTCGAGCTCGTCCAGGATCTCGTCGATGTCGTAGCCCTGCTCGCGGCGCAGCCGGGCGAGCTTGGTGAGCTCCTCCTTGACCGCGTTCTCGGCGATGACGCCGCCGCCGGACAGCAGGTAGTCGGAGATGCGCTTCAGTACCTCCGGGATGTGGTTGAGCAGGGCCTCGGAGGGGAAGATACGATTGGGATGGACTGCGAGCCGGGCCTTCAGCTGGTCGAGCCAGGCCTGGGTCAGCTCGGTCGATCGGCGGTACAGACCGGTGCCGAGGTAGGTCTCGAGGGCTCGTGCTTCGTTGGTCTTCAAGGCTCACTCTCCGGCGCCGACGCTGACTTCCTGCGGGACTGCGCCGGAATTCTACCCGCCCCCCGGGCGCAAGGCCAGCCCGGTTTCTCGTTCCGGCGACTTCCCTCACCGCAGGTAGCGGTCACGCAATATTTGTTGACGTAACCCCTGGAAGATCCAGGGGAGGGTCTTGGCGGTGGCCCGGTTCATGGCCCACGCGGGGGCATCTCCGGGATCGGTCCGCAGATGGCAGATGGCGATGGCGCGACCCTCTCCAAAGCTGGTGACGGTCCACGAGCCGCGCTGGTCGACCACGTTACCGGAACCCTTGACGTACGTCCAGCGGACGGAGAAGACCTTCCCCCCCTTCCCCGCCTCGCTCCGCGACACGGCGCGGATCTGGTAGTGGCGCGAGCCCAGGAGGACAGGCAGATCGAGCCACTGGGCGGAGAGGACCGCCCCGTCGGCCTGGGGCCGGGCGTCCGAGCGGGTGACGAAGGGGACCCACTCCTGGTAATGGGCGAAGTCGGTCAAGGCGGCAAAGACCCGTTCCGGCGGAGCGTCGATCACCCCGGTCCCGACCCCTTCCCTGGGTCCCCCGCCCGGCCGCTCCACCAGCCGGACCATCACCTCGCCGGCGGCGAGGCGGCGGGTCTCGGCGGCGGGGGCAGTGGCGGCCAGGAGCAGGCCGAGCAGGATCGGGGCCCTTTTCATCAGCGTCCTCAACCGCTCTCGCCGCGTATCGATTCCCTACCTGATCAAGGCGTGGGTCTCAAGGCGCAGTTCTCTGTCCCTCCCCCAGCCAGAACGAGTCCGGCAGCGGCTCATCGAAATCGTCAGCCATGAAGTAAGGCATCCCGGCGAAAGGGCCGGCCAGGCGCGTGCGGCCACCTTCCTGTACGGAGCGTTCACGTGCCCTCAAGAACTCAGCGAAGTCGAGCAATTCTTGCTGCCGATCTGTCGGCAGCGCGGTGGCAATCTTGAGGATATCGTCGGCGATGGTCATGGCTTCTCTCCAAGCCAGCATAGTTGCACGCGGAAATTCCCGTAGAGACGCCCCAGGCGCTATCGAAATCCTTGCCGTTACCACGCCGTCGGGGCGTCTCCAACGCCACCGAGATCTCAGGCGTCTGAGGCCTGCGGAGACGCCCCGACGGCTGTGGTTCCGGCGATGTCCAGGAGGCCGGCAGGGGCGTCTCTACGAAGACCCCGCCGGGTAGGAGATCGATTTTCTCACAGCCTCTGAGCGGATGAAGGATCTCGGGGAAGGGTAGAGCCCTGGGTCGGAAGTCCACTCGGAAGTACTCGGAAGCTACTCGACTTCCGAGTTCGCAGCCGACCCCAGCCCGACGTGCTATCGTAGCTGCGACTTTTCGCACCACCCATCTACCACCCACAGGAGGTTCTCGATGCGTCCTCGCTATCTACGCTTCGCAGGGATCGCCGCCGTAGCTTTCGCCGGGATGGTCGTCGGTCGGGTTTCAAAGGGGGCGGAGCCGGGGGTGGCGGAGAGGGCGGTTCAGCTGGCGCAGGAGATGGCCGCCGACGCGGGACGGCGGGACGTCAAGAGCCTCGCGAAGCTCATCCCGCAGACCGACCGGGTCGCCTATGTGAGCAACGGCCGGCCGATCACCGGCCGCCAGTACGCGGCGACCCTGGGGGCCTACTACGACTCGCTCCAGAGCCTCGACTTGAAGTGGGACCGCTGGGAGGTGCTGCCCCTCGGCGAGCGGGCGGCCGTCTTCACCGGCTGGGCGAGCGTCAAGACCGTCGACCAGAAGGGCGGCGCCGAGGCCGGCAAGGCGATCTTCACCATGGTCTTCGCCGACGACGGCTCGGGCTGGAAGCGGGTGATCGCCCAGAAATGGCAGTCCGAGGTGCCGGCGGTCAGCGCCGTCCATCCGGCGGCGCCCGAGGACCGGGTGCCGTCGGCGAGCGGGATCGCCGTCCAGTTCAACGGGCCGGTGAACGTCACCGCCTCCACGTTCCATCTGGAGTGCCCCGCAGGCACCGAGGTCCCCGTCACCGCCACCGCCGAGCCGGGGTCGGACGACGACGCGTTCCTCCTCCGGCCGGCCCGGAGCCTGCCGGCCGGTGCCGACTGCCGGCTGAAGGTCACCGCCGCGCAGGTCTCCGATCCCCGCTTCGGCCAGACCATGGCCGCGGATTCGACCTTCCGCTTCAAGGTCGCGCCCTGATCCGGCGCCTCGGAAACGGAGCCGGGGCCTGAGATACGCTTCCGAGCGCCTGAGAAGCCTGTCCAAGGCCTCGGATCGCTATCTCAGCCCTTCGGATGCGCTTTCAAGCGCCTGAGAAGCGTATCCGAGGCCTGAGATACGCTTCCGGGCGCCTCAGATACGGATCTGAGGCCTGAGATGCGCTTCTCAGCCCTGAGATCCGCTTCCGAGGTCTCGGGATACGCTTCTGAGGTCTGAGATAGCCTTCCGAGCCCTGAGATACGCTTCTGAGGTGCTGAGATCCGCTTCTCAGCCCTCGGATACGCTTCCGAGCCCTGCGATCCGCTTCCGAGGCTCCAGATTGAGCCGCCGCCTTCTCGCCGCCCTCGCCCCTGCTGATCCTCTTCGCCCTTCTCCTCACCTGGGGTGGGGCCCTGGCTGCGGACCGCGGTCCGGCTCGTCCGCCCGGTGCGGGAGACGCCGGCCCGGGTGCTGCCGGTGCCGGGCTCCCAAGAAGGTGTCTGCCGTGCTCCCTGGCGGGCCGGAAGCGGAGGCATGGACACGGAGGCTGGCAGCGGAGGGCGGAGAGGGCCGGGCGGTGGGTCCCTCCCCCCCTGGGAGGGGGAGGGTTGGATCAGGGGGGAGGTCAGGAGGGGGGCATTTCGCGGTCGTGCAACTCCTCCCTGGGAGCGCCGGCGTCCCGCCGGCAGAAGGGGCGGCCTTGCCGCCCCGTACTTCACTCATCGCTGCGCGTTCGCCTCAGTCCGCCGCCGCAGCGCCTCCCGCACGGGAAGCCGTCGTCGACGCCGGCCGGAATCGCCTCCGGGAGCATCCCGAATCCCTCCGGCCGCTTCCGAAACCCCTCCGGGTGCTTCCCGGCCGTCTCCGGGAGGTTCCGGGTTCCCTCCGGCCGCTTCCGGACGGTCTCCGGGAGGTCCCGAAATCTCTCCGGACCCTTCCCGACCGCCTCCGGGGGCTTCCGGAATCCCTCCGGGAGGTTTCAAAAACTCTCCGGGACCTTCCAAAAACTCTCCGGGAGCTTCCAGACGCTCTCCGGACGCTTCCGGAGGCGCGGAAAGTCACTTTCCACGCCTCGGAAGTCGAGCCGGAGGGATGAAAAGTCTTCCCGGATGCATGGGAAGTTACTTTCCACGCATGGGAAGTCGACCCGGAGGCGTCAGAAGTCGAGCCGGAGAGGTTGAAAGTCGAGCCGGAGAGATCGGAAGTCGAGCCGGAGGGATCGGAAGTCGACCCGGAGGCGTTGGAAGTCGACCCGGAGACTTTTTTGAGGGCGTTCCAGGGATTCTGGACCCCCGCTCGGAGCCAAAGTTAGCGCCTGTGCCCCTCCTTCGCATATAAAGAGACGCAGCCGGGGAGCCTCGCGCTCGCCGGGACGAAGGGCGAACGAGGAGAAGAAATGCAGAAACGCACACTTGGCAAGAGCGGCCTGGAGGTCTCGACCCTCGGGCTCGGCTGCATGGGCCTGAGCTATGGCTATGGTCCGGCCACGGACCGGCAGGAGGCGATCGCGCTGATCCGGTCGGCCGTCGATCTCGGCGTGACGCTCTTCGACACCGCCGAGGTCTACGGTCCGTTCACCAACGAGGAGGTGGTGGGCGAAGCCCTGGCTCCCTTCCGGGAGCAGGTGGTGATCGCCAGCAAGTTCGGCTTCCACATCGACGCCGACGGCAAGCAGGCGGGACTGAACAGCCGGCCCGAGCACGTCAGGGAGGTCGCGGAAGCCTCGCTCCGGCGCCTGAGGACCGATCGGATCGACCTCTTCTACCAGCACCGCGTCGATCCGGAGGTGCCGATCGAGGACGTGGCGGGGGCGGTGAAGCAGCTGATCCAGGAGGGCAAGGTGCGGCACTTCGGCCTTTCGGAGGCCGGCGTGCAGACGATCCGCCGCGCCCATGCCGTCCAGCCGGTGACCGCTCTGCAGAATGAGTACTCGCTCTGGTGGCGAGAGCCCGAAGGGGAGATCCTGCCGGCCCTGGAGGAGCTCGGGATCGGCTTCGTGCCCTTCAGCCCGCTGGGCCGGGGCTTCCTCACCGGCAAGATCGACGAGAGCACCACCTTCGACAGCACCGACTTCCGCAACACCGTCCCCCGCTTCGCGCCGGAGGCCCGGAAGGCGAACCGGGCGCTGGTCGACCTGCTGGGGAGCCTCGCGGCGCGCAAGAACGCGACGCCCGCCCAGATCGCGCTCGCCTGGCTCCTCGCCCGGAAGCCCTGGATCGTGCCGATCCCCGGTACCACGAAGCGGCATCGCCTGGAGGAGAACGTCGCGGCGGCCGCCGTCGAGCTCACCGCGGACGATCTCCACGACGTCGAGAGCGCCGCCGCCCAGATCACGGTGCAAGGGGCACGGTACTCCGAGGGCGCGCAGCGCCTGGTCAACCGCTGAGCGGCAGAGGGGGAGGGCAGGGCAGGCACAGGGGCTCTGCCCCTACGCTGCCCTGCCGCGGACCGTTCTCTCCCCTTACTTCAGGTGCTCCTTCAGAAAGACCAACGTGCGCGGCCAGGCCTCCTGGGTCGCCTTCCGGTTGGTGCGCTCCCCCTGGGCGCGCAGGAAGCCGTGCCCGGCCCCCGGGTAGACGTGCGGCTCGTAGCTCTTGCCGAGCTTCTTCATCTCGGCCTCGGTCGGCGGGATGGTGGCGTCGACCCGGGCGTCGTCGCCGCCGTAGAGGCCGAGGACGGGGGCCTGGACGTGCGCCATGTCGGCGAGCTCCGGCGGAGTGCCGTAGTAGACCACCGCGGCGTTCAGCCCCGGCTGGGTGGCGGCGTAGGCGAAGCTCCGGCCGCCGCCCCAGCAGAAGCCGAGGGTGGCGCTCTGGCCGTTGGCGGCGGAAAGGTGGATCGCGTAGTCGCGCACCGCGTTGAGGCGCGCGGTCGCCGCCTCCGGGGTGAGGGCGCGGACCAGCTTCACCACGTCGTCCCGGGTGGGCACCGAGTCGGTGCCGCCGCCGTTGGGGCCGAGCCCGGAGATGAGGTCGGGGGCGACGGCGATGTAGCCCTCCCGGGCGAGCTGGTCGGCGACGCCGCGAATCCAGTCGGAGAGGCCGAAGATCTCGTGGATGACGATGACCACCGGGGCCTTGTCCTTGCGCTCCGGGTAGACCATCCAGGCGCGGATGGGCGTGCCGTCCGCGGGGAGCTTGACGTCCACGTACTCCCCATGACGGGGGGACTGGTTCAAGGCGGCCTTGGCCTGGTCCTCGGCGGGCGGCAGGGCCTCGTCGCGCGGCAGGGCGGGGGCGGCCGCCGGGGTCGGTGGGGCCGGAGCGGCGGCCGCCGGGGTCTGGGTCGGGGTGAGGAGAAGCGCGGTCGTGAGGAGCGTTGCCCACATAGCGAAGCCTCCTAATCCAGAAACAACCGCGTCATTCTAGCGCCGGTTTGACGCCCGGCCGCGTGTCCCTCTACGCTCTCGCCTCGCGGAGGTACGGAATGGCGACGATCGTATTGGATGGCAAGAGCCTGGCCCGGCAGATCGAGACCGAGCTGGCGGTGCGGGTCGCGAGGCTGAAGGAGCGGACGGGGGGGGTGACCCCCATCCTCGCGACCCTCCTGGTCGGCGGGGACCCCGCGTCGGCCACCTACGTGAAGATGAAGGGCAACGCCTGCCGGCGGGTGGGGATGGATTCGCTGCGAGTCGAGCTGCCGGAGGCGACGACGACCCAGGAGCTGCTGGGCGAGCTCGCGGCGCTCAACGAGAACCCCCAGGTGCACGGCATCCTCCTGCAGCATCCGGTGCCGCCCCAGATCGACGAGCGGCGCTGCTTCGACGCCATCCGCATCGAGAAGGACGTGGACGGGGTGACCTGCCACGGCTTCGGCCGCATGGCGATGGGCGAACCGGCCTACGGCTCGGCGACCCCGGCGGGCATCCTGCGGCTCCTGCAGCACTACGAGATCCCGATCGCCGGCCGGCACGCGGTGGTCGTGGGGCGCAGCCCGATCCTCGGCAAGCCGATGGCGATGATGCTGTTGAACGCCAACGCCACGGTGACCATCTGCCACTCGAAGACCCGGGACCTCCCCGGGCTCGTCCGCCAGGCCGACATCCTGGTCGGCGCAGTGGGGCGGCCGGCCTTCATCCAGGGGGACTGGGTGAAGGAAGGGGCGGTGGTGGTGGACGCGGGATACCACCAGGGGGCGATCGGCGACGTCGACCTCCCCGCGGCGCAGGCGCGGGCCGCGGCCTACACCCCGGTCCCCGGCGGAGTCGGCCCGATGACCATCGCCATGCTGATCACCCAGACGGTCGAGGCGGCGGAGAAGGCGCTCAGCGGGTAGAATCTCCGCTCGGAGGAAGACGACATGGACCAACCGATCACGCGTCGACGCTTCGTCGGCCTGGGGGCGGCCGCCGCCACCCTGCTCGCCGGCAGCCGGCTCACCGGGCTCGCGGCCGAGGCCGGGGAGGCGGGCCGGCTGAAGGCGCGGCCGGGCAAGCCGGCGCAGGTCGTCAAGCCCGGCGTTGCGGACCTGGGGCTCGCCCAGGGCCGCGACGGCTCGCTCTACGTGCCCGCCAGCTACGATCCGGCGAAGCCCATGCCGCTCCTCCTCATGCTGCACGGGGCGCTGGGGCGGACGCCGCCCACCCGCGCCTTCTCGCGCATGGCCTCCGACACCGGGATGATCGTGGTCGAGCCGGATGCCCGCAAGCATACCTGGGACTTCGACTTCTCCGGCGCGGGCGCCGACCTCGCCTTCCTCGACCGCGCCCTGGCCTGGGCCTTCGCACGGGTGAACGTCGATCCGCGGTGCCTCGCCCTCGGCGGCTTCTCGGACGGCGGCTCCTACACGCTCTCCGCCGGCCTCGCGAACGGCGACCTGTTCACCCACCTGCTCGCCTTCTCGCCCGGCTTCATGCAGCCGCCGGGCCGCCAGGGCAAGCCGGCCATCTGGGTCTCGCACGGCAGGCAGGACGAGATCCTGCCGGTCGAGACCAGCCGCGACCGCCTCGTCCCGCAGCTCAAGCAGTGGGGCTACACCGTGCGCTACCGGGAGTTCGACGGTCCGCACGGGATCACCCCGGAGGTGGCCAAAGAGGCCTTCCACTGGTTCATCGGCTAGCGCCGAGCTGCGCCAGGGTCCGCGCCAATTCGGGCTGGTGGGGATCGAGCGCAAGCGAGTGGCGCAGGTCGCGCGCTGCTCCGGAGCGGTCATCCAGGCAGAGGCGGGCGAGCGCCGAGGAGCCCCAGGCGAGCGGATCGGCGGGAGCGGCGGCCTCCGCGGCCTGGAAATCGGCCAGGGCGCCCCGGCAGTCCTGGCGCTCCAGGCGCAGCCGGCCGCGAGCGAGGCGCGGCTCGGGCCGCGCGGGGAGCAGGGCGATCGCCTGGTCGAGGAGGAGGAGCCCGCGCTCGGCCGCCCCGGTCCGGCGGTCGGCGGCGACCCGCGCCAGCACCCGTTCGACGCCGTCGGGCAGCCCGGCGGCCAGGGCCTGGAGGAGGAGGGCGTCGGCGCGCTCGCGGTCGGCCGGCGGGGGGCCGGTGGCCAGGAGGTCGGAGAGGTTGGCGAGAGCGGCGGCGTTCTTCGGGTCTTTGGCGAGCGCCCGCTCGAAGGCGTCCCGGGCCGCCCGCGGGTTCCCCTCGTCGAGCCGCACGAGCCCCTCGTTGTTGTAGGAGCCGGCGGTACGGGTGGCGTCCTCCCCGGCGGACCGCCCCGCAGCCCGCGCCGGCTCGCTCGCCCCCACGTACCCCAGGGCCTTCAGCTTGGCGATCTCCTCCCCGCCCCCGCTGCTCCCCGTACCCGTGACCGGCGGCGCACCCGGGCGGAAGTAGGCGGCATAGCGGATCGGGGTCCCTCCCAACTCTCGTACGCCGGGGAGGGCCGGCCCAGCGAGCCCTTCGCCGGGGGGCAGGCCGAGGAGGGCGAGGAGGGTCGCCGTCATCTGCCGCACGCTGCCGCGTTCGGTGTGCTTGCCGGGTTCCGGTCCAGGCGGGATCGCCGGGATCCCCGGTCCCCAGAGGAGATAGATCCCCTCGTCCCGGTGCCAGCGGCCGGCGGTGGCCGCCGCGGCGCTCGCCAGGCCCTGCGGCCTCCCCTCCTGCCAGCGGAAGCCGTGGTCCGAGGCGAGCACCAGGATCGCCCCCTGGCGTTGGGCGATCTCGCGATAGCCCCCGAGCCGGCGGTCGAGGTCGGCGAAATAGGCCTGGGGGACGCCGCTGTAGCGCGCGAAGTCCTCCGCCGAGATCCCCGGCTGGCGCGGCGGGGCGTAGGGGGCGAAGACGTGGCCGATGGCGTCGCTCCCCTGGAAGTAGACGATCGTCAGGTCCGGCCGATGGCGGGCGAGCCAGCCGGTCGCCAGCCGATCATAGACCGCGGTCTCGACCAGGATGCGGCGCAGGGCGGCGGCGGGTTGGGTGTAGGGATCGGGCTGGGTGAGGAGGTGACGGTAGCCCTCCTCGGTCAGCCAGGGAAGGTAGCCGTGGAGGGTGGCGAAGCCGATCTCCTTCTCGGTCGCCTGGAGGGTCTCGCGGGCCCAGGCCTCCTCCGCCGCTGGGTAGACGACACCGGGCGGCGGGGTGGTCTCGGGGTTCTGGAAGGAGAACAGGCGGTCGGAGACCACGAGGCCGTCGACCGGCTCGGCCGGCCAAGTGGCCCACAGGCCGAAGACCGCGATGCTCCGGCCGGCCAAGGAGACCAGGTTCCACAACGCCGGCACCCGCCGCTCGGCGCGGGTGATCGGCTCGCGCTCCCCCGTCACCGGGTGGAAGCGGGTGAAATCGAGGATGCCGTGCTCCACGGGGGACACCCCGGTCATCATCGTCGTCCAGACGAGCGGCGAGAGCGGTGGATGGAGCGTCGAGAGCACCCCCGAGCGCCCCTCCCGGACCAGCGCCGCGAGGTTCGGCATCGTCCCCGCGGCCAGGTAGGTGTCCAGGAGCTGCCAGTCGGCGCCGTCCCAACCGACGAAGAGGACCGGCCGGCCGCCCGGAATCCGGCCGGCGGCACGGACCACGGCCGGCACGGCGAGGGGGCCGGAGGGATGGGCGGTGTTACGGGCTGCGTCGGCACCCTCGCCGCGGCAGCCGTGGAGGGCGAACAGGGCGATCAGGGCGGTCAGGATGCCGGCGAGGCCCAGGAGGAGGGCGCGGCGCCGTGGGCCCTCACCCCCAGCCCCTCTCCCGGCCCGCCCACCCCGACCGCCGGGAGAGGGGAGCCGTGTGCATAGGAGGCTTTCTCCCCCCTCTCCCGGGGGAACGGGGGGGCGGGCCGGGAGAGGGGGGTCGGGGGGGTGAGGGGAAAGAGGCCGGCTTGTCTCCATGGCTCGCTTCGTACAGTAGCGCCCCTTGATATGATTTGGCGAGCCATGCGATCGACCCTCGCCCTGCTCTGCCTCGTCGTCCGGCCTGGAAGCGAGCGCTCTCGACTCGCTCTGCGACTGGCGCTTCAAGCCGGCGACGTTGCGCGGCCAGCCGGTCAAGGTCTACTACGCGCTGACCGTCAACTTCGAGGTCCGGCCCTAGGCGCCCCGTCCCGGCCCCGCCTCGGGTAAGCTTCCCGCCATGGCGGCCGCGCCCGAAGTCTCGGTGGTGATCCCCACCCACAACCGGCTCCTCGTGCTGGAAGAGGTGCTGCTCGCCCTGGAGGCCCAGGCGGCGGCGCCGCCGTTCGAGATCGTGGTCATCGACGACGGCTCGACCGACGGCACCGGCGACTGGCTGCGCGCCCGGCGGACCTCCCGGGTGCCGGTCCGCATCCACTCCCAGGCCAACGCCGGCCCGGCGGCGGCGCGCAACACCGGGGTGGCCATGGCCGCCGGCCGCTGGGTGGCCTTTCTAGGGGACGACACCGTCCCCGAACCGGGATGGCTGGCGGCCCATCGCGCGGCCCACCGGCAGCATGGCGACGATCCCCACCTGGCGGTCATCGGCTACACCGGCTGGCACCCGCGGATGCACCTCACCCCGTTCCTGCGCTACATCAACGAGCACGGTCTGCAGTTCGGCTATGCCCTGATCGAGAACCCCGAGGACGTGCCGTTCAACTTCTTCTACACCTCGAACCTCTCGCTCTCCCGCGACCTGCTCCTCGCCGAGCCCTTCGACCTGCGCTTTCCCCATGCAGCGTGGGAAGACATCGAGGTTGCCTACCGCATGAAGCGGCGCGGCTTGCGCCTGGTCTACGGGCCCCGGGCGCGGGTCGCCCACGACCATCCGACCGACCTCGCCCGCTTCGCCGTGCGGCAGGAGAAGGCGGGGTACTGCGCGGTCATCTTCTACCGTCTCCACCCCGAGCTGGGCTCCTTCCTCGGGGTCGGTCCGGAAGGGCCTCCCCCCCTCCCTCCGGCCGGCCGGCAACGCTGGCTCGAAGGGCTGGTCCGGGCCTTGCAAAATCTTCCAGTATCCCTGCCCCGCGCATGGGAAGACGTACTCAGGTACCATTACATCCAAGGCCTTCACCGCGCGTGGGATGACGGGGGAATGAAGGTAAAGGAGAGCAAAAATGAGAGTCCATAGCACCCCAACGGCATGCCTCGCGGCGCTCCTGCTGTTGGTGGCCGCGGGCGCCGCGCCGGCGCTGGCCCGTTCCTCGGGGTCACACCACTCGCATTCGGGATCGTCGTTCCATTCCAGCGGATCGTCGTCGGTCCACGGCGGTTCCCCGGCAGCGGTCCATCACGCCGCTTTCGCGGCCTCCCGCGCGGCGGTCCAGGGCGGCCAGAGCGACAGCCGCGGACGGGAGATGGCGCCGCCCCGCGGTGGCGACGGACCGAGCGCCTCCGGCAACAGCGGGGGCAACAGCACGCCGTCGAGCCCGGGTGGCAGCACTCCCAGCGGCGGCGGCAACGAAGTCGTCCCGGTCAGTAACAATGGCGGCAACAACGGCCACAGCGGCGGTCATAACGGCAACCATGGCGGCAGTGGTGGCTTCCACGGTGGCGGTGGCTTCCATGGCGGCGGCGGTTTCCACAATGGTGGCGGTTTCCATGGCGGCTTCAACGGCGGCTTCCGCTACTACTACCCGTCCTTCTGGGGCTCGATCTTCATCGGCTACCCGTTCCCCTACTGGTACTACGGGCCGTGGGGCTACTACGGCTACGGCGCCGGCGCCGGCTACTACGGGGACGGCGACGGCTACTACCACAACCGGCAGGAGCAGGGGGCCTTGGACCTCGATCTGAGCCCTGCCGACACGCAGGTCTACCTGAACGGGCAGTACGTCGGCGTCGTCAACGACTTCGACGGCTGGCCGCAGTACCTGTGGCTCGACCCCGGCACCTACGACATCGTCTTCTACCGCGATGGCTACAAGACCCTGGCGCGGCAGGTCACGGTCTACCGTGGCCTGGTGATCGACTGGGACGACAAGCTGGAGCATGGCCCCTCGATCCGTCCCGAGGACCTGCCCTCGGCGAGCCACGAGCGGCGCGACGCGCGAGTGGAGCAGGATCGGGAGATGCAGGACAAGGCCGAGCACATGGCGCCTCCGCCTCCGGCGCCCCGGTCCGACAACTGGCGCGACCGGGCCCGCGGCGACCGGGAGCGGCGCGACCATGGCGACTACCGGGACGAGTCGCGCGCCGGCCGCCTCCACCTCTCGATCACCCCGCCGGACGCCTCGGTCTACCTGGACGGCCGTTTCCTGGGGACCGGGGATGACGTGGCCCGCATGAGCTCGGGGCTGCTCATCGACGCCGGCCAGCACAAGCTGTCGGTGGTCCGCCCGGGCCGCCACGCCGAGGAGCGGCAGTTCGAGATCAAGGCCGGCGAGCCGCTCGACCTCTCGATCGAGCTGCAGAGCGAGTAGGGCTCCAGCCGGTCTCACCCCCAGCGGGCGCTCCCCTCAACCTTCAACGGGGGGGCGCCCGCTCCGTCTTTCTAGAGGGGCTCGCCCCCCGCCCGCTCCAGCTCGATCAGCCAGCGCTTGCGGTCAGAGCCGCCGATGTAGCTGCCGATCCCCGATTTGTTGGTGACCACCCGGTGGCAGGGGATGACGATGGGGATGGGGTTTTCGAGCAGGATCGAGAGGACCTGCCGGTAGGCGTCAGGGCGGCCGGAGCCGTCGGCGAGCGTGCGGTAGGTGCGGGTCTTGCCGTAGGGGATCTTGGCGGCCTCCTTGAGCACCCGCCGCGCGAAGCCGTCGACCCCGCAGGGACCGAGGTTGAACTCCAGGTCGAGCCGCCTTCTCGCGCCGGCGAAGTACTCGGAGAGGCGGCCGAAGACCTCGTCCAGGAAGTCCGAGCCGTCGATCTGGTGGAGGGGCGTGAAGCTCGCCTGGACCGCCGCAGGCGGCTCGATGAGGAGGCGCGTCACGGCCGTCCCCAGGAGCTCCACTCCGAGGGGCCCCAGGGGGGAGGGCATCAGGACGCGGACGAGATCCAGAGCCTCCGGCGCGGCCAGGCCGCCCTGTTCCTGAGCTCCGGGCATGAGAAAAGGGTAGCACGCCAGGGGGGAGGAGGGGGTAGGGAGGGTTTTGGTGGCTTTCGAGGGACGCGAAATCGGCGATTCGAGCCGGGTTTCGCCCCGCCGGGCAGTATCGATTTCGGCACGTTGGTGCCCGAAATTATGGATCAGCGTGGAGAGAGCATCGGCAAAAGAAATTAGTTGTCGGTTCGCACTTTCTGCGTTCCAGTATAAGTTTCGTGGAGAGAAGAACTTACGCCTTGCCTGCCGTCCGCTTCTGCCGTTACATTTCGCGTATGGACATGTTCGTCAACCTGGGCAGGACGCTCGGCCTGCTGCGCGAGCTGCGGGGCAAAAGTCAGGCGCGCGTGGCGCGCGAAGCCGGGATCGGCAAGAGCCAGCTGTCGAAGTACGAGAACGGCAAGGAGCTCCCCAAGCTGGATTCGCTGGAGAAAGTCCTGAACGCTCTGGACGTGGGGCACTTCGAGTTCTTCTACACCCTTTACCTGCTCGACGACCGGGCCGCCGAGCTGGCGCGCCTGTGCGAGAAGGGGCAACCCCCCTCTCCCCTGCTGAAAGCGCACCCCCTCCTCTCCACGTCGACCGACCAGGCCTTCACCCGGGTCTTCTCGGATCTCCTCTTTCTCTACCGGCAGGTCTTCGAGCAGGTCGTCTTCTCCGGCACCCCTTCCGGCCGGGGGGGCGACGATGCCGGGGTTTCGAGCTAGACGGGTCCGTGGCTAGAGGGGCGCTACCCGCACCCGGAGCTCCTCCCAGCGCGCCGCGGCGAGCTCGCCGCCGAGGTCGGCGTCGCCACGGTAGGGGCGGCCGGGAATGCGCCGGCAGGGGATGGCGAAGGCGGTGGCGCCGGCCAGGGGGAAAGGATCGAGGTGGAGGGTGCCATCGCGGAAGAACCCGCGCAGGCCGTGGCGCTCGAAGGGCTCGTCCCATTGGGCGCAAACGGCGAGCGACGCCAGGTCGGCGAGGTCGACGAAGCGGTAGTCGGCCGTCACCTCCGCCGCGGTGACCTCCCTGCCGCCGATAGCGTCGGCCGTGAAGAGGCCGCTTTCCAGCTCGTCCAGGTAGGCGAAGAAGTCACGCCAGTCCGGGTCCGGGTCGCCCCGGTGGTCGTGGTGGAGGGTCTGGGCGTGGCGGGTGATGAGCAGGGCGGCATACGGGTGGCTGCCGGCGAAGCGGGCGGTGCCGCGCTCCCAGATCGCGATCCGCTCCGCCCGCGGCATGGAGATGAAATCGTGCGGCCGGCCACCTCCGGGGGCACCGGCATCCCAGCGCGGCGCCGCATCGGCCTCCCGCCAGCCGTTGTCGTGCTCGCGGCCGGCGAAGAGGATCTCGGCGCGCCGGAGGTGGTCCGGCAGGCCGTCGGTCCGCCAGAGGCCCAGCAGCTCGCCCGAGAAGTGGGCGTGGTCGGGCTGGGTGACCAGGCGCAGCGAAGATCCCCCGGCGTCCCCGGCTCCTTCGGAATGGACGATCATCGCCCGGCACACTACCATGCGCTCCATGCCCTCGCAGACCGTGCTCCAGCTTGCCGAGATGACCTGGAAGGAGGTCGCGGCGCTCGACCGCGGCCGGGCCGTGGCGCTGCTGCCGGTAGGCGCCATCGAGGCCCATGGCCCCCACCTGCCGCTCGCGACCGACGGCCTCATCGCCGAGGCCATGGTGGCTTCGGGGGCGCGGCGGCTCGCCGGGCGGGGCCTCCTCCCGCTCGTCCTGCCGACCCTGCCCTACACCGCGGCCCCCTTCGCCGCCGCCTTCCACGGCACCCTGTCGCTCCGCCCGGAGACGGTGACCGCCCTACTGGAAGACCTCGCCCTCGCCCTCGCCGCCGCCGGCATCCGGCTCCTCGCCCTCGCCAACGCCCACCTGGACCCGGCCCATCTCGGCTCTCTCCATGCCGCGGCCGAGGCGGCCCGCGACCTGGGTCTCGCCGTCGCCTTCCCCGACCTCACCCGCAAGCCCTGGGCACTGCGTCTCACCCCGGAGTTCAAGAGCGGCGCCTGCCACGCCGGCCGCTTCGAGGGCTCGATCGTGATGGCCGCCCGGCCCGACCTGGTGCGCGAGCCGCTCCGCCGCGCGCTGCCGCCCAACCCCGCGTCCCTCTCGGTCGCCATCCGCGCCGGGAAGGAGAGCTTCGCCGCGGCCGGCGGGCCGGAGGCCTACTTCGGCGATCCGGCCGCCGCCACCCGCGAGGAGGGGGAGGAGACGATCGAGGTCCTGGGGCAGATCCTGGAAGAGGCCGTGCTCCAATGCTTGACACTGCCCGGACAGGGCTCTAAGGTCACGCCGTGATCCTCGCGGGCAAGAAGGCGGTGGTGACCGGCGCCGGCAAGGGGATCGGCGCGGCCGTGGCGCGGTCGCTGGCGGCGGCCGGGGCAGAGGTCCTGGTCGCGGCCCGCACCCGTTCGGACGTCGAGCGGGTGGCGGCGGGCCTGGCGGCCGACGGCTACACGGCCTGGGCGGAAAGCTGCGACGTCACCGATCCCGCCCAGATCGCGGCGCTCGGCCGCGCCGCGGCGGAGCACCTGGGACAGGTCGACATCCTCGTCAACAATGCCGGCATCGCCCACTCGGCGCCGCTCAAGGCGATCTCGCTCAATACCTGGAACCGCATCTTCGCGGTCAACGTCACCGGCACCTTCCTCTGCACCCAGGCGTTCGTCCCCGGCATGGTCGAGCGGGGCTGGGGGCGGGTGGTCAACGTCGCCTCCATTGCCGGCCGGGCCGGGGCGCCCTACATCGCCGCCTACTCCGCCTCGAAGCATGCCGTCCTCGGTTTCACCCGGTCGGTGGCGGCCGAGATGGCGGCCTCGGGGGTGACGGTCAACGCCGTCTGCCCGGGCTACGTCGACACCGACATGACTCGCGACTCGGTCGAGCGCATCGTCGAGAAGACCGGCCGGGCGGCCGAGCAGGTCACCGAGGCGATCCGCCGGACCTCGCCGCAGAACCGGCTGCTCGACCCCGAGGAGGTCGCCTACCTCGTCCTCTCTCTCTGCGATCCGCGAGCCAAGGGGATCAACGGCCAGGCCATCGTGCAGGACGGCGGGAGCCTCCTCGCGTGACCGCTCTGGTGCCGGTCAACCCGGCGGAGCTGGGGGCGCCGCGCGGCTATTCGAACGGCATGCTCGCCCCGGCCGGCGGGCGGCTCCTCTTCGTCGCCGGCCAGATCGCCTGGGACGGCGAGCAGAAGCTGGTCGCCGCGGACTTCCCCGGCCAGCTCGCCCGCGCCCTCGAAAACGCCGTCGCCGTCGTGCGCGCCGCCGGCGGCGGGCCGGAGCACGTGGCGCGGCTCACCCTCTACGTCACCGACCGCCGGCAGTATCTGGCCGACCTCGCCGCGGTGGGCGACGCCTATCGCCGGGTGATGGGGCGCCACTACCCGGCGATAGCCCTCTTGGAGGTGCAGGCGCTCCTCGAGCCGGGGGCGCTGGTCGAGATCGAGGCCACCGCCGTCCTGCCTCCGCCGGCTGCGGAAACGGACCATGCCGATTGAGCCGCGGAGCTTCCGCTACGAGCACGACGCGGCGACCGGGGTGGCGACCGTCACCCTCGACCGCCCGGAGCGGCTGAACGCCCTGACCTTCGAGGTCTACGAGGAGCTGACCGAAGTCTTCGGCGCCCTCGACCGGGAGCCCGGGGTGCGCGCGGTCCTCCTGACCGGCAGCGGCCGCGCCTTCTGCTCGGGCGGCGACGTCGAGGACATCATCGGCGCCCTCTTCGCCCGCGACTACCAGGGCCTCCTCGACTTCACCCGGGTGACCGGGGCGCTGGTCCTCTCCATCCTGCGCTGCCGGCGGCCGGTGGTGGGCGCCCTGAACGGCCTGGTCGCCGGGGCGGGAGCGGTGATCGCCAGCGCCTGCGACCTGCGGATCGCCTCGGAGAAGGCGAAAATCGCCTTCCTCTTCACCAAGGTCGGCCTCTCCGGGGCGGACATGGGCGCCTCCTGGCTGCTGCCACGCCTGGTCGGCCTCGGCCGCGCCATGGAGCTCCTGCTCCTCGGCGACTTCGTCGAGGCGCGCGAGGCGGAGCGGATCGGCCTCTACAACCGGGTGGTGGCGCACGACGAGTTGCCCGCGGCAGCGCGGAGCTGGGCCGAGCGCCTGGCGAAGGGACCCTCTTTCGGCCTGGAGGTGACCAAGAAGCTGGTGCAGCGCGAGTCGGCCATGGACATCGAGTCGGCGTTCGCCGCCGAGGTCGAGATCCAGGCCGCCTGCATGCTCGACCCCAACTTCCGCGAAGCCTACGAGGCCTTCCGGGAGAAGCGCGAGCCCCGCTTTCGCTGACCCTTCGGTGAGCTCACCATGCCCGACACCGCGACGATCCGCGCCTTCCTGGGCGAGCGCCACTTGGCCCTCGCCGGGGAGGTCGAGCGCTTCGTCGCCCTCCGCGTCGCCCCGCTCCCCATGCCCCAGGGCGATCCGGAGGGGCGCGAGCAGGCCCGGCAGATCCTCTCTCTCCTGGGCGAGGAGGGGTGGCTGGGCTATGCCGTCCCCGAGACCTGGGGGGGGCACTGGCCGGAGCCGGACCTCCGGGCCTGCTGCCTGATCCGCGAGGCGCTGTCCGCGGCCTCGCCGCTCGCCGACGCCGTCTTCGCCCTCCAGTGCCTGGGCTCGATGCCGATCACCCTGGCCGGGAGCGAGGCGCAGCGCAGCCGCTGGCTCCCCGAGGTGGCGAGCGGCCGGGCCATGGCCGCTTTCGCTATGACCGAGCCGGAGGCCGGGTCGGACGTCTCCTCCCTGGCGACGGTGGCGTCAAGGGAGGGCGACGGGTACGTCCTTTCCGGCCGGAAGACCCTCATCTCGAACGCCGGGATCGCCGACTTCCACCTTGTCTTCGCGGCGACGAACCGAGAAGCGGGGAGCCGTGGCCTCTCCTGCTTCCTGGTCGAGGCCGGCACCCCGGGGCTCACGTTCCTCGGTCCCCAGGTCCTCTCTGCCCCGCATCCCTTAGGGGAGCTCGGCTTCGAGAGCTGCCGGCTTTCCGCGGAGAGCCGGGTCGGTCCCGAAGGGGAGGGGTTCAAGCTGGGAATGCGGACCCTGGACCGCCTGCGGCCGACGGTCGCCGCCGCAGCCTGCGGCATGGCGGCGCGCGCCCTGGACGAGGCGGTCGCTCATGCCCGCCGTCGCCGCCAGTTCGGCAAGCCGCTGGCCGAGAACCAGATCGTCCAGGAGAAGCTGGCCATCATGGCGACCGATCTCCAGGCGGCGCGGCTGCTCGTCTACCGCGCCGCCTGGGAGGGAGATATCGGCGATCTTGGAGATGCCGGAGAGGGCCGGCGGATCAGCCTGCCGGCGGCGATGGCCAAGGCCTTCGCCACCGAGGCCGCTCAGCGGATCGTCGACTCCGCCCTGCAGATCCTGGGCGGCCGCGGCGTTCTCGCCGAGCATCCGGTCGAGCACCTCTACCGCTCGGTCCGCGCCCTCCGCATCTACGAGGGGACGACCGAGATCCAGCACCTCGTCATCGCCCGCCACCTGCTCAAGGAGGCGACCCCACCGGTATCGCCAACCCCGCTGGTATCGCAGGAGTGAGCCCCTCGCGCGCCGCCGCCTCGTTGAGCCGCCGGTCGAAGGCCACGAGCTCGACCGTCCGCCCGACCTTCTTCTGGAGATAGCTACCGGAGGCGAGCTGCACCGCGTCCCCCGCCCTTAAGGTATGGCGCTGGAGCAGCCGGTTGGCCAGGGCCGAGATCTCGGGGGCGAGCTCCACGACGTTCATCGCCGCCAGGTCGGCGGCGAGCGCGGCGAGAGCCCGGTCGCGCTCCGCCGCCGAGAGATCCCCCTCGCGCCAGCGCCGGATCAGGGCCGAGGCGATCTCCACCTCGGAGAGCCGGCTGGTGGCGGGAATGGCATCGGCGAGGAGGCGTCGCACCTCCTCGCCCTCGGGTTCGTCGACATATCGCTTGACCAGGGCGCTGGCATCGAAGTAGCGGATCAAAACCGATCCTCCCGCTCGTCGAGGAGGGTTTCGGAGAGCGGCCGGCCGCCCAGCCGGATCGGCTCGAACGCCGCCAGGGTCCCGGTGCCGCGCTGCAGCACCCCCAGGGCCGCCAGCTCGTCGAGCCGCGCCTCCTCCTCCCCCTTCCCTACCAGCACCGGCCGCAGCTCGGCCACCGGTCGTCCCCGTTCGGTGACCACGATCGTGGTCCCTTCCTGCACCTGCCGGAGGTAGCTTCCCAATCTCATTTTGAGCTCCCTGGCTCCAATGGTTTTGATCACGGCCCGCCTCTCTTGTGGTCATTGTGGTCACAATGAGACGCCCGTGTCAAGCCCGGGACTGGAGCCGCTCTCCCGAGGCCTCTTTACCCAGAGAGACGGAAAGCGCTCTCCCCGATCTTTCAAATCGGGTCGCGCCAGATCGCTATACTCGCCGTGGCATGTGGAAACCCCCCGAGCGCCTCCGTCATCCGCTCCCGCCCGGCGGCTGGCCGACGGCCGAGGAGGCTCGCGCCTCGCTCCTCTTCCAGCCCTTGGCGGTCGGACGGATGGAGCTCGCCGAGCGGACCTGGGTGCCGGCCATGGTTCCCTGGCGGGCCTCGGAGGAGGGGTTCGTCACCCCGGAGGTCCTCGCCTGGTACGAGCGCTTCGCCGCAGGGCAGCCGGGAGCCATCGTGGTCGAGGCGACCGGCATCCGCGACGTACCGAGCGGACCGCTCCTGCGGATCGGGCACGACCGCTTCCTCCCCGGCCTCTCCCAGCTGGTCGAGACGGTACGGCGGGCGAGCGGGGGGCGGACCCGCTTCCTCATCCAGGTCATCGACTTCCTGACCATCCGGCGGCGGCCGGAGAAGGAGACCTACTGCCGCCGCTATCTGCGGGTCACCGATCGCCACCGCCACGCGCTGGGCATGCCGGAGGACTCGAAGACCTCCGAGGACGCCGTGCGCGAGGCCCTGCTCGCCCTTTCGGACGAGCGCCTGCGCGAGGTGCTCACCCCGCGCGAGCTGGAGGACCTCCTCCAGGGCTACCGCGAGCGGGTGACGGATCTGGACCGGCCGCACATCCGCGATCTGCCCCAGGTGCTCCCCGACCTCTTCGCCGACGCCGCGGTGCGGGCGCGCCAGGCGGGGTTCGACGGAGTCGAGCTGCACTACGCCCACGCCTACACGATGGCGTCTTTCCTCTCGGCCCGGAACGATCGGCCGGACGGCTACGGCGGCCCGCTCGAGAATCGGCTGCGCCTGCCGCTGGAAGTCTTCCGGCGGGTGCGCGAGAAGGTGGGGGACGACTACACGGTGGGCTGCCGGTATCTTTCGGACGACTGCATCGAGCGGGGGAACACGGTCGAGGACGCGATGGCGATCGGGGTCGAGCTGGCGCGGGCGGGGATGGACTTCCTGTCGCTCTCGCGGGGCGGCAAGTTCGAGGACGCCCGGCAGCCGCGGGTGGGCTGGGCGGCCTACCCCTACACGGGCCGGAGCGGCTACGAGTGCATGCCAACCGCGATCTCCGATGCCCAGGGGCCGTTCGGCCGCAATGCCCTCCCCGCCGCCCGCATCCGTGCCGCGGTGCGGGCGGCGGGGCTCGAAACGCCGATCGTCGTCGCCGGCGGGATCTGCAGCTTTACCCAGGCGGAAGAGATGCTTGAAACGGGGGTCGCCGACATCGTGGGGGCCGCCCGCCAGAGCCTCGCCGACCCCGACTGGTTCCGCAAGATGCGACTGGGACGGGGCGAGGAGGTCCGCCGCTGCATCTATTCCAATTATTGCGAGGGGCTGGATCAGGTGCACAAACAGGTGACCTGCCAGCTCTGGGACCGGCTCGACCTGGACGCCCCCGGGGTGGTGCGGTCGAGCGACGGCCGGCGGCGGTTGACGCCGCCCGCCTGGCCGCCTCCGGGAAGCGAGGGAGCATGAAGATCACCATCGTGGGAGGGGGGCCGGCCGGCCTCTATTTCGGACTGCTGATGAAGCAGCGCGACCCGCGGCACGCCGTCACGATCCTCGAACGCAACCCGCGCGACAACACCTTCGGCTGGGGGGTCGTCTTCTCGGACAAGACCCTCTCCTACCTGGAGCGGCCGGACGCCGAGACCTACCGCGCGATCGACGCTCTCCTCGAACGCTGGGACAACGTCGACATCGTCCACCGCGGCGAGAAGGTGACCATCCGCGGCAACCGCTTTTCGGGCCTTGGGAGGATCGACCTCCTCCACGTCCTCCAGCGCCGCTGCCTGGACTTGGGGATCGACCTGCGCTTCGAGGCCCCGGTCGAGCGCTTGGAGGACCTGCCCCCGGCCGACCTTCTAGTGGGGGGCGACGGTATAAGGAGCCTCGTGCGCGAGCGCTATGCGGCGGACTTCGAGCCCTCCTTCCTCCACCACAAGAACCGCTACATCTGGTACGGCACCCCGCGGCTCTTCCACGGTCTCACCCTCACCTTTCGAGAGAACGGGGACGGCCTCTACATCGGCCACTCCTACAAGTTCAGCCAGACGATGAGCACCTTCATCGTCGAGTGCGGTCCGGAGAGCTGGGAGAAGGCGGGATTCGGCGAGAAGTCAGATGAAGAATCGCGGCGCTATTTGGAAGCGGTCTTCGCCGACGACCTCGAAGGCCAGCCGTTCCTCTCGAACGCCTCGCGTTGGCTCAATTTCGTGACCGTGCGCAACCGGCGCTGGCACACGGGAAACGTCGTTCTCTTAGGGGACGCCCTCCACACCGCCCACTTCTCGATCGGCTCCGGCACCAAGCTCGCCCTGGAGGACTCGATCGCCCTGGCCGACGCCTTCGCCGAGCACGGGGAGGTCGAGCCTTCCCTCGCCGCCTTCGAAGCCGCCCGCCGGCCGGACATCGAGCGTTATCAGGACGCCGCCCTGCGGAGCCTCGCCTGGTTCGAAACCGCGAAGGAAGACTTGGGGCTCGACCCGCTCTCCTTCGCCTACAAGGCGATGACCCGAAGCGACAAGGTCAATCACGACAACCTGAAGAAGCGCGACCCGGAGTTCGTGGCGGCGTACGAGCGGCTGCAGGCCTCGCGTCGCCCCGGAAGCACTGCCTAGTAGATCGATTCCATAATAGCGTGTCAATGACATCAGGTCACGGAAATTGTGTCTAGTCGGTAAGACCATTTCA
>Ga0137403_10000943_pt1 | contig 37119 bp, 23 predicted proteins | sample CZOMad2_1_16fung_FD_122057 | JGI IMG/M metagenome (GOLD analysis project Ga0137403, IMG submission 122057) | Vadose zone soil fungal communities from Angelo Coast Range Reserve, California, USA - CZOMad2_1_16fungal (Hybrid Assembly) | ecosystem: Environmental > Terrestrial > Soil > Vadose zone... | reverse complement strand
CTTGGCATTGCTTCGTACACGCGCGGAACGCAGTAAAAGCGTTCTCCGGTAGCCGTGTTTCCACAGAACTGGTTTAGTTCCTTGCTGAAATCTACAAAGCGGCAAACGAAGAGATCCAGACGACCGTCATTGTCGTAGTCGAACCAAACAGCGCTCGAAGCCCAACCGACGGCCGCGACTCCAGCTTTTTCTGTTACGTCACTGAACGTACCGTTTCCATTGTTGTGGTACAAGATGCTGCGGCCGTACTGGGTCAGGTAAAGATCGGTGAAACCGTCGCCGTCGTAGTCGGCCGCGGCGACGCCCATCCCGTACCCGCCGCCGGCGACGCCGGCTTTTTCGGTGACATCGGTAAAGGTTCCGTCGCGGTTATTACGGTACAGCGCGTTCCGGAGAGGGGGATTCGGACGGAAGAAGTCACAACGACCGCTATTCACCAAGTAAATATCCAACCAGCCGTCGTTGTCGTAATCGAGAAAGGCGCAACCAGCTCCGGTGGTTTCCGGGAGATAGTATTCGGGCGATCTGCCGTTCACGTGCTTCCAAGAGATCCCGCTCACGGAAGCCGGGATTGCGGTGAACAGCGGTGCTTCTTCTTGCGGCGCGCCACTCGCCGCGGCGAATAGGCCGCAAGGTTTACCTAGGGCCAGGGTCTGTAGCGCGAGACTTCCGACGCTCAAGGTTTTTAGAAAGTCTCTTCGAAAGATCTGGCGAAGGCGCATGCGTCGAATATGTTAATGGAATGCTAGCGAATCATGTGAAGAAGAATCGGTGGCAAGACCATCAGGAGCGCTGATCCGACGGGAACCAAAACGCCGCGCGAGACACCGCGTCGCTCGGCAACGTAACCGACGGCAGGCGGGAGAGTGATGGCGCCCAGCCAGCCGCCTGTGGTGACCAGACTGATCGCGCTGCCTACCAGCGAAGGAAAGAATGAGCCCGCCAAGCCGAGAGCCGTGGGGAAGATGGCGGCCATGAACCAACCGGCTGCCAGCGTGCACAGGGCCACCAGGGGGCGATTGCGAAGCGTGTACATTCCCGCAAGACACGCGACCGAACCAACGGCGCTGATGGTAAGCAAGGTCTCCGGCCCAAACGCAGCGAGGGTCCACTGAGTCGCCCACCTGCCCGCAATCATGGCGAGCGCAAATGTGGAGATCATGCGGGATGCGGATTTTTGCGCGTAGCCGCGCTGCATAGTGAAAAAGGTTACCGTCCAGCTCCAAAAGGAAAATTCAGTTCCGACGTATAGGAAGACCAGGAACATCAGGAGCAATAACTTGGGTTCGCCAAGGAGTGCACCCGCCCGGGCGAGCGGGAAACCCTGAGCGGAGCCTGGAGGGAAGGCGAGAGCGAGGTGCAAGCAAAGCACCAGCGCCGTCAAAACGCTCGAAGCTCTGAGGACACCGGAAAAGCCGCCCTTCTTGAGAACCGGCATGACGACGAACGGGGCGACGAAGGCGCCGACTCCGAAGAAAAGGTTCAACAGATTGGCCGCCACTTCGCGCTGCCCGGAATTGACCAGCGACATGGCGGTATTTTCGCCCGCCACGACCATCGAGCCACCCAGGCCCAAGACAAAGGAAAGCAGGTACAGTGTTTTTTTTGAACGTGCACTGCCGAGGCCCCAAAAGGCGCTCGCGACCAGGAACAGCCCCAAGCACACGACAAGCTTCGTGCCGAAAGCGTCCATTACCGGGCCAGAAGGCACCGCTGCAACGAGCAGACCAACAGAAGTGAGCATGAAGAAGGTCGCTGCTTGCGCTTTGTCAAGGTGTAGTTTTTCCATCAAGTTAGGCAGGACGATGCCCAACATCGCGTTGAGATAGCCGTAAATGAAAATGCCGAGCCAAGCTGCGAGTATCAGCGATCTGCCGCCGGTCACGTTGCCACCTCCGATAGTTTTCAGCAACCACCGTCTACGAGATGAAAGAGAGACCGCAACCGCAGGTGCGTGAAACCTACCTTGCTAACCGCGCTTTCCATTTCTCCAAGCGGACCCAGCCCATTGTTTCTTGATGTAGTCCGACGCCGCAAAAGCGCATGCCTGTATGGTGAGGGAAGGATTAAATCCAGCATCGGTCACCAGGACGCTGCCGTCAGTGACGAAAAGATTGCCAGCGTCATGGCTCTGGCAGTATTTGTTGACCACGGATGTCTTGGGATCGTCGCCCATCCGGCAGGTTCCATTCTGGTGGTCGCCCACGCCGCCTCTCGAGTTTGAGCCGCGCCAGGTCTTGATCGCGCCCGCTTCTTTCAGGAAGTATTCGCCTTTATCCATTACAAAGTCTGCGACCTCGTAATCCACTTTTGTCCAGGAATGTGTTATGCGCGCAACGGGCATGCCCCAGGCGTCGCGAACTCGCGGATCAAGGTCGACGCGGTTTTTTTCCTGAGGCATTGCCTGGCAGTTGCTGCCGAGATGCAAATAGCGGCGAAAATATTTGCGCTGAAAATCCTTGTGGGCTTTGCCCCAGCGTGGCTCACCGGGCGGGCGGGTGAACGCGAATTCCGTGGGTAAGGTGCAGTAGTAGTTATAAATATATCCGCCGCCGGGAATTTCGCGGCTCCGGGGATGGTTCCAGTCGTTGAAGGCCATGGACGGACCAGGACCCTTGTCGTGAGGGATTTCCCGCTCAAAAAGTCCGAAGGTGTCGGCTCCCGTGTGGTCGTTCAGATTTCTGCCAACCTGGCCGGAGGAATTTCCCAAACCACGCGGATGAAACTTGCCGGCCGAATTCAGAAGCAAACGAGCGGATTCCGTCGCCGAGCACGCGACGACGATGAGCGCCGCGTATTGCTCGTGGCCCTGTTTCTTGTCATCGAAATACTGCACCCCGGAGGGACGCCCCTTTTCATCAACGAGGATGCGTGTGACGAATGTCCCGATGCGCAGCTCGCAGTTGCCCGTTTCGACGGCTTGCGGAAGAACGGTGACGTGGGTTCCAGACTTTGCCTTGACCTCGCAGTTGTGAGCGAGGCACCAAACGCATTGTACGCACGCGCTACGGCCCTGGTACGGTCTGGTAATGATGGCGAAAGGAGGCGGAAATGGATGCCAGCCCAGGCGCAACCCAACGTCACGGAGAATTTCTCCTTGTGGATTGAGGGGCAGGGGAGGGAGCGGATAAGGACTTTTCCGGGGCTCCGCGAAAGGGTCGGCTCCGGCTAGTCCACAAACGCCGAGTTCATACTCTGCTTTTTCATAGTAAGGTTCCAATTCATCGTAGCTGATGGGCCAGTCCTCGATGGATGTTCCAGGAATGCTTCCGTAGGTGGATTTCATCCGGAAGTCCTCTTTCTTGAACCTCCATGCGGCCGCTCCATAGGCGACCGTGGCTCCACCCAGCGCTGCCGCCGTTTTGCCGTAGCCATCGTCAATTCCGGGATGCACGATCCGAGCGGTTTCGCGGTCGTTGTATCGGAAGGTCCGCGGATTCGCGTAGACCGAGGGCCCGTACGCTGGGGGGACAGAATATTGTGATTCGAGTTCGCTATGATTGAAATGCGCCTGCGTGTATTTCTTGCCGCGCTCGAACACCACAACGGACAGTCCCGCGCCGGCGAGCTCCTTGGCCACAATTCCGCCGCCCGCCCCCGAGCCAACTACAATCGCGTCCACCTTGTCTCGCGGCATGGCCTATCCTTCGAACCCGATCATTTTCCAGCTGGGATTTGCGCCGTCGGCGCTGTGACCAGACTGCGCGTAGTAGCCTTCGAACGTGTGCACGAGAATGAGATTGAAAATTCGTTGTCCAGGTTCTCCGAGGGCCTTGCCAGATTCGAACTGGGACAATACGTCGATTTGCTGGGCGGGATCGAGTGAAACGAAATCTTTCTTGAAGGTATTCACCGAGTAGGCTTCCATCATTTCTAAGCCATGCTGGTACTGGCTTTCATAGAATCGTCCATAGGGACCAGCTAAAACTCCGTCGATGTAGGAAACTACGCCGACGTTGTTGGCACCCGGAAAATCGTCGGTCGGAACCAGCTGTTCCGTTATGGCCTGCAGGAGTTTGGCTTGTCGAGGGGTCAAAGCCCGCAAGCCGCGAGCGCCCGAGAGCGAATCCACAACCAAGTCGACGGCGGGTTTGCCCCAGGCTAGAGCGGCCGTTCCGCCGGCGATAGAAACCAAGAAGTTCCTGCGGTCCAAGTCTTGGGGCATGCACGGCTCCCTGCGGCAAATCAAAACAAAGCTTGCGCAACTCCTGGTGCGTTCGGGCCCGAGCAACTTCTCTGTTGCCGAATCTCGAAGAGATCGAGCCGATGTATACCACAGGTCCCAAGAAGAGAGCAGAAAAACAAGCCGCGACACCAAGTACATGCCGGCCCAAACTTCCTAGGGAAATACCGACATTCCGGAGCCAGCAAATTCGGCGCCAAGAGCCGAGCGCAACTAAGTGGAGACAATCTAACCGTTTAGCGAAAGCTCTCCCAAATTTGCAGCATGCTTGCGCGGCCACAAGTCACGCAGAATGTGGTTTATCGGGTGGAAGTCGAAAAAAACACTTGACATGTAAGAGGGGGGCCGGTGTAGAAACGCCTAAGTGCGACTAACCGATTAGTTCGCCGATCGGCTTGCTAGGCTTCTAACCGGTTTTTTGTGGGTGCTGTCGGTACAGGAAATTACAGGTGCAAGGAGGCATGATGGGGGTGTCTTGCAGGCGCCATGTAATGGCGTACGTGATTGGTCTTTTGGTGACCTTGGGTTTTGCTTCCGCTTCGTCCGCGCAGGTCGATACCGCAAGTATCGTCGGCACAGTGAACGATCCTTCCGGCGCAGCCGTACCCGGCGCCCTTGTTACGGTGACTAACGTCGCGACCAACGAGGTTCAGACCATAACCGCGGGCGACGGCGGCGACTACGTGTTTCCTTACCTGCGCGTAGGCGAATACACCGTGAGCGTGGAAGCAAAGGGATTCAAAAAGTCGGTGCGTGTCGGGATCATCCTCAGCGTACAGGATCGCAAACGCGTGGACGTGGCTATGGAGCTCGGCACGACAAGTGAGGAAGTCAAAGTCACCGTAACCGACGTGATCCTCGATACGCAGTCGGCCGACGTGGGTCACGTTGTAGATGCGCAGCAAGTAAGCGACCTGCCGCTCAACGGACGTCGCTACGACCAACTGTCGCTTCTCGCCGCAGGCGTGAATCAGGCGAGCCCGTCTTTCCAACAGCGTGCCGAGGGCGTTTTCAGCGTCAACGGAAACAGCTCCACGCAAAATAACTTTGTGCTGGACGGTGCAGACAACAATTCCTTCACGACCAACCTGCAGGATCAGAGCGCACAAGGAGTTCAGCCTGCTGTAGATTCGCTCGCAGAATTCAAGCTGCAGACTCGCGACTATAACGTTGAATATGGGCGGAGCGCCGGCGGCGTTATCAATGCATCGATCAAGTCCGGCACCAACTCGTTTCACGGAAATCTGTATGAATTTCTTCGCAACGACAAGTTAGATGCGAACGACTTCTTTCTGAACAAAGGCGACGTATCCAAGCCCACGTTTCAGCAGAATCAATACGGATTCACGTTCGGCGGCCCCATTCGAAAGGACAAGACATTCTTCTTCCTCAACTGGGAGCGCACCAGTATTCGTCAAGGGCTGACCCTAACAGGCAGCGTGCCGACGCCGCAGATGCGCCAGGGAGACTTCAATGAGCTAAGTTCCGTGCCGACTTCTCCGACCATTCCCCAGCTTGCACAGTTTTCTAACTGCATCAACGGCGGCGTTGTGGACAGCAATTGTATCGATCCTGTGGCTAATAATATTTTCGCTCTCTATCCTCTTCCCAATACGAATCGGGACCAGGAAGGTGTCCCGGGCGGCTTCACCGGCAACAACTACATCACGAGCGCGAAGAGCAAGCGGGACTCCGATCAGGCGAGCGTACGGCTGGACCACAAGATCAGCGACTCGGACAGCATCTACGGACACTTCTCGATCTATGATTTGCGACTGTTTCGGCCTGGAATTTTCACCCTTCAAGACCCCATCGCCGATGGTACTGCGGATTCCACGTCGGGTATAAATCTGAGCCGAGGCACCAACGTCACGATGGCCTGGGTCCATCTGTTTAGTCCCCGCGTCGTCAACGACAGCCATTTCACTTTCAATAGGTCCGCCTCGCATTCCCAGCAGGTACCTCTCGGACAAAATGTGTACGACCAGTTTGGAATCATCGGCATTCCGGACTTCCCGGGCATCACGGGCGGACTTCCGGAGTTCGATATCTCCGGATTTCAGCAGCTCGGAAGTCCCATGTGGCTGCCGCAAAACCAGTTCGCGCAAATCTGGCAGTTCAAAGATACTCTCAGCTATGTCAAGGGTACGCACTCGCTCAAGATGGGTGTGGAGTTGCGCCGCGACGCGGTGAATTTCCTTGATCTTTGCTGCAACCGCGGGAACTTGAGCTTCAGCGGGCAATACACGGGTCAGGGGATTACCGACTTCTTGCTCGGGATCCCTAATCACGTGGAGCTCGAAAATCTGAACATCGCGCACATTTACAGAAACGGGCTTAGCGCATTCGCCGGGGATACCTGGAGAGCCACGCCGCGTTTGACGATCAACTACGGAGTTCGCTATGAGTATTCAAGTCCACTGATCGAGCGTGACAATCACGCCACGAACTTCGATCCCACCTTGAATGGTGGGCAGGGCGGACTGGTCAGCGTTTCCTCGAACGCCTCGGGAACCTTCGACCGCACCACGGTTCATCCCGTGTATCATAACTTTGCTCCGCGCGTTGGAATTGCTTTGCAGATCACGCCCAAGCTCATCCTTCGAACCGGGGCCGGCATCTATTTCGAAAATTATTATCGCTACGGCAGCGAGAGCCAGCTGGCTTTAAACCCTCCGTTTCTCGTGGACGCGCAGGCGAACCGGAATGCGGACCAGGCCCCCCCTCTATTTCTGCAAAACGGCTTTCCTTCGAACTTCCTGAGTCCGGTGGACATCAACGACACCGCGGCCGTCAGCCAGCTTTTCATCCGTGCCATCGATTCTCATCTCGTCCCATCGACGATTTATCAAGGCAGCTTTGGATTTCAATATTCCGTCACGCCGAGTTTGGTCCTAGAAACCAATTACGTCTGGAACCAAGCCCGGCATTTATGGAGCTTGACCAATCTGAATCAGCCGCATCTTTTCGAACCGGGAACTCAGCCCGTTATTCCATTTCCTGTGTTCACACAAAACGCGGGAACGTCACCTACCAATATCGAATGGCTTGATGGCGGTTCAAATTCCAACTACAACGCTTTGCAAATCAGTCTCGACAAGAAATTCTCCCGCGGGCTCACTTTCCACTTGGCCTACACCTGGAGCAAATCGCTCACACAGGTCAGCGATTTCGAGGCCGGACTGCGCGGTACACAGGATCGCTATAACCGGGCTGCAGAATGGGGCTATTGGGATAACGACGCTCCGCACCGCTTTGTCGCCAGCTTCACGTATCAAATCCCCGTCGGGCAGGGACATTCGTTCAATCCGTCGTCTACGGTGGTCCGCAAGATCTTGGAGAGGTGGCAGGTGAACGGCCTTGTCACCTATGCTAGCGGCCAGCCTCTTTCCATTGGAATTCCCTACGATTTCAGCGGGACGGGTTCCGGCAATCGACCGGACTGCACGGGACTGACGACACCAGGTTTTGATCAGACGATTGATCATTGGATCGATCCGGCTCGCTATAGCATCCCCGCGCCTGACGAGGTCGTCGTGTCTAACTTCCATTTTGGAAATTGCTCGGCGACGCCCGGTCCCAGAGCGCCTGGGATCTCGTTGTGGGACATGTCTTTGTTCAAGCAAATTCCCGTCACGGAAACGAAACAATTCCAGTTCCGAGTGGAAGCATTCAATATTTGGAATAAACCCCAGTTTGGCGCGCCAGATACCAACGTGGGACATTCCTCGTTTGGCTCGATTTCAAGCCTTGCGAGTCCGGCTCGTCAAGTGCAGCTTGCGTTGAAGTTTTTCTTCTAGCCGAACGAACAATACTGCCGCCGGCCACCCTTTCGGTCAGCGGCAGAAAGAGTTGAACGGTATGGCGCAGGTCATGGAGCGCCGGCGATTTGTGCAGCTCGCAGCGGCAGGCACGCTGGCCCTCACGGCAAAGCCGACGCTTTTTTCTTCCTCCCCGTCGCAAAAGTTCAAGATCGGCATGGCAGCCACCGAGTGGTTCTCGACCGATCCGACGCCCGACCGATATTGGACAGCGGTGAAAGAGATAGCATCTCTCGGTATTGGCGCAACGGAAGCTGACAACAGCATTGGGAAATTTGAAATTCTTTACGGCAAGGATGCAAATGAGTTCGTCGGACGCTCACAGAGAAATGGGGTGCAGCTTACGGGCGTCTATCAGGCGCTGAACCTGCACGACGTCCGGCGCACGACGGAGATGAAGGCCAAGATCCGCACTCTTGCGGCTTTCCTAAAAAAGATAGGAGCGGACTACATTGCCTTGGGTTGGGACACGCCATCCGGCGCGAACGGGAAACCATACCAGAGAACTTTGCAAGACCTGGAGCAAGCAATAAAGACGGCGGACGAACTGGGCCGCATCTCGATCGAAGAATTCGACCTGCCGATTGCCTTTCATGCGGAACGGGACGTACCAGGCGCGATGATTGTTCAATTCCTTGAGGGCACAAACCCGCACTACGTCCGTTTGTGCGCGGACGTCGGACACCTAACCGCAGCCGGATTGAATGCCGTCGAAATCGTAAAGAAACACTCTTCGCGGCTTACTGCGAGTCACTGGAAAGATTTTGATCCGAAGCTGCCCGGACCGAAGTGGGCAGGGCCGAATGCGAAGGGCGATTTCGTAGAGGTAGGGAAGGGCATCGTGGATTTTCCCGTATTGGCCCAGCTGTGCCGCGACATCGATTTCGACGGCTGGATTCTGTTGGAATTGGATCGCACGCGGCAAGCGAGCATCTTGCAGAGCGCCCGGCTGATGAAGGACTACGTTACGGATCAGCTGCATCTTCAGTTTTATCCTCGCAATCGCTGAGGGCCACTTTAGAAACGGGCGCCTCGGCGCCCACGGCAGCGTTCTGTTAGGCTTTCTTCGTATGATCGCGCGATGTGGGAAAAAGGTCGTGGGCTTAGGCGAGAGAATAAAATTCGGGGTGGTCTTCTTTCTCCTATTAAATGCGTTTTGGCCGGCGGCTGCGTCGCCTCAGATCGATTTGAACCGCGCCAGGCAAGCGCTGGACAAGGGGCAGGTGGCGGAAGCAATTCGGTTCCTGGAGCAGTTTCAGCAGACGAATTCAGCCAACGCAGAAGTCTATAACTTGCTGGGGATCGCCTACGGTCGCTCAGGCGACAGCGAACGTTCGGTTGCCATGTTCCAGGAGTACGCGCGCTTGGCTCCGTCGCGGCCGCAAGCTTTCAATAATCTGGGCGCAGCTTACCTGCAAAGCGGGTATCCGGAAAGAGCCGAGGCTGCGTTCCGGCAAGCACTGATTTTGGATCCTACCAATGCGGGCGCACTGTACAACCTGGGCAGCCTGCTGAATGTGGAAAAACACTATGCGCAGTCCCGACCAATCTTGGAGCGCGCTTACCAAAGGGAACCGTCCACGGCGGTCTGCTACGAATTGGCGGTTGCGCTAGCCGGTACCGGCCAGCGCAAGCGAGCTCTCAAGGTGCTTTCCGCGTCGAAGCCGCCCGCCGGGCCGTCGACTGTTGCCTGGTTCAGGCTGGCCGGAACACTGCAATTGGACGAAGGCAATCTTCCGGGCGCTTCACAAGCGCTGGAAAATGCGCTCGCTCTCGCCCCGGACGATGAAGCGTCCGGTTCGGCGCTCGCACTGCTTCGCGTCAAGGAAGGAAAGCCCGCGCTCGCGGTTGCCATTCTCGAAAGGATTTTCAACGCGCTTCCCGCCGAGCAGCGACATATTCGCGCGGGCTCGCTTCTTGCAGCATACGGAGCTTATCCGCAGGCGGTCGAGCAGTTTGAGCGAGCGGCGCAGGCGAACTCCTCCTCTTACGACGCGTGGTACAACATTGCCGCACTCAAGCTGGACCGCACAAAGGATCTCGCCGGATCGCTTACGGCGGCCCAGCACGCTTTGGCCGTGAGAAACACGGCTGAGACTTACGATCTTCTCGGTGACATTCACGAAGCCCAGGGAAGTTTCCTGGAAGCGATCCATAACTACCAGGAAGCGGTACGGCTCGATCCAGAAAGTGACAAGTTTGCTTTCGATTTAGGGACCGAGCTTATTCTTCACGAAAATCACGCCGCCGCCCTCGCCGTTTTTCACTCGGCCGCGCAACGCTTTTCCAAGTCGTCACGAATCTTTTTGGGGCTTGGTATGGTGCAGTTTTTGACCGGAAAGACCGACGAGAGTGTGAGTGCATTCCTGAAAGCTGTGGATCTCAATCCGGCCTTCGAACCTGCTTATCTATTTCTTGGGGAAGCTTGCACGTTTTCTGGCACTTGTTCGACAGAGGTCGCCGCAAAGTTAGCGACCCTGGCCACTAAGGAGCCAAACAATTTTGGAGCGCAGTACCACTACGGCGCTGTTCTGGTCCATGAGATGAACCAGGATGGGGATTTGGAGCACGCCGCCGATGCCAACCGGGCGTTGGAGCGTGCCGCGCTGCTCAAGCCAAAAGATGCGAGGGTCTTCTACCAGCGCGGAGAGCTTCGCCGTCTGCAAAAGCGTTGGTTGGATTCCGTCGCGGATTATAAGGCTGCGATCGAGCTGGATCCCAATTTTCCAGAACCGCTGTACAAGCTGGGGCAGGTGTACCTAAAGCTTCATAAAAATGAGGAAAGCAGCCAAGTTTTCGCACGGCACAAGGAAGTCCTGGCTCGTACGGAGGCAAATTTGTACCGGCGATCTAGCGAGATTCAAAGTTTCGTGCTGAAAATGAGGAAGGACGAGTAGGACTTTTCGGCCGTTCTCAGTGGGGACCCAGAGGCGCTGTTCCGGGACCAAGGCCCCGGCCCTAAATGCGGACGGGTTTTTCTCCGCTCTTTTCTGGCGTCAGAAAGGTTGACAGGATGGCGCCATGTTGGCATATTCTCAAAGCGCTTAGGCGCGCTGGTTGGCGAGAATTTCGGATGAGTCGTTACACTTCATAAGCCGCGCCTGAGTAGATAAACAGGGCAGTCGCGAGCTGCTTGCGGACTGCTCTTTGCTGCAGGCAGAATCCATGGAGGCGTTGGCATGCCTTCAGGATACAAAGCGCTTTGATGGAGAAACGCCAGCGACGCGCAGCCTGTAGGAGTGTGTTTTTACGGAGGGCCTCGTGACCGCTACTGAGTTCGTCGTTTCCTCGAGGAGGCTTCCCGAAGGCCAGTCGGGCGAGCTCCTGAGTCTGCCCCGGGAACAGGCACACTGGGAGTGGATGAGTTTTTTTGTGCGCCGTCTCAATACTGGAGAGAGTTACCAGGCAACCACGCAAGGCGAAGAGGCAGTTTTTGTAATCCTGGGCGGCACCTGCACTGTGGACTGGGCAAGCGGCAAGCGATCCATCGGCGGTCGACAGAACGTATTTAGTGGATTTCCATACGCCTTCTATCTCCCTCCCTACGGCAGCGCAGTTTTCATAGGCGAGACTACCTGCGAAATTGCGGAATGCCGCGTGCCGTCGGAGTCAAAACTAGATCCGAAGGTGATCACTCCGCAAGACATCGTAAGCAGTCTGAGAGGAGGAGGGAACGCCTCCCGTCAAATTGTTGATGTGATTACACCTGCATTTCCCGCGGACAAACTGATCGTGGTGGAGGTCTACACGCCCGGCGGCAATTGGTCGAGCTATCCGCCGCATAAACACGAAGTGCACAATCCTCCGACAGAAGTAGATCTGGACGAAATCTATTACTACCGAATGAACAAGCCGGAGGCCTTTGCCCTGCAGTATTTGTATCCTTCGAACGATCAAGACGGGGTGACGATCCGGGCGACCGATGGGGACGCCGTGCTGGTTCGCGAGGGTTACCACCCGGTTGTTGCCGGCCCGGGCTACGATGTGTATTACCTCAACTTTCTAGCCGGCAGCGCACGGGCCATGAACGTCACAGAAGACCGCCGCCATACCTGGATACGTTCCACGTGGAGTAGCATGGATCCCCGGCTGCCTCTGATCAAAGGATGAAACCCGGTCGTTTGACCGTTGCAGGGCTGGCTCGCCGAAGCGTTGCTGACGAGGAACGGCGATTCGACAGCCTCCAGACGGTGAGTGACGCCTTGATGGAAGCATGCGAAGGAGAAGGATTCAATGAAAAGAAGATTGACCATGGCGCAGGCTGTTGTCGCCTTCTTGAAAAATCAGTACTCCAGCCGGGATGGAAAAGAAGCACTGTTTTTCGAAGCGTGCTTTGGGATCTTTGGACACGGCAACGTGGCAGGTATGGGACAGGCATTGGAGCAGGACGGCGCTTTGCGTTATTACCTGTGCAGGAACGAACAGGCCATGGTGCATACGGCCGCGGCGTTCGCCAAGACAAGCAACCGCTTGAGAACGCTTGCGTGCACCACTTCCATTGGTCCAGGCGCCACGAACATGGTTACCGGCGCAGCCCTGGCGACGATTAACCGGCTTCCGGTGCTTTTGTTGCCTGGGGATATCTTCGCGCGACGCAGCGTCGCACCCGTTCTACAGCAGCTGGAATCTGCAAGCTCCCAAGACATTTCTGTGAATGACTGCTTCAAGCCAGTTTCCAAGTATTGGGACCGGATCAACCGGCCCGAGCAGATATTGGCGGCGCTCCCTGAGGCGATGCGCGTCCTAACGTCGCCTGCGGAAACGGGAGCCGTCACGCTGAGTTTGCCGCAAGACGTACAGGCGGAGGCGTTTGATTACCCTGAAGAGTTTTTCCAAAAGCGCGTTTGGGCGATTCCGAGGCCGCGGCCGGATCGCGATCTGCTCGCCAAGGCCGTGAAATGGATTCGTGAGTCACGGCAACCTCTGATCGTTGCCGGCGGAGGCGTGCTCTACTCCGAGGCTTCGGAAGCGCTTTCCCAGTTTGTTGCGCGAACCGGAATTCCGGTTTGTGAGACACAAGCGGGGAAGGGCTCTCTGGTTTACGATCACCCGCAGCAGCTCGGGGCCGTCGGGGTGACAGGAACACCAGGTGCGAACATTCTGGCCAGAGAAGCGGATCTGGTCATCGGTATTGGCACGCGCTACAGCGATTTTACCAGCGCGTCGAAGACCGCGTTCCAGAACCCAGCCGTGCGGTTCATCAATATCAACGTCGCGGAATTTGATGCTTACAAGCACGGCGCACTTCCGCTCACGGGCGACGCGCGCGAGACGCTCGAGGAGTTGTCGGTCGCAGCCAAGGACGTACGCGTCAGTGAAAAATATGTTTCGCGAATCAAGAAATACGCGGAAGAGTGGGAAAGCGAAGTTAGCCGAATTTACGGGCTGCGCTATGGGCCGCCGATTAGCCAGGGTGAAGTGATTGGTACCGTAAATGAGGTGTCCGAAGCGCGTGACGTAGTCGTATGCGCGGCTGGAAGCCTGCCCGGAGATCTACACAAACTATGGCGCACGCGGGACCCTAAGGGCTATCACCTCGAGTATGGCTACTCGTGCATGGGCTATGAGATAGCTGGCGGGCTGGGGATCAAAATGGCTGCTCCCGAGCGAGAAGTTTACGTGATGGTTGGAGACGGCTCGTATTTAATGATGGCGCAAGAAATCGTGACCGCGGTGCAGGAAGGCGTCAAACTCAACATAGTCCTGTTGGATAATCACGGATTTTCAAGCATCGGTGGCTTGAGCCAAGCCTGCGGAAACCGCGGTATGGGGACAAGCTACGTTTATCGAAAGGGAGACTCCTATGAAGGAGACCTGCTGCCTGTTGATTTTGTGGCCAATGCGGCGAGTCTCGGTGCTGAAGCGGTGCGCGTTAAGACCCGAGAGGAACTAAGAGAGTTCCTGCTTCGAGCGCGCAAGCAGGCACACACCACGGTGGTGGTCATCGAGACGGCAAGGGAACAGCGAGTGGCCGGATATGAATCCTGGTGGGACGTTCCCATCGCAGAGGTCTCCGATGTGGATTCCGTTCGCAACGCCAGGAAATCCTATGAAAGAGCACGCGAAAAGGAACGGACCTTCCTGTAAGAGATCGAACCGACGGACGGCTAACGTTCACTGATCGCGTCTTCGAGATGAGCGTCGCGCTCTCCGTGAAATCCAAAACCGCAAGATTCCCGGACACGAAGTTCGGGAGAGAGTTTGCGGAGGCCAACCATTTCCCGATTCCCAGCAATTCGCTGCAAAAGTAATTCTGCGGCTTGGTAGCCCAATTGATATTTGGGGAGTTCAACCGTCGTCAGGCGGGGATGAAAAATGCCCAGCCACGGATAGTCATCAAAACTCACCAAGCCGAAGTCTTTAGGGCAGCTCAGCCCCATTTCTTCCGCAGCCTTCAACAGGCCTACCGTCATCAGGTAATTGGCGACGTAAATCCCTTCGGGCCGGTGAGAGAGCAATAAGTGTCCGGCGCGGTATCCCGATTCAATGCGATAATCGCCCTCAATCACGAGTCCGGGATCGTACTCGAGACTACTCGCCGCCAACGCATCCCGAAAACCCTGCCAACGCGCTTTGCCGTTGCTGACCCTGAGAGGGCCGCCTATCAACCCAATTCGCTTTCGACCCGCCCGCGCAAGGTGGCATACTGCTTCGTAGGCGCCCTTATAATCATCGGTGATGACCGCGTCCCTGGTTAACTTGGGGCACGTTCGCATGATCAGCACGAAGGGAGTGTTTACCATATCGATCATTCTCTGCAAGCTTAGACTGAAATCACCGACAGCCTTGGTGAGCAGGATTCCATCTACGCGCTTAGAAAGAAGCAATTCCAGCACGCTCGCCTCTTTTTCCGCGTTGTCATCGCTGTTGCAAAGTAGCAGGTTGTAGCCTTGTTTTTGCGCGGCATCCTCTGCTCCACGGACCACCAGGGGGAAGAAAGGATTGGAGATATCCGTCACCACCATTCCAATGGTGTGGGTTTTTTGGTTGGCCAGGCTGCGCGCCAGCAAGTTTGGACGGTAACTAAGTTTGCGAATCGCGGCTTCCACACGCTCGCGGAGTTTCTTGCCCACGTGAGCTTTCTTATTGACTACTGCAGATACGGTGAACACGGAAACCCGCGATTCCCGAGCGACATCATAAATGCTCGCTGCTTTGTTTTCGGAGCGCTTAGGCGTTTTCTTGGAAGCCATGGATCAGTCGTAGAGTGTAGCTCACTTCTTACAAATATGGGCCGCTCGGCTAGAATTTCATGCCGCGAGCGAATCCCCATCGGCTTGCTACTAGAATTGCCTCGACCGCTACGTCGCTACGAAGTTTGCGTCGCATGGAGAAACAGTTTCGCCGTATGTTCGACATTGACAGCTGGGCTGCGAGCCCTAAACTAAGCGCTTATAACAGGCAGTTGCGTCGTGCACGGTCAAAAGAGCGACCTACCTATAGAAACATGGTGCGAACGCTATGAGGCTGGCGACGCGCGCGGCCAGCAGACGCGATTCATCACGGAGGGGTTCCGATTTACTAGGGCGACGATTAACTGGGAGAAGCGCATGACAGCCGCAACGACTCCGATTAAGTACAAAAGTCCCTTGCACCAGATGACCGATACAACTCCCACGTGCCTATGGAATGATTCCGCGTCCATTCCAGAATTGACTTATGCGCTGGATCATGGGGCGGTCGGCGGCACCTGCAATCCAGTCATTGTTTATGGAATGCTAAAAAAGGAGCTCGCCTCTTGGAAAGATAGAATCCGCGCGCTCGTTGACAAATATCCTACCGCGACAGAAGACCAGATCGGGTGGCGGATCGTACGCGAGATTTCGGCAGAGAGTTCGCGCGTTCTGATGCCAGCGTTCGAGAAGCATCGCGGCCGAAATGGCAGACTTTCGATTCAAACCGACCCCCGGCTGTATCGAAACACGCAGGCCATGGTCGACCAGGCTCTTGAATTCGATAAGCTTGCGCCCAACATGATCGTGAAAATACCCGCCACGACGGATGGAATTTCGGCCATGGAGCAGGCCACGTATCAGGGGGTCAGCATTAACGCAACTGTGTGCTTTACCTTGCCGCAGTGCGTTGCGGTTGCCGAAGCAATTGAACGCGGCTTGAGGAAGCGCGAACGGGAAGGCAAGGAAATCGCCGCGATGGGCCCAGTGTGTACGATCATGGTTGGCCGGCTCGACGATTGGCTGAAGGTGGTGGCCGAGAAACAGAACATTACCATTGATCCCGGCTATCTTGAGTGGGCAGGAGTGGCGGTTTTCAAGAGGGCCTATCAGCTCTTCCGCGAACGCGGTTATCGAGTTCGGCTTCTTTCTGCCGCCTTTCGCAACCACATGCATTGGAGCGAGCTCATCGGTGGAGATGTGGTCATTTCTCCGCCACATGCCTGGCAGGTCCGCTTCAATGCCAGCGATATCGAAGTCCGTCCGCGGATCGACGATTCGGTCAACCCCCAAATTGTCGATGAGCTGTCCAGGAGGTTCAAAGACTTCTGTCGTGCGAGTACAGAGAACGGTTTGTCACTTCAAGAATTCAATTCGTTCGGTGCTACCCGGCGAACACTGCGTCAGTTCATCAAGGCTTGTTACGATCTCAATGCGCTTGTCCTCGATACGCTTATCCCAAATCCAGACGAAGTCTGACGACCTTGTTGTGAGAGTCTTCTTGGAAAGAAGCTCCGGGGGTACAAGCGGTTACGGAAGATTCGGCGGGTCCAGGCATTGATGAGTTTACGGAATTGCGTTGGATGAGAATCAATACAATCCAACAGCACCAACGCATCCGACCGCACCTTTGGATTCCTGACAGCCCGGGAGGCTAAGTACAATTGCCATCAATAACTTGACGTATTATATTGTTGCGGGACGGATCAAAAAAAGTTCATACGGGAACTTATTGACGCCTGACGCGACAATAACGAATTTCACTTCTACCTAGTTAGCAGCGGAGATTGTTTCTAACGAAAATCTGGCTGTCCTCAAGCGGTTGCTGATTTTGCTTCCAACGCCCAATGTGATCCGTGGTGGCGGCGCAACGAGAGTGGGAGTGCATCATGAAGTCTGAATAGATACGACAGCGAGGAGTCTAGGCCGGATGAAAGCTCTTGTGAAGCACGCCCCCGGGGAAGGGAACGTCGATATTCTTGATGCTCCCGAGCCGTTCTGCGGAGAAAACCAGGTACGCGTAGAGATCGCGTTTTGTGGTATTTGTGGAACCGATATCCATGTGCTCCACGACACTTTCCACAATTTCCCTCCTGTAATTCTCGGACATGAGTTTGCCGGTACCGTCGTAGAGATCGGACGAAACGTCAGCGGTGTTCGCATCGGCGAGAGAATCGCCGGGCTAGGAGCCAGCGCAGTTGCGTGCGGACAATGTCAGTATTGTCTGGGCGGGAATTTCATTTTTTGCGCGCATCGCAGAGGAATGGGGCATGGCGTAAACGGCGCGCTAACGCGCTACGTTATTCTCAGGCCCGATCAGCTGTATCGTGTCCCGGAGCATCTTTCGATGGAGGAAGCCGCCATGAGTGAACCCTTTGCCTCCGCCATTCAGGCCGTTACGGAAGTAACGAATACCCGAATCGGTGATGTCGTATTGGTTTCTGGGCCAGGACCGATCGGACTTCTGTGCCTAAAACTCCTGGTGGCGGAAGGAATCAAGACCATCGTCGCCGGAGCGGCTGGGGATGATATTCGTCTCGAGGCGGCACGTCGCATTGGCGCGGCGGCCGTCGTAAATGTCGGAGAAAGAAGCTTGGGCGACGTCGTTCGTGAGCATACCGATGGAAGAGGATTCGACGTGGTTTTCGAGTGCGCTGGCCATCCGAGCTCGGTGCGAGGCTGCATCGACTCGCTAAGGCCTCTGGGAAAATACACCCAGGTGGGCATTTGCGGTTGTGAACTGCAGTTTCCGATCGATCAGATCTTTTACAGGCAGCTTATTGTGCAGGGCTCCATCTGCTACACCGCCAAGACCTGGGATCGCATGATGAAGATTTTTGCTCAAGGGCGGATCAGGCTCGACGATCTCGTGTCTGCCAAGCTGCCGATTTCAGAATGGCGCAAGGCTTTCGATTTGTGTGCGCAGAAGCAGGCTGTGAAAGTGTTGATGTATCCGGAGTAGTGCGGCTGCCCTGCGGGCAAAGTCGCTGGCTAGATTCTTGAGGAATTGATGGGCTGCAAAAATTGAAATTAGGAACATCGAGCATCGAAGTCAGCGCCTTGGCACTTGGCACGGATTTGATCGGAACCAAAATCGATCGCGATCAATCGTTCCTGCTTTTCGAGGCGATTGCCATCGGCTCGGCGCGCCACGCACTCACGTCTGCGACCAAATCTCGGTTGCGCCAAGCCTGCGAAGTTCTACTGGAACACCTTGAGCGTCACGCTTTGGACGTTTTTGCGATTAGTCTGGGCACAACTCTCCAGGGAATCAAACGTAGCGCGAAAACGCTGAATTTGTTGAGAAGCTCCGGGGACCGTCAGTCCCGCTCCGTTGGCGAGCACTCCGTTTGGCCGCTGGGTCGTAAACCGCGATGAATAGATCGTTCTCATCCGGCCACCAATCAGAGGCAAACACCCGCAGTTGTACCGAACTACCGAAAATCGCTGCCGAAGTTGAAGAATTAAGTTGCTGCAATCTCTTTAGAAGTGAATTAGATAACAGAACACGCCTGTGACTCAGTTCGATAGAGCGTCTGGCTACGAACCAACTGGGCCAAAACCATAAGCCTTTTCTCCAGTGTCGCTTACGGGCAAAACCTTGCTCCTACCAGCCTTCTGAATTGTACCGAGGATGTACCGAAATAAGTCCGACTCCGCGCGAGTGAAGACTCAAACCTGCGTACATGTCTGCTGTCTCGTGCAGCCAATAGATAGGCAGAAAAAAAGAATCTGCTTGCAGGTCACTTCTAACACTTTCCTATGTCATGCTTAGCTGGCTTTGTACGGCGTTCGGAATGTCTACTGCCACGTTGTCCTCAACTCTTCGGGTTTTACGGTACAGAAGCTTCCCAAGCTTCCTCTAGCGAACCTTAACGCGCTGAACTGGCGGGACTTAGCTGAAACAAGATTCCTGGTAAGTGGAAAATGATGGAAAACTACCAGACACACCCGAGTTAGGGCGATGGGCTTTCGCCCCCCCCTTTTCCAACCGCCGCTGCTCTCAAGTCGATTCCCGTGAAGTTTTTTCAGGCCTGACGCTAAATCGAGTAGGCTAGAGTGCGTTCAGAGTGCCTGCCTCCCAAGTAGACTATTGCACTTTGAGAGGAGCTTGCGAATCGTGAGAGGGCCGCGAGGCTTACTTCGGCGAGGTCGTTGTCGGTAGCGACCTGCGGTCCTTGACCGGAACGGCAGTTGTCACTGATACCGGACGCATGATGGCGCTCGGTGGGATGTCATTTTCAACAATCAGGTACAGCTGCAAAGAAACCCTAGGCATCTCCGGGAAGATTTATCGTGTCGGTGCTCGAGTGAAGATTCTCAGACTGAAGACGGCGGTGGTCGAGGGGAATTTTGATTGGACCTTCGTTCGAATTGTAACGGACGAAGGAATTCAAGGTCTGGGCGAGTGCTTCTTTGCGCCCGGCCTCACTGCGATTTTGCGATCGCTCGAGCCACTGCTGTTGGGCGAAGACCCGCGCGATATTCATCGTTTGTTCCGCAAATTGCAGCTCGCGACCTCAGGAGCGGGCTCGGTGGCGGGCATTATCTACAACGCGATCAGCGGCATCGAAGCTGCGCTGTGGGACGTACTTGGGCAATGGCTGGATGTTCCGATTTGTCGTCTGCTCGGTGGAAAGTTTCGCGACAAAATCCGCATCTATGCCGATTGCCACGGCGGAGAGGCTCTCGAAAGTCTGGACGAGATTTTGCGTACCCGGCCTGCGTCATGGATTTCGCGAGATGCCAAACATACCGCAAGGGATTACTTTGGCGCCGCCACCGACGAGCCTCCTGCTTCGACCCATGATTATCGTCGCCGGGCTCTAGCAAAGAGAGCGGAAGGATTCACTGCGCTGAAGTTCGATCTGGATGTCCCAGGTACCGAGGGTTCCGATCCTCACAATCGGGTGCTAAGCAATCGGGCGATCGATCACATGGTGACGCTGATCGGAGCAGTCCACGAGGCGGTGGCGGAGGACACAGATATCGCTGTTGACTGCCATTGGCGCTACAACGCCAGCGACGTAATAAAACTTGCGCGCGAACTCGAGTCATTACGGCTGCTGTGGCTGGAAGATCCGGTGCCGCCCGACAACGTTGCCGCGCTAAAGGAAGTGCACTCGAAGGTGTGCGTGCCCATCGCCACTGGCGAAAACCTGTTCCTCTTTGCGGGCTTTCAAGACATCATCGCCCAACACGCTCTGAGTATCATTACGCCCGACTTGCAGAAAGTCGGAGGCTTGTCGGTCGCCCAGAGCATTGCGCAGTTTGCCGACATACATGGTATGCCGATGGCTCCGCACAACATCAGCAGTCCCGTTGGAACTTTGGCGGCAGTCCACTTTTGTGCTGCGATTCCAAACTTTCTTGCTCTGGAGTTTCATGCCTCCGACGTTCCTTTCTGGAATGATCTGATCGAAGGGTTGCCGGCGCCGTTGATTCAAGGCGGATTTATCGAGGCGCCCAACAAGCCCGGACTAGGAGTTACATTGAATGAAGAAGTGGCACGGCGTTATGCACGAAAGGGCGAACCATTTTTCGAATGAGAGAAGGAGGCACGCGGCCACGCATGACGAAGCTTTGGAAATCTGACGATGAGCTCTTTGCCCTCGTCCAACGCGAGCTTTTCACCAGCGTGGTGGGTGACGTAATGGACAAACTCGATCTGCAACACCAATTCTTGCCGCCGCAGATTCAGCCACTCCGGCAAGACATGGTTGTGCTTGGCCGCGCGATGCCGGCTCTCTCCGTCGATGTTTTCGCCGAAAGAATTGCCGGGAGCGCCAACAGGCTAATGGACAAATCGTTTGGCTTGATGCTTGAAGCCCTCGATGATCTTCGCAAGAACGAAGTCTACGTCAACACCGGCTCTTCCCCGCGCAATGCGCTGTGGGGAGAACTCATGAGCACCCGGGCTCGCAAACTCGGTAGCCGCGGCGCGGTCTTGAATGGCTACGTGCGAGACACCAAAGCGATCCTGAACATGAGCTTCCCGACATTCGCTTTTGGCTCATACGGACAAGATTCCGCCCCGCGCTGCAAAGTCGTCGACTTCCGTATTCCCATTGAGGTCGGGCAGGTGCGCGTGCGTCCGGCAGACATCATCTTTGGTGACATCGACGGCGTCTTGCTGGTTCCCGTCGAAGTGGAAGACGAGGTATTCACCCTTGCGCTGGAAAAGGCCCGCGGCGAGAAGCTGGTGAAAAAGGCCATCGAAAAGGGAAGTAGCGCGGTCGAAGCGTTTGAGAAGTACGGAATCATGTAAAGAAAATGAGTACATCGATTGCAACTGCCGATCCTGCCTGCCGCGTACAGCAGATACGAAGCTTTCTCCACCAACATGATTTGCGCGCCTGGATCGCCTGGCGGCCCGATGAGCTCGTCATGATGTCCGGGTACCTCCCTTACTGGGGTGCCTCGCTCCTGATCTATTTTGCCAATGCGGATCCCGTTCTCTTCGTTCCGCAGCTTGAACCAAGAGACCATATTCCGAACGGCGTACGGGTCACGGAGTACCCATGGGGCGATCTGAAATGTGCTGATCCCTATTCGATTTTAGTGTCGCTGGTAAGTGCCGAACTGGCGAGGGAAGGAGTCACACCCGAACGGGTTGGGATGAATTGCAGTGCTGCCAGGACTGCCCTGCCGATCCAAACCGCCGAACAAATTCCCATGCCGGAAAATTTCGCCGCACAATTGTCGGCGCTTGCCACTAAATCAGACGCTCAGTGTCAGGCGGGTTTTCTACAGCTCTATTTGAGAAAGGCGCCTGAAGAAGTCCATGCAATCCGGCTGGCAAATCGCGTCGCCAATGTCGGTCTGCAGGTTTTTTTTGAAAATCTGAAGCCGGGTATCTCAGAAGTGGAGATTGCGGCGGCAATAGAGTCGGCCATCCACCGGCAAATTGGTCACGATGGCGTCTTTCATTCCCGAGCCTGGGCCATGGTGCAGTCGGGCTCCAACAGCGCGGACGCCGGGCGTTTCAATCGCTCGACCGCACGACGTCTCGAAAACGGCGATCTGGTTCTGATCGAACTGGCCACCTGCGTTAACGGATATTGGAGCGACCTCACGCGTACAGCTCCGGTGGGTCGGCCGAATCCTGAGCTCGAGCAGATGCTCGACGTTGTCACAGCTGCGCAAGAGGCCGCGCTGGATGCCATCGCTCCGGGAACTCCTGCTGGTTACATTGACGCCGTAGCAAGAGACAAAATCGCGGCTAGTGGACTCTCGGCTTTCTTTACTCATCATACCGGCCATCACGTCGGTTTTCGCTATCACGATCCGGGTTTTGCGATATCTCCCGGAGAATCGGCCAAGCTGCAGCCCTGCATGGTGATTACGATCGAGCCCGGTGTATATGTTCCCGAGCGGGGCGGAGGCGCAAGAATCGAGGACAACGTGCTGGTCACCGAATCCGGTCACGAAGTGCTCTCGAGAATTAATGGAAGAGTGCGACCATGATCAGCATCGATCTCTCAGATAGAACGATTTTGATCACGGGCGCCTTGGGCGCGATTGCCGAGCATATGGTTCGGAGGCTGACTGAAACCGGTGCAACTCTCGTTCTCACGGACGTCAAGTCCGAACAAGAGGCTGAGCAGACGCTCCATACCTGGCATATTCCGTCGTCATCTTATCTCTATTTCGCAGCCGACATTACCGACTCCCGTCGGGTCGAAGGCGTGGTAAACGCGGCTTTCGAAAAATTTCCACGGATGGATACAGTCATCGGCCATGCAGGTGGTTGCGGACTGCATCCCTTTGCGACCACATCCGAGGCCGACTATGAGCGCATTTTCCGCTTCAACTATTTTGCGCAAACCTACTTGGCGCGCTCCGTGCTCGCGCGATGGATGCAGCACAATATACCCGGTCACCTGATCTTCACCTCCTCCTATGTGGCTCGAATGCCGCACACGCAAATCTCTTCGTACGCGTCGGCCAAAGCAGCGCTGGAAAACTTTGCCCGCAGCCTGGCCCTCGAATATGCCGTGACCGGTATTCGCGTGAACGTCGTTTCGCCGGGAAACGTCGCAGCGGGCAGTTCGTTGAAGGTCTTCGAAGAAGACCAATCCTACCGCGAATTTGTGTTGCGGGTTTCCTTGGGGAGACGAAACACGCCGGTGTCAATCGCGGACGCATTTGTCTTTCTTTGTTCTGCATTGGCCAATGAGATCAACGGACAAGTTCTCAGCCCCGATTATGGTGCGGGCATCGGGAATCGCCTATGAAGATTGGGCTTGGCCTTTATCGCCACATGCTGACGCGCGACTACTACGACTTTGCGCGCCAGGCAGGCTGTACGCATGTTGTGGTTCATCTGGTCGACTACTTCAATCAGGGGCCTTCCAACCCAAGCAACAATCAACCCACCGGCTCAAAATACGATCCATGGGGAGTCGCAGGCGATCCCAATCAGCTCTGGACAACAAGAGGACTCACGACACTGCGCGCGCAGATTGAAGACGCCGGACTATTCTTAGCTGCGATCGAGAACATCGATCCCGCGCACTGGCACGACATTTTGCTCGACGGTCCGCAACGTCCACAACAGATCGAAAACGTCAAAACCATGATTCGCCGCCTGGGCGAAGCGGGCATTCCGGTGCTTGGTTACAACTTCAGTCTGGCTGGCGTATGCGGGCGCGTCACGACTCCCGATGGACGCGGTCATGCGCTCACGCTGGGCATGGATGGTCCCGCCGAAGACGTGCCCATTCCGAATGGCACGATCTGGAACATGGTCTATGATCGCAACGCACCTGCGGGCACGCTGCCTTCCATCTCCCATGAAGAACTTTGGCGTCGCCTGCAGAGATTCTTGGAAGACGTGCTCCCTGTAGCGGAGCAATCTGGCGTGCAGCTCGCTGCCCACCCTGACGATCCGCCGATGCCCACCATGCGGCGGCAGCCGCGCCTCGTCTACCAGCCCTCGATGTATCAACGGTTGCTCCATCTGGCCCCGAGCCGCTGTAACGCCCTTGAGCTTTGCGTGGGGACCTTAGCGGAAATGACGGAGGGCAATGTCTACGAAGCGGTGGACCGGTACAGCAAACAAGGCAAGATTGCCTACCTCCATCTACGCAACGTTGTGGGAAAGGTCCCGCACTATCGCGAGACCTTCATCGACGAAGGCGATGTGGACATGCTTCGCATTCTCGCGATCCTTCACGGCAACCATTTCGAAGGCGTAATTATTCCCGATCATAGTCCGCAAATGACCTGTTCTGCTCCCTGGCATGCCGGGATGGCGCATACACTTGGGTTCATGCTGGCGGCCAAAGCGGCTCTCGAGTCCTCTCACCCGTTACCTGCGGAGTCGGACCGTGACACTTCTGGAGGCAAATCACCCTGAACGTTATCTCAGCTCCGGCCCCTTCCCGCGTTCCCCTCGTGATCGCCGCCAGTGTTTCCACTCTCGGCGGCCTGCTGTTCGGTTACGACAACATAGTGATCAGCGGCGCGATCGGTTACTTGAGTCAATCATTTCATCTGGACGCGGCTGGAATTGGCTGGGCCGCGGGATGCGCCTTAGTTGGATGCATCGTCGGCTGCGCGGGCGCGGGAACCGTAGCCGACTTTTTGGGAAAGAAAAAAGGTCTTGCGCTCTGCGCGCTCTGTTTCGCTCTTTCCTCCGTTGGCATGCTCTTTGCCAGGAATCTCAACCAGTTCGTTGTCTGGCGTCTGATTGGCGGAGTTGGCATCGGTGCAGCGTCGGTTATTTCGCCAAACTACATTGCGGAGATCGCTCCCACGCGCGTTCGCGGCCGCTGCGTGACCCTTTACCAACTGGGGATCGTCGTTGGAATTCTCGCCGCCGTCTTCGTCAACATGCTGATTCAGCGCATGGGCGATGAATCGTGGAACATATCGACAGGCTGGCGCTGGATGTTTTTGGCTGGCGTGGCCCCGGCGATTTTGTTTGCTCTGATGATTCTGCCCGCCGTCGAGAGTCCACGCTGGCTGATGAAGATGGGCCGCCAACCTCAAGCTATCGAAGTGCTCGCCAAAATCAACGGTGCCGACGAAGCCGCCCGCGAAACTGCTGAAATTGAGAATTCGCTGGCCATAGAAGAAGGACATCTTTCCGAACTCTTCACGACCTTCCGTCGCCCGCTGCTGCTTGGCATCATGCTGGCCGGCTTACAACAGATCAGCGGAATCACGCCGCTATTCTCATTCTTGCCGGAGATTTTTCGCGCTGCCGGAACAGCGACTAGCGATGCCTTCTTGCAGTCCGTGCTGGTGAGCCTTATCAATCTATTGTTTACCCTGTTCGCCCTATGGCTTGTCGACCGCGCAGGGCGCAAGACTTTGATCCTGACTGGCACCACGCTGCAATTTCTTTCGTTTGCATTCGTCGGTTGGCTCTATCACGCACACGGCAGCGGCCTGGCAGTCTTAATCTTGGTGATGAGCTTCGTCGCCGGACATGCTTTCGGCAACGGTGTAGCCTGTTGGGTGATCATCTCCGAGATTTACCCAACGAAGGTGCGTGGACGCGGAATGTCGATCGCCACAACCGCTCTCTGGCTGGTGGGATTTTTGGGAAACCAATCCTTTCCCATCATGCAGAAGCATCTGGGGTTGGATGGTACTTTCTGGCTCTTCAGCGCCGGCGCCTTGTTGACGATCGTTCTGGTGGCATGGCTCATTCCTGAAACCAAAGGCCGTTCCTTGGAAGAAATCACCAAATTTTGGACCGAAGAGAAAGGTATTGTGATGGGATAACGCCAGATCCAAACGACTTCGGAGGAGGAACGATGGGGAACAGACGGGAAGCGGAAACGGAAATCACAGCTCAAAGCTTGGCATGTTTTCACTCGCCGCAGCTTGTTGCCCTCTTGCAGAGTTCGTCGTTCTCTTTCTAGATTTAGGTAGGCTTGAGGGTTGGGCCGAGTGGACATCAATTCTGATCGTTGATGGATTCTACCGAGTCTCGCTCCGGCGTCAGGTTAGAATCAACTGGAAGTTAGGTTGATCTCGATCTGAGATCACAGGTCACTACACACTGTGCCTCTTCCGGATCCACATCGACTAGCAGAATTTTGCGGTTGGCATCGCTCAGGATGCGACACACTTCTCGACCGACCTGTCCGCAAGCCTGTAAGAAGGATTGTCGCGTCTTCGCCCGCTGAAACCATTTGGGTCATTCTCCGGCTACCTCGGTTCTGATCTCAGCGGCTCGATGGTATTCTGCAACCGTTTGAACTCCTGCATTTCGCGCTGCCACTCGGCAGTCTTACCCTGCCTGCGGTAGAGAGCCGCCAGTCCGAAGTGTGCCTGGGCCGCAAGCGAAGTCTCCTTTTCGAGCGCAATCACGCGCTTCCAGGATTTTTCCGCAAGCGCAAGGTCGCCGTCGAGCGAGGCTGCTTTGCCAAGCGAAGACAACGTCTCGGGCATGCCGGGCTGCAGTTTGTCGGCGCGCTCCAACTCGGTTCGCGCTTCGTGAAACTTTCCTTGCTGGAGCAGTGCTGCCCCAAGCCGGTAGGCGCCTTCCGCGTTGCCCGGCTGCCGCTTGACCTCCGCTCGAAATGCCTCTTCGGCCTTACTCCATTGCGAAGCGCCGGCGTACACAAGCCCGAGTTGCAATTGGAGCCCTGGAATGTCCGGGCGCTGACGCAACGCCTCGTGGTACTCCTGCTCGGCTTGCGGCATCTGCCGCAGCACAAAATAGTTTTCGCCCATGGCTTGGTGCGCTCGCGCGGAATCAGGATAGGCGCTTAGCAGGGTATCAATGGCGCGCTTGGAAAGCAGACCGCCGGCGCGGCCGAGATAATAAAGCAGGTCGGGATCATTGGGACGTTTGACCAAGGCGGCGCTAAGGTTTGCAACTGCCTCCTGATATTGTCCCGTCTCGATCTGAGCGATTCCCAGAGCCTCGAGGGCATGAACGCGCTCCAGGTGAGGAATGGCCTCAGCGGCGTAACCCAGCGAGAGCAGAGCGTAGCCGAGCTGCAAGTGTGCCGCGTCGAGATCGGGGCGCAGCTCCAACGCCCGCTTAAGCGGGGTGATGGCGGCGCTGTTGTTGCGGACCTGCATCAACTCTTCGCCAAGGTTCAGGAACGCCTCCGCAAGATTGGGATCGGTCTCCGTCGCTTTGCGAAATTCGGCGATTGCCACGTCAAAGCGGCCTTGCTTGTGGGCCTCCACGCCCGATTGCATGTGCTGCGCACCTTCCGGAGAGACATCCTGCAGCGCCAGGCAGAGGAATAGAACCGCGTGTTTCACGACTCCTCCGGTTCGCGTATTTCGAGAAACTGGTCGGCGCGTACATCTTTCACCGTTTGACGGGTGCCAGAAGGCCACCATATCTCCGCCGTGGCGGTATTAGCGTCGCCCAGGCCGAAATGCAGCCGCTTGTCATTCGACGAGAGATAGCTCCCCCCAGTGGTGGCAAAGCGGGTCTGCCCATTCACGCGAACCCGTGCGCCTAGGCCGTCGCGGTTACTACGTGTGCCGCGCAGTGTAATCGTGAGCCAATGGCGTTTGCCACCGTGATTCATCAGCACGAGAGGATGGCCCCCAAGGACCGTTAACACGGCGTCCATCCAGCCATCATTGTTCAAATCTCCAAAGGCCAAGCCCCGGCCAGCGACTGGGATTGTTATTCCAGAGTCCGCACGCTCAAAACGGCCATTCTGATTCAGCGCCAGCAGAGGAGGTTCCAGATAGTGCAAGGACTGGTCGATGGCCTCGACATTTTCCAGTACGTGGCTCTGTGCCACGAGCAAATCCTTCCAGCCGTCGTTGTCGAAGTCCTCCAGGCCAATGCCCCAGCCCGAACTGCCTGCGGTTAGCGTGCCCAGTCCGGTTTCCAGGCTTCGAGCGGTGAAGAGGCCTGCGCCATCGTTGTGGTAAAGACCGTAGATCTCACGCGGAAGCACGGTTACAAGGACGTCCGGCTTGCCGTCGTTGTCGTAGTCCTGAAAGACCGTGCCCATACCGGAGAGAGGCTTGCCGTCAGCGGAGAGCGCCGCGCCAGACTCGAGTCCGCATTCGGTAAACGTCCCATTGCCGTTGTTGTGGAAGAGGTATTGTTGCATGCCGTCGTTGGCGACGAAGACGTCCATAAACCCGTCGTCGTCATAGTCGGCGAATGCCACGCCCAGAGCGCGCCCCTTCTTGACGGTGATGCCGGACTTCTGGCTGACGTCCTCGAAGGTGCCATCGCCGCGATTGCGATAAAGAAGATTTGTCGTGGCAGGAAATTCGGCGGGAGGGCAATAGGTTCGCCAAGCCCCGCCGCAAGCCTTGCTATGTTTGGTGTCCCATTCCATGTAGCGGGTCACAAAAAGATCGAGATGGCCGTCGTTATCGTAGTCGAAGAAGCCCGCGGAAACCGACCAGCCTCCTCCTGCAACGCCTGCTTTTGCGGTTACGTCCGTGAACGTTCCGTCGCCATTGTTGTGGTACAGGATATTTTTTCCGTAGTTGGTCACGAAAAGATCGGGAAAACCGTCGTTGTCATAGTCGGCGACAGCCACGCCCATGCCGTAATTGCCGAGGCCCGCGTTGGCCAAACCGGATGCTTCGGTTACGTCTGTGAAACTGCCGTCTTTGTTCTGGCGATAGAGCCGGTTCCAGTAGCGGGGGTTGGCGCGATCGAATTTCTCCGGAACCTGCATGGGGCTTGTCAGACGGCCGCCATTGACCAGAAATATGTCCAGAAGACCGTCGTTATTGTAGTCGAGCAAGGCGACGCCTCCAGGCATGGTCTCGATGAGGTATTTCTGGGGAGTAGGCGAATTCTGCAAAGTGAAGTCCAGCCCGCGCGGGAGTTTCAGATCAAAAATTGGAGCGGCGGCAGCAAGAGCCGTGAAACGGAGGAAGTTCCGGCGGTTGACTCGTGAACGCATTCTAGCTTGGGTCACGGGAGGTCGGCACGTATCGCGGCGCGCTTAGCCCTACTGAGCATAGAACAGCCCTCAACGGATGCGCGATTCATCCAAGACTACCGAGGATATCGGACATCATGCAAATCTGCAAAATCTGCTCGGGAGAAGACAGGGCGGCCAGAAGCCGTAAGGCGCAGAAGCTTCGAGTTCTTTGCTGGAGGTTTGTCAAGCGGTTCGAGAAGGGAATGCCTGCGTGACATCCCCTTCCACATGATTTGTGTCTCAGGCCTCAGAACGCAAATTTCAAGCCGAACTGAATGAGCCGAGGATTGCCAAGGGTGCTCGTCACCACCCCGAAGTTGGGCGACACCTGAGTCGTATTCGGTGCGGCAAACTGCGGGTGGTTGAACAAGTTGAAGATCTCCGAGCGGAACTCCACGTTCATCCGTTCGCCCGGCCCGAAGGTCGTTCTCTTGAAGATGGCAAAGTCGAAGTTCTTCACGCCATCCTGCCGAAGCGTTGGATCCACACGTGATTCATTGCCGAAGCCCCATTGCGGGGGTGGTGTGAAGCATGCCGTGTTGAACCACTGATTTAGCCGTGATACATCCGCGGGTTTGTCCTTATTACAACCTTCCACTACGTTGGGCCTCAAGGTTCCAATTCCAAGCCCCAACGCCGAGAGTAGAGTTGAACTCCCATAAGTAATCTTCAGGGGGAAGCCGCGCTGGAAGGTCGTGACACCATCGACGCCCCATCCTGAAACGAGCTTGTCGCCAACTCCGCTCACGCTGCCCAGGAACTTTTTACCCCGGCCGAAAGGCAGATCAAGCACGTAGCTGATCACAAGGCGCTGCGACGCATCCTGGGAGGCCAGGGACCGCTCTGCCTTCAGGTTGTCCCAATCCTGAACTTGTCCCACGCCCCCGGTGCCAGATCCCTCAAGCCAGGACGTGAGAGAGTCCGTGGTAGCGAGGAGCTTTGCGTTGGTATAGGCCACCAGCAGTGTGCCGCCGCCACTGAAGCGCCTCACGGCGGTTGCCTGCAGAGAGTGGTAGTTGCTGCCGCAGCAACCTTGCCCGTTGAGGTTCAGGCCCGTGTATTGCGGGAACGGCCGAGCAAGCTGGCCTTGCTTAAGGTTTCCGGGTGCCAAGCTTCCGGAAAGAGCTGGGCTGAAGGGATAGTTTGCCGCAGAGACGACCTGAGCAATCGTGGGCTGTAGGCCCTGAGCAGCTTGCGCGGCGGCCGCCGCAATGAAGCTATCTGGGATCTGGTTTATGTTCGTGTTGAACTGCGGTAGGTGCACACCATGCGCTCCAGCGTAAGCCACATCGACGAAGAAACCCGCCGGCAGTTCGCGTTGAAGATCCAAATTCCATTGCTGTACGGACCCATTCTTCTGGACTGTAAACCCTGTTGCTGAAAAACTTTGCAAACCGAGAGCGTATCCCGATGCCGAAGGTTGAGGGTTTCGGCCGGGTGGGACGACCAGCGTGGCGCCGAACGGACCCGGAGTCGCGCACGTGAGGACACCACCAGCTAAGGTACAGTTGCTGTCGTGCAGCGTGCTGCCAGGAGTCACACCACCGTCGTTACTGGCGAAGAATGGGTTCGTAGAACTGCTCACGGGGTCAATGTAAGGGTTGACGCCAAAGGATACGAAGTTGGGAATAAAGAATATTCCGTACCCGGCACGGATCACAGTCTTCTGGTCAAGACTATAGGCTACGCCCAGACGCGGCATAATATTTTTCGTGTCAAGCGGCAGATTGTTTCTGCCACCGTTCGCGCCGGTCTTGACTAGGAACAGGTCCCCGGAACAGGGACTTCCTGCGCTCCCGCCGCATCCTGTAACCGTCAGATTCGCCACGCTTGGATTGAAGTAGGTCAACCTGTCGAAGCGCTCCGACCATGGGCCTTGCAGGTCATATCGAAGCCCCAGATTCAGGGTCAGCTTATTGCTTACTTTCCAGGTGTCCCCGAGATATACAGCCCGATAGAACTGCTTCCCGGCAACCGGGCCAGAGATATTTACAGCGCCCGATGTTTGGTTGCCCAAGGGGGAGCCAATCCCCAAGCCATAGCCCAAAATGAAGTCGGCGAAATCGATCCCGGTTCCAGGGGTACCAGCGCCCGCTGCCTTATCTTGCGTCCAGAACCCATTGAAGGAAATAAGACCTCCTCCGGTGTTGGTCTGCAAATAGTTGTCATATGACAATTGAAACTGCGCGCCCGCGACGAGGGTGTGCCGCCCGCGGATCATAGTGAGTCGCGGGGAGAAGTTGTACTGTGTGTCTTTGTCCGAAATTGCACTCTGTCCTTGGCTGCAAGTAATCGTAGGATCGGAGATGCCGAAACAGGGCGTTAGGGGGGTTCGCTCTATGTCGGGAACTGCGCCATTGTACGCCGCCGGAAAACCTTCCTTCGTAACGTCGAACCCGGCATTGACCGGTACACGGAGGTAGCGGAAACGGCTGGCGCTGACATTGATGTCGGCTGTTGTCGTCGGATTAAACATGTAGTTGTAACCGATCGCTAATGCATGGGTGTGATAGGTCTCGGCACAGCGATCCTGGCAGAGACCTGTGCCGAAAGGATCTCGCGGCAGGTCTGCCAGCTTCCAATAACTGTAGCGGCCAAACAAACGGCTTTTATTATTAATAATGTAGTCTATACGGGGAACGTATTCGTCGCTATCACCGCCCAGACCGGTTGCCTTTACGAAGTTGTTGCGTGTCGCGCTGTTGGTTGGATTCGGAATCAAACCCAGCAAAAACGTGGAAGTCGGATTGATACGATTTGCAGGGATGATGTTGCCGGCAAACGGCTGGCGAGCCTTTGTACTGGAATCCACTGTAAGTGGATCATAGATCTGGTGGATAAAATTGCCCGAAGCGTCTTTATCGGCGCAAATGCCACCTGGTCCGGTAAACCCCGAGACGCACTGATCCGAAAAATCGAAGTTTCCCGATAGGCCGGAGCCGCGTTCTGCAAGGGTCGGAACCGTGGTCGTGAACACGGTCCCCTGGCGCAAGCGGAAACTTTCCCAACTGAAAAAGACGAAAAGCTTCTCTTTAATCGGAGCGCCGCCCAAGGTTGCTCCGTACTGATTCTGAGTGAACGGCGAGCGGGGGATCCCGGCCTTGTTGGCAAAAAACTGGTTCGCGTTCAAAACTTTGTTGCGAAGGTACTCGTACGCAGAACCGTGCCATTCGTTGCTTCCCGATTTGGTGCTCAGGTTAATGACTCCCCCAGAGAACTTGCCCCAATCCGGCCCGAGATTGTTGTACTGGACTTTAAATTCCCCAATCGAATCCTGGGTCGGAAGAATGAGCGGCAGGTTGATGTAGCCGATATTGAGCGGCTGGCCATCCAGATACTCCGCGCTCTGGTTCGCAAAGGAGCCGCCCACTTGAAAATTAGCGAAGTCGAATGGGTTCTTGCCGACGGGTGTGCCATAGCTGTTTCCCTGCGGAACCACAGAGGGAACGATTGCGGTGAGGTTGAAAATGTTGCGCCCGTTCAGGGGCAACTCGTTGGTTTTACGCTGTTCCACAACCTGACCCAGCGAGGAGGTTTCCGACTGGAGCAGAGAAGTTTCGCCGGTCACCTCCACAGTTTGCGCGACGTCGCCCACCTGCAAGGTTGCGTCAATGCGCACACTCTGGTTGACCTCGACGACGACCTCCGGCCAAATAAAGCGCTTGAAGCCAGTTTTCTCTACCTCGATCTTGTACCGGCCCGGAAACAGGCTGACAAAGGAGTACAGTCCATCACTGCCTGTTGGCTGCAACCGCTTTTCTGCGGTGCCGAGATTGGTCAAAGTTACCTGCGCTTCAACGATTGCCCCGCCAGAGGGGTCGGTGACGGCCCCGGCGATCGAACCGTACGTCGATTGGGCCACGAGCGGCGGGCTCAGTGAAGCCAGGCATGTAGTGAAGAGAACAACGAGGGAGAGAAAGACGAATATAGCTCTGTTATTTTTCATACGCGATTTCCTCCAATTCCGTCAACCGGATTAGTTCGCGCACCGCCCCCTCGACAGGGACGCTTACCGCAACGAAGCCATATTCCGAACTTGGGTTGTAAGCGGCTTGATGTTCACTTCGACCAGGAAGGAAATGGTGACACGCAGACCGCACCGTCAGTTCGAAAAACGGCCCGGTTGCCGTAGCGTATTCTGCGAAGTAGGGATTGTCAACCGAAAGTATTTCGTTTTCAGTGTCCCAACTTTGTGGGATCGGTAGAGAAGCGGGCGCTCGAACCAGCAGTGCATTTCCGGCGTGGACCCGTTCGGATCGATTCGCCGCGCTCCCGCAATTCACAGCCACGAGAGAAACGCCCGAACCGCAGCACACGCGCCACTGCGAAACGAATCTACCGGTTCTACACCGAAGAGGGCTTCGCCGTAGATGATCGCAACGATAGACGCTGGACTTGGCGACAGGACAGAACGTTCGAGTTCTTAGAAAAAAGCTTACCAGGAGAGATGCTAGCTGGAGCCGAAATTGAATACTCGACTCGGAAATCAAACAGTTCTTGGCGGTATCGTTGCTGTCCTCGCGATCGCAATCCTGCTAGGTGCCAAGGCAACGTTGGCTGCAATCGCCACAGCGGTTGCACTTCTCGTCCTGCTCATGGTGCTGCAGGGTGTGCGCATCGCCAGGCAGGAGTTTTCAAGCCGCCAACCCACGGACGCGCTATTCTGACCGTCGCCTCCTACGCTGCTGGTGTGCTCGTACTAGCGGTGGGGCTGTTTGAGGTAGTCGTAACCAGGGGGCCAGCCAAAGCTGGACGAATGTCGTCCCAACTCGTAGGGCTGGCTTTAGTGGTGCTTCTCTTCGTTTTCCTTTTCGGCCTAGTGAGAGAGGGAAGTTTAGCATTGAAGGCCAATCTGGCTAAAAAACGGCCCGTGCTGGCAAGTGCCAACGTGGTGGCTCTGCTGGCAGGTGGCCTCGCGATCCTGGCGGGCGTGCGGAAGTTAACCGAAGTTCGTCACCAAAACTGTGATTTTGAGATTGTGTTCTCCTTTTTCTTTCAGAAGCGTTTTGTTTTCAACTGTGATTGATTGAAAACACGATGTAGTGCAGACCAACCTACTTGAAGTGCAGCTTTTCTCCTGACACCATCACCGCGGATGTTTCTGCGCCAACACCAACGGAGCAAAGACGGTAAGGAGCACGGGTATTGGTCGCTGGTTGAGACCGTGCGCACACCCGATGGTCCACGACAGCGGACCATCTGCTATCTGGGTGAGCTGAACAGTTCGGCTCAGGCTCGCTGGCAGAAGACCATCGAGGTCTTCAACGAACAGGGAGAGCATACTCAGCTGAAGTTGTTTCCGAACGATGCGGAACTTCCCGACGACCCTAGTGTAGCCCGTGTTCTGGTGAAGAAGGTGCGCGTAGAGCGGACGCGCCGGTTTGGCGACTGCTATCTCGGCTTGGAGTTATGGAGGCGTCTGGAACTCGAGGAGTTTTTTACCCGACATCTGGACCAGGAATTTGCCGATGTTCCGTGGTCCCGCGTGGCTGCCGTGTTAGCGATCAACCGGTTGTGTGATCCAGGAAGTGAACTGGCCATCGAACGGCACTGGTATCCGGGCACGGCGTTAGATGACTTGCTGCACATCGGAGCAGGAAAGATCAACGACACACGGCTCTATCGTTGCCTGGATCGTCTGCTGCCACTGAAGACCAAGATCGAACAACATCTGAAGCAGCGCTTCGGCGAGTTATTCCAGGCCGAGTTCGACGTGCTGCTCTATGACCTGACCAGCACGTATGTGGAAGGAGCCGCGGAAGAGAACGCCATGATGCGGCGGGGCTACTCGCGCGATCATCGTCCGGACTGCGAGCAACTGGTGCTGGCGTTGATCGTTAACTCGGACGGCTTTCCGTTCAGCTATGAGCTATTCGATGGGAACCGGGCCGATGTTTCCACCGTCGAAGCGATTCTGCGTACGGTTGAGCGTAAGCATGGGAAAGCACGCCGGGTATGGATCTTCGATCGCGGTGTCGTGAGCGAGGAGAACCTGGTGGCGATCCGCAAGCGCGGCGGACAGTATCTGGTGGGCACAGCGCGCAGCAAGCTCAAGCAGTTCGAACAGGAATTGCTCAAGGATGATTTCGAAAAGATCCGTCCGGAAGTAGAGGTTAAACAGATCCGCATTCCGGGTGGCGAAGAGACCTACATCCTGTGCCGCACGACGGGGCGGAAGGAAAAAGAGAAAGCCATCCGAAGCCGCTTTGTGGCCAAGATCGAAAAAGCACTTGCGGGACTGGAGAAGCGGATCGCCGCTGGCAAGCTGAGGGACCGCTTCAAGATGGAGCGGAATCTCGGCCGCATCCAGGCTTCGCATCCGCAGGTGGCAGATCTCTATGAGATGGCGGTGAAGGATAGCAAAGAAGGGCCGCGCCTGGTCTGGCGGCAGAAGCCGGAGCAACAGCAATGGCTCGAAGCGCGAGAAGGAGCCTATCTCTTGCGTACCAATCTGACAGCCGACGGTGCTGCAGATCTATGGAAGAAATACATGCAACTGACGGAAGTAGAAGCAGCGTTTCGGTCGCTCAAGAGCGAATTAAAGATTCGACCGCTGTTCCATCAATTGGAACGACGGGTGAAAGCGCACGTGCTGGTGGCGTTTCTCGGCTACGCTCTGCTGGTGACTCTGAAGCACCTGCTAAAGCGGAGTGCTTCGGAGTATTCACCGGCTCAGGCACTGAAGCGACTCTCAGAACTGTATAGCGTCGACATCGTGCTACCGACGGTAGAAGGGCGAGAGATCTGGTTGCGGAGGATTACTAAGCGGGAGGACGATCAAGAGAGACTGCTCCAGCAACTGAGAATGGAATTGCCGGAACGTTTGGAGCCGATTCAAATCCTGAAATGTAGTGCAGACTCGGCCATAGCCTGAATTGATTCTAAAAGAGTTAGCTGGACTTTACCCCGTTTGGTGACGAACATCGGTTAACTCAGATATTCCTGCACCGTTGACGGCCGCCGCGCAACGCTTTTCGTAGCGGCGCTAGGCCGGGTGAGTTCGCGAACGGATGCGAATGGGAAAACCACGCAATACGGCTACGACGCGCTGGGTCGGCTAACCAGCGTTACGGATGCCACGCCGTTGCATCATGTGACCAGTTACGCGTACGACGAAATTGGGAACCGGATTACGCAGACGGATGCGAGCCAGCACGCGACGAGCTATGCTTACGACCAGCGCGGACGGCGGATTCAGCGGACGCTGCCGCTGGGACAGACGGAAAGCTAGGGTACGACGCGAACGGGAATGTTGCTTCGCGGACGGACTTCAACGGCCACACCACTACCTACAGCTACGACACCCTGAATCGGTAGCTATCGAAAACGGCGGACCAGTTCTTCGTGACCAGTCACATGGTCAGCTTTACGTACACGCCGACTGGCCAGCGGGCGACGATGACAGATGCCAGCGGTCAGACCACCTACGGCTACGACAATCGCAATCGCCTGGTCAGCAAAGCGACGCCGGAAGGCACGCTGACCTACAGCTACGATGCAGCGGGAGATGTGAAGACGATTCAATCGTCGAACGCAGGCGGCGCGAATCTCGCTTACGCGTACGATACGCTCAATCGTTTGGGCACAGTCACCGACGTCAATGGTTCAACCGTCTACGGCTACGACAACGTGGGGAATCTGCAGAGCGTAACGTATCCGAATTCCGTAGCGCACAGCTACAGCTACGACACGCGGAACCGGCTGACCAGTCTCGCCGTGGCGCTGAGTTGTACCGATGTACCGAAAATCGCAGTTGAAATTGAAGGATGAAGTTGCTGCGATCTCTTTACAAGTGAGTTAGATACAACGGCGCGTCTGTGGCTCAGTTTAGATAGAGCGTCTGGCCGCAGCGCTAGACGCTCGAACGCGAGGACAGTTTTTGCTAAGACATTTCGAATTAATGGGATGCGAATGCATGGACACTTGAGGTTGAAATTGAGAAAGAAACTGCGGTAAACTATTGATAGTAAACAGCGTACGTGTGCGCCCGTAGCTCAGTTGGATAGAGCGTCTGGCTACGAACCAGAAGGTCGGGAGTTCGAGTCCCCCCGGGCGCA
>Ga0137403_10000941_pt1 | contig 37130 bp, 26 predicted proteins | sample CZOMad2_1_16fung_FD_122057 | JGI IMG/M metagenome (GOLD analysis project Ga0137403, IMG submission 122057) | Vadose zone soil fungal communities from Angelo Coast Range Reserve, California, USA - CZOMad2_1_16fungal (Hybrid Assembly) | ecosystem: Environmental > Terrestrial > Soil > Vadose zone... | reverse complement strand
AGCTCATCCATGATCTCCCGCAATCGTTCCGCACTTCGTTCCCGCATAGCGACGGTCTGGTAAGGTGAGGACTTTAATTCCAAACTGTTTCGCGTGCGGATTCGGGTGATTTCTTGCCGAAGGTCCGCGAGGCGTTGGATGATCGGGCGAGCCACTTACGCGCACCTTCCCAGGGGCGGGAAGCCTAGCTTCTCAATTTTGATTTGGAGTAGCTTCCGACACACTTCTTTGATCGCAAGCCTTTCAGCGTGTGAGTCGGTAATGCTGCCGTCCAGCTCCTGCAACCGCTCAACTATCGCGTCCTCAAGCGAACCAAGGCGAGCGTTCAATTTGAGTGGATCGGCTTCAAGGACAAAATCGTTGTAGAGGAAAACCCAGTAAGGTTGTCGCGTGCGGATAGTAGTCACGGGGATGACCCCCTTTTAAAAAAGGGGCCAGTTCAACCTGGAACTTCTTCCGAGCTACAGGAGAAACCAGCTCCCTCTCTCTAGCTTAAACATTTAAGACCCAGTGGCACACTGGTGTCTGCACGCTAGCGCACCTAGCCAGTCGGCGGCCTGAGGCCGAGCGGCCGGTCAGAGAAAGACGAAGAGAGCAGTCCGGGCAAAGTAGCTTTGGACTGCGTTTTCTGAGGCTGAGGCCGAGACCCGGCCTAGTCCTTCGCACTTCCAGTCATGGCGTTGGATCACGCCTACGATTTTCTACGCAATCTCACCGGGAGGGGAGGTCATCCGTCGCTTTGTTACAGACCCCGGAGATGAGAGTTATAGGCCGTCAGCGCTGCTTGTTCGGGCCCCGAGGAATAATTGCCTATCACCCACACTCGCATGTGAGGGTTACGGAGATGCTAAGGCATCAGACTCCGGCAGGTTTGCGAAGCGCGGTCCGGCTCGTGGCGATCCTCAATCTGGCATATTTCGGGATTGAGTTCGCTGTGGGGGCCGCTATCGGATCGGTGTCGCTGTTTGCCGACAGCATCGACTTTCTTGAAGACGCATCGGTCAACTTCCTGATTCTTGTTGCGCTGGGGTGGAGTACGCCCCGCCGTGCTCGTCTGGGAATGGCGCTTGCCGGAATCCTGCTGATACCGGGGTTAGCCACTGCTTGGACTGCCTGGCGGAAGTTCCTGATACCTGTGCCGCCTGCCCCAGTGGCACTTTCGCTCGCGGGTGCAGGTGCACTCGCAGTGAATCTTTCGTGTGCACTCATGCTGACGCGTTATCGCCATCACGCCGGCAGTTTGACGCGCGCCGCGTTCCTGTCGGCCCGCAATGATGCATTGGCCAATGTTGCGATTATCGGTGCGGGGCTGACTACGATTTTCGTCAGATCAGCCTGGCCCGACTTGATTGTGGGAGTGGGGATAGCGTTGATGAACGCAGACGCAGCCCGGGAGATTTACACCACGGCACGGTCGGAACACCGCACCGCCGTTCCCTGACTTCCCATTGCGCCCGGGAAATTTCTCGGTTGCTTACGACCCTCGTTCCCAAATCGAACTCCCGGCATGGTGAAATCAGAAGCTGAACGTTGCCTGCAAATCGAGGCGGCGGTTCGCGGCGCCGCTGGAGAAAGGTCCGCCCTGCAGCCCGTTCGCGGTGTCGAAAAATGGTGAGCCCAGTATCCCGCTTGGATTCGCCAGGTTTACGTTGTTGAGGACGTTGCGGACAGAAACGCCGAGGATGAGGCTATAGCGCCGGTCCGAATTGGCGGACATTCCGGTTGGACCGCCGCCGAAAAGTGGGCCGCGAGGGCCTCCGCCTCCGCGGGGACCGCCACTGCCGCCTGGCCCCCCCGGGCCTCCCGGTCCCCCGAGACCCTGACCGGCTGTAGCCCCTTTTGTTTTAGGGCCGAATCCGAAGGTCTTGGTCAATCGCAGGTTCAGCACGAAATGGGTGGCGCCCGTGGCGAAGTTGATCGGGAGAATCCTTTGAGTAGTCGCGGCCAAATCGGGGCGGGCGTCGAAGGTTCCCACCGGTGTGCAGTAGACGTTTGCGTCAGTCGGACTGATCGTGGTTGTCGCGCAGGTCGCGGGGGAAACGAATCCAGGACGATCGTTAAACACCGAATCGCCGTTCAGATCGTTCGGCGATGTAATGTTGAAAGGCGATCCGGAACTCGCGATCATGAAGGGGCTGAGGCGAAACGCATACGGCATGGCAATGGTGCCGCCAAAAAAAAGGCGGTGGCGCGTGTCGAATGACGCTCGGCCGTAGTCCTGACTAATGTTGTAGGAATTTGAGGGAAAACTTGAGACCCCGGAAGTATTGCTGTTGGCGTAGTTCAGGGTGTAGAAGCCGAAGACTTGGATCTTGGTCCCGAGCCGCATGTTGCTGTTGACGATCAACTGGTTCTGCTTGAAATTCCCTTTAGATACATACCGGTAAATATTTCCTTCGCCGGGCTGCGGACGCGTCGTGCTGCCGGGAGTTCCGGGAAGCGGGGCGTTGGCGTTGATGGTGAGCAGCTGATCGAAGCCCCGGGAGTTGAGATAGGTGACTGACAGGGTCGCCGACTTGGTGAGCTGGCGCTCGGCGCTGATCGCCGACTGCAGGGTATAGGGAGCGTGCAATCCGGCATCGATCTGGTAGACGGTCGGCGTGGTGGCGCTGATATTGCCGCAGGTCGAAAGCACGACCGGAACGCCAAGTCCAGGAAAGCAGGTAGGATTGTTGATGACGAACTGCTGCTGGGTGAGGCCGTTCAACCTCTCGACCTGCAGCAGCTGTTCAGACTGGAAGCGATCGTAGAAAATTCCGAAGCCGCCGCGCAGGACAACCTTTGGCGGCGCGTTCTTGCCCCCGATTCCCCATGCAATCCCCAGGCGCGGCGCCCAATCACCGTGATCGTGAATGTCGTTTTGAGTCTCAAAGCGCAAACCCGCACTGAGCGTGATATTTGGCCGCATCCGCCAGTCGTCTTGGGCGTACAGGCCTCCGTCGTAAGTGGTGACGGTGGCGTTGGGCAAGCCGCTGGTGAAAGAAAGTTGGCTGGCGTAGGGCGTTCCCCCCGGAATCGCCAGCTGTTGCACGGCGAATTGATACGAGATGGGGCAAGGCGTTGCAGGATGGGCGCTAATGTCGCAATTGGGATTCGACGGCGTGTCTTGCGCCGAATCGAGGGAAGAAAAAATGAAGGTGCCGTTGAATCCGGATTGCGAAAAACTGGCGTCGCGGAGAGCGCGAAGACGGCCTCCGAACTTGAAAATGTGAGTGCCGTGGACCAGCGACGTATAGTTCTGCAGTTCGTAGTGGTCCTGGTGATCGATGATAGCGCCCCGGCTGTTGCCGCCGCTGGTGAACGCTCCCAGAACATTGACCGCCGGCGCGGTCGACACTGGAATCTGGCTGTCGCGCTCGCGAAGAAACTGGAAGCGCGTCTCATTGATGATCTTCGAGCCGAAGACCTGAGTGTCCCCAATCTGGACGGTGTGTTCAGTGGACTCCGAGTTGTAGGCCTGGGGTGAAAGGTTGAACTGCCCGATACCGCTGTTGTTTTGAGCGTCGCGGAAATACTGGTAGCGCGCCGTGAGCGTGTTGTTCTTGCCGATCTGGTAGTCGAGACGCGAGCTGAGGTTGGTGCGGTTGCGCGGGTTGGGAACCGCATCAGCAAAAGGGACGGTGGCACTGATGTCGGTGGGATCTAGAATGATGGCGTTGATGGGCGCGAGATCGTTGATATTCCGCCGCTCGAGATTGAAGAAAAAAGAGGCCTTCTTGCCCAACGGTCCGCCGATGTTTCCGTTGTACTGCGTCGAATCGTAACCTGGCTCTGGACCCGCGAAGGGATTGGTGGAATTGAAAGCAGAATCATTGCCTTCGACAAAAAACTGGCCATGATATTTGTCGGTGCCTGGCTTGGTAAAGATTTCAATGCGGCCATAGCCCAGCTTGTCGTACTCCGAGGAAAATGGATTCTGATTAATCCGGATCTCGCGAATGGACGACTTGGGCGGCAACTGGCCGGCGGTGAATCCATCAATGTACATCTGGCCACCGTTGGGTCCAGCCGAGGGCCCGGCGAGCGCTTCGAGATCGGACTGCAGCTCATCCGGATCGTCGGGCAGGGCCTCGAGTTCCTTGCCTGAAAGGACGATCGCGCCGGCGTTGTTGCCCGGATTTACGTCCACCGTCGGCGCGGTGTCCGAGACCTGGATTTTCTGCTCCTCCACCGCAATGGTGAGTTGAACATTCAAGCGGAGCGGCTGGTCAGCGATGCTTGCGTTGTCGTTCTCATACACGGTGAAGCCTTGTGCGATGACGTTCAGCGTGTATTTTCCTGGCGGCAAGCCCTTGAACTCATACATCCCTTGTGAGTTCGTCTGCGTCGTCAGCGGAGAACTTGCAGGCGGCGTCATCACCACGGTGGCGTTGGTGACGGCGGCTCCCGAAGGGTCCGTGACTTGTCCCCGCAAAACTCCCGAAGCTGACTGGGCCAACGAGATATTCGCGAACAGGAGTAACGAAAAAAATATGTTTAAAAGGCCCGCGTATTTATGAAATTTCATTCCAGGGTCCACTTTCCCAACCAAAATCACCGCTCCTACACGAAGCCATCCTTTCCGAGGGCGGCATTTGCGAATTGCTCAAGCTATTGACCCAAAGCATCGCCACCGCCTGGCGAGCCCAAACTCCAGGGCGACAACATCATGGCCTGGCTCCCGCTGGGAGCCGCTTGCAGGATCGCTTCCACACCGCTCAGCAATGTAATCGCCGTAGCTCCGCTTGTTGGCGTGCCTTGTGTGGCGACGATCATCACAGCGTCACCCTTGTGCAGATCGGTCAGAGTGACGGTGGGCATGCGGTTGAGGATTTGCTGAAAATCCGGAGCTCCTCCGGGGCGCATACCTCCTGCCATTCCTCCTCCAGCTCCGACCGGCCCGGCTGGGGACGATGCCGCCTCGGAATGCGCTCCCGAGCCCGCAGATCCGCCAGTCGCACCCGCCATCACTGCCTTCAGGCGCAAGGCGATGCGTTGCGCGATCTCGGGCGGCAACTGGTGAAGTTGGGAGTCCGGCGTGACCCTTATTTGCACCAGCTTCTTGCTCAATAAATCCTGAACGCTCATCGTCCCGGCACTTGCGTCGACGGAGCTGACGATTCCTGCCACGTTGCGAAAGCTTCCGGTCACGATCTCTTCTGCCGCCAATTCCGTTCCATCGCTGCTGCGATTGCCGCGCGCGCGCAACTGGTCGCCCGGCTGAATCTCGGGCAGAGTGCTGGATTTCGCGTCGTCGAATTTCATCGAGTCCGGAGCGTAGCGACGAATCACCGTGGACTTCGAGGTATGAACAACAATGGTCTTCGCCCCTCCGAAGCCTGTGACGGAAACAGTGGCGGTTCCCGCCGCGGGATCCACCGCCTGCACCAGTCCACCAAGTCCGCGCTTCTGCCAATCCTGGAGGTTCTCTTCCTTGCGGGCCTCGACGTCGGACCGTTTCATGACGACGATCGATGCGGCGGTGATGGCCTTGGCATCGTCGGAGGCTTTGCCGGCGACCAGAATCCGGTCGCCGACTTGCAGATCCTGTAACCGCACCGGAGTCGCGTTCTGCAGCGTCTTTTCTCCGGGTGCGATGCGCACGATGCGCGCGGTGGCCTGCACCGTGACATCGATTTCAGGACCTGAATCCGGGGCAAGCGTGATGACATTGGCGGCGATCGCTTTGATGGATCCAATGTGTCTTGCCGGAGCGCTCCCGCCGCTCGCTTCCGAAGTCTGCGGCTCGCTCGACGGCATCGCAAGGCACGCCGGAATCAGCCACGGAGCGGCCACAGCGCCCGCGCCGAAGGCAAATATCAATGTCAGTAAGCTTCTTCTTGCAGTGTTCATCTGCGCAGGTGGCCCCATCACTAATAATCTACATCCCGAAACCCGCTGGAATCGGTGCTTTACAAAGTTTTACGCTGAGAACGCCAGTCTTGCTCTGGGTTTGGCTGAAGAATACGTTTCTCGCGACGTTCGAACCCGGAAGGCAAGAAAGGATTGGGGCGGCAAGGCGCCGCGGCTTTGCGGAAACCTGCTGAGTAGCGGTGATGGATTGGTTGAACGAGCCCTGATTTTTCCTTCAACTTTAATACTGCTGTAACAATCGCGCCGTATAGTGGCCGTCATCTTTGACTGGGCCTTTCGCCCAGAACCAGGAGACCACCGATGGCGACCGCACCCACACTACCGCCTCCACCCCCAAAGCTGAAGCCAGTAGCGGTGCCGGCGCTCGACGCCAAGCTCGGCAAGGGTCCCGGGAAGATCGGAGTTCTTGCCTTCGGAGTGGTACTGATCATCGGTGTCATTTATGCCGGCTCCAGCCTGGCGTCGGATCTGTCGGGTGTCCACAACACTTCGATTCTGCCGTATCTCCTGCTTGGCCTTGCCCTGCTGGTAGCGCTGGGATTCGAGTTCGTCAACGGATTTCACGACACGGCCAATGCCGTTGCGACAGTGATCTACACACATTCGCTCGAGCCCCACATCGCGGTGGTGTGGTCGGGCTTGTGGAACTTTCTCGGCGTCGTAACCTCGTCCGGATTGGTGGCGTTCGGCATCATTTCGCTGTTGCCAGTCGAACTCATTCTGCAGGTTGGAAGCAAAGCCGGGTTCGCGATGGTTTTCGCCCTCCTGGTCGCCGCCATTATCTGGAACCTGAGCACTTGGTATTTCGGATTGCCCGCCTCCAGTTCCCACACCCTGATCGGCTCCATCATTGGAGTCGGTATCGCCAATCAGCTCATGTCGGTAAGATCAGGCACCAGCGGCGTGGATTGGGCACAAGCGATGAACATCGGGAAATCGTTGCTGCTTTCACCACTGGTGGGCTTCGCGGGCGCCTTCCTGCTGCTTTCGCTGATGAAGGCTGTCGTGAAGAACAGGAAACTCTACGAAGCGCCGGAAGGCACGCAGCCGCCGCCGTTCTGGATTCGCGCACTGCTGCTGCTCACCTGCACCGGCGTGAGCTTCGCCCACGGGTCCAACGACGGTCAAAAGGGAATGGGTCTGATCATGCTCATCCTAATCGGAACTGTCCCCACCGCCTACGCGTTGAACCATGCGGTCACAAAGAAACAGTCAGTCGACTTCATTGCGGTTTCTGAACAAGCCGCCAACACGTTGAACAAGTACGTGAGCCCGAACGCTGTGATCGCCGACGCCCGAGACGAAGTGACGACTTACATCCGCACCAAGGAATTCACGCCCAACACCATGCTGGCCCTGCGCCAGTTGGTGAGCGACATCGGCAACGAAACGGTTTTGTTCGGAGAGCTTGCCAAAGTACCCAACGATCGCGTGCGCAACTTCCGCAATGACATGTACCTGGTGAGCGAAGCGCTGCGTCTGATGCAGAAGACCCACCAGCCCGAGATTGCAGCCAGTGACTGGTTGGTTTTGAGCAACTACAAGAAGCACATCGACAACGCGACCAAATTCATCCCGCTTTGGGTGAAAGTCGCAGTCGCCATGGCGCTGGGGTTGGGCACAATGGTTGGCTGGAAGCGCATCGTTGTGACCGTCGGGGAAAAGATCGGCAAGGACCACCTGACCTACGGACAAGGCGCGGCCGCGGAAATTACGGCCATGGTGACCATCGGCGCGGCGGATTGGTTCGGACTTCCCGTGAGCACGACCCACGTGCTCTCGTCGGGTATTGCTGGCACGATGGCGGCAAATCATACCGGGCTGCAGTGGGGGACAGTCCGAAATCTACTGATGGCGTGGGTGTTGACCCTGCCGGCCTCGATGATTCTCGCGGGCTTCCTGTTCTGGGGATTCACCAACATCTTCTAGAGTGGAGTCCGAGCCCATCGATTGAGTCTCCATAATCTGGACTATCCGTTCGGATAGGAATTAGCGCAAACTTGCCCCTTTTGAATATCTCCACGTTTAATCAATGAATAAGAAAGGCGTCCGGATGACACCGGCGGCACTGGGAGGCAGCTTTTTCCTTGACCCCGCGCCCCCGCACTTATATTGTCGCCTGCCGTAGGTCGTCCCCTGGCCAGGACGATCTAGTGTGAAAGTTGAAATAACTATCAGGATGTTACCCGTGGCACTTCGTCGTCTGCCCGCGATTAGTTCGTTGACCTTGCTGATTGTCCTGGTTTTGTGTGTCTGGCGCCCGCCGACCGCAAGCGCTGGATTTGAGCTCGTCTCTCCCGCAGAACTGCAGATGACCAAAGAGCCGCAGGCCCCTGGGGCCGCGGCGGTCATTCTGTTCCGGCAGGTTGATCGGGACGATACCGGTCGCACCGCCCATGAGAATAATTACTTCCGGATCAAGATTCTGACCGAAGAAGGCCGCAAGTATGCCGACATCGAGATCCCGTTTTTCAAAGACCGCGGCACCGTCGGGAACATACGAGCGCGGACCATTCGCCCTGACGGCTCCATCGCGAATTTCGACGGAAAAGTCTTCGACAAATCCATCGCGAAAGCCCGGGGACTGAAGTATCTGGCGAAAACCTTCACCCTTCCCGATGTTCAGGTGGGAAGCATCATCGAGTATTACTACACCATCGACCTGGCGGAAAATTTCGTTTTCGATTCGCACTGGATCCTGAGCAACGAGCTGTTTACCAAGAGTGCCAAATTTTCCCTGAAACCCTACGAGTCCGACTACAGCACCATGAACGTGCGCTGGAGCTGGCAGGGTCTGCCCCCGGGCACAGCCCCGCCGAAGCAGAGTCCGGACCGCGTGGTCAGGCTGGAGACCAGCAATATTCCCGCATTCCAGATGGAAGACTTCATGCCGCCGGAGAACGAGATGAAATCCCGGGTTGATTTTATCTACAGCGACGAACAGCCGGAATCGGATGCTGCCGCATTCTGGAAGAAAACGGGGAAGAAGCTCAACGGTCAGTTGGAAGATTTTGTGGGCAAGCGCAAGGCCATGGAACAGGTCGTGGCGCAGATCGTTTCGCCAACCGACCCGCCGGAGGTGAAGGCGCAGAAGATCTATGCCCGGGTACAGCAGGTGCGCAACACCTCGTACGAGGTGAGCAAGACTGAGCAGGAACAGAAGCGTGACAAAGAGAAGCCCCTCAGCAACGTCGAGGAGCTGTGGAAACGAGGCTACGGCAACGGGGTGCAGCTGACTTGGCTTTATCTCGCACTGGTGCGGGCGGCAGGAATCGAAGCCTATGGAGTATGGGTGTCAGATCGCAGCAACTACTTTTTCCACCCCAATGTGATGGACCGCAGCAATTTGGATGCGAACGTCGTGCTGGTCAAGCTCAACGGAAAAGATGTCTACTGCGATCCTGGAGCGGCGTTTACCCCATTCGGATTGCTGACCTGGCCGGAAACCAACGTGCAGGGATTGCGGCTCGACAAGGATGGCGGGAGCTGGGTACAGACCAATCTTCCGCGAAGTTCGGCATCGCGAATCGACCGCAACGCCAATTTGAAAATGTCGGACGGGGGTGATCTGGCAGGGAAGCTCACGATTGCTTACACCGGTCTGGAATCCGTGCGGCGGCGCGTCGAAATGCGAAATGAAGATGAAACCAATCGTAAGAAATTTCTTGAGGACGAGGTACGGGAGTATGTTCCGGCCGCCATCGAAGTGGATCTGACGAATAAGCCGGACTGGAGTAGTTCCGAATCCTCCCTGGTGGCAGAGTTCACCCTGAAAATCCCTGGCTGGGCAGCCGGAGCGGGCCACCGGGCGCTGGTTCCGGTTGGGTTGTTCAGCGCCACCGAGCAGCGAATATTTGATCATGCCAATCGTGTCCACCCGATCTATTTTGAATTTCCGTTTGAAAAGCACGATGACATCACTATCGAACCTCCCGCCGGCTGGCAGGTGAGCAGCGTGCCTGCGGCGCAGAAGCAGGATGGCCATGTGGTTGTTTACTCTTTGCAGGTGGAGAACTCCAAGAACACATTGCACCTGACTCGGGACTTAAGCGTGGATGTTCTGCTCTTGGATCCAAAGTACTATCCTGCGCTGAGAAATTTTTTCCAGGTGGTGCGAACCAGCGATGAGGAACAAATCGTCCTGCAACCGGGTACGGCCAGCGCCAGCAACTAACCGGAAAATCGTGAGGTCCCTGCTGGGCGTCGCGGCCGGGCTGCTGGTGTTCGTCCCACTGGCGGTGGCCGGTGGGGATGCGCCGCAGTGGATGCACGCGCTGCTCAACGCGCCGCTGCCCGCTCATGATGAGAAGACGGATGCCGTACTTCTGTATTCAGAAAAAAACATCACTGTCCTTTCTGCCGACAAGATCAAGAAAACAGTCCATGTTGCATACAAGATCCTGCGCCCGGGAGGCCGCGACTATGGCATTGTCGCGGTTTCCTTCAATCTCCACCAGAAGATCACCAGCCTGCATGGCTGGTGCATCCCGGCCCAAGGAAAAGATTATGAGGTCAAGGACAAAGAGGCAGTGGAAGTTTCTGTGCCCAAGATCGAGGGCAGCGAATTGGTCACTGATGTGAAGGCTAAACTCCTCCGCATACCGGCGCCCGATCCCGGCAACGTTATTGGCTGGGAGTACGAAATGGAAGAGCAGCCTTTGGTCTTGCAGGACGTTTGGAGTTTTCAGCACGAAAGCCCGGTACGCGAGAGCCACTACTCTTTGCAACTGCCGGCCGGTTGGGAGTACAAGGCATCGTGGCTGAACTATCCCGAAACCAAGCCCGGGCCTGGAGGAAGCAATCAGTGGCAGTGGGTGGTCAATGATGTGAAGGGCATTCGCAAAGAAGACGAGATGCCACCGCTGAAGGGAGTTGCGGGACAGATGATCGTATCGTTCTTTCCCCCGGGCGGCGCCACCGCTAATGGATTCGCCAGCTGGCAGCAGATGGGGACCTGGTACCGGAATCTGGCCAGCGGCCGGCTCGATGCTTCCCCTGAAATCAAGCAGAGAGTGGCAACGCTGACCCCTTCGGCGCATACGCCTCTGGCCAAGATGATGGCCATAGCCCAATTCGTTCAGCACGACATCCGCTACGTCGCAATCGAGCTGGGCATCGGAGGCTTCCAACCTCATGCCGCCACCGATGTGTTCCTCCACCGCTACGGAGACTGCAAGGACAAGGCCACGCTGATGGCCTCCATGCTGCACGAGATCGGCGTGGATTCGTATTTCGTGGTAATCAATTCGGAACGAGGATCGGTTACGCCCGACATGCCAGCGCACCTGGGTGGATTCGATCACATGATTCTTGCCGTCAAGTTGCCCGATGGCTTGACCAATCCCCAACTGATTGCCATCCTGCAACATCCCCGGCTGGGAAAACTCTTGTTCTTCGATCCGACCAATGAACTGACACCCTTCGGCCAGGTCGGAGGATACCTTCAAGCCAACTACGGCCTGTTAGTTACGCCGGACGGTGGCGAACTGGTGGAAGTACCGAGGCAACCGCTGGCGATGAACGGCATTCAGCGCACCGCCAAGCTGGCGCTTGACGCTACCGGCACTTTAAGGGGCGATGTCAAGGAGGTACGGATTGGCGACCGGGCATGGTCACAGCGTTGGGCCTTGCGCACAACCACGAAAGACAGTGATCGGATCAAACCCATCGAGGAGTTGCTCGCAGGTTCGATCTCGACTTTTCAGATCACCCAGGCCAGCGTCGTCAATGTCGCTCAGACTGACCTGCCCTTCGGCTTCGACTACTCCTTCGAAGCTGCGAACTATGCCAAGAATGCCGGCAACCTGTTGCTGCTGAGACCGCGGGTGATTGGCTCCAAATCCAGCGGTTTGCTGGAGACAAAAGAGCGGCGTAACTTTTCCATAGAATTCGAAGGACCGGCGCAGGACACGGACACATTTGAAATTGCGCTGCCGGCTGGCTACGAGGTGGACGACTTGCCTCCTGCCGTCGACGTGGACTTCGGCTTTGCCAGTTATCACTCGAAGACCGAGGTGGCGGGAAATGCAATTCGTTATGAACGCACCTTCGAGGTCAAAGAACTGAGTGTTCCCGCAAGCAAAGCTGAAGACCTGAAAAAGTTCTATCGAATTATCGCCAGCGACGAGCGCAATACGGCTGTGCTGAAGCCCGCTTCAAAATAAGAACTTTGCGCCTGAACCGCACCTCAGGCCCTAAAGGGCGATTTCGGTGAAAGTGCCGGCTCGCCCCATCAGGCTTCCAGCTGGAATATTCTTTCCATCCGCATCCATTTCTCGCCGGGCTTGGCTTGGGGGAGGGATTGCTGGAACTTCCACATCAGATTCTCCCATTCCTGAACTTTAAGATTCTTCCCATCGGCCTGGGCCTTGGCTTCGAAAGAGAAGCGCTCGTTCACTTCCATGATCATGAACATACGCGTGCCGAGGAGATAGATTTCCATGTCCTCGATTCCGGAATCTTTTATGCTTTTCGTAATCTCCGGCCAGATAGTCTGGTGATTGCGCTTGTACTCGGCAATGAGCGTGGGATCGTCTTTCAGGTCCAGGGTGAGACAGAATCGGCGGTTCATCTTGTTGTTTTCACTCCCATCGTTGTGCGCTGATTGTAATCCCCGATCTTGCGTCAGGAAGCCAGATCAGGACGTTGCTCGTGGAAGCTTGGCGACTTTCGCGGGCGAGTCGCCCGCGACCACACAAGCCTATGCCTGGCGCTCCGCCGGCTACGATTGCGCGACGGTGGGTTAAGTCTATTGTTGTTCATGCCGTGTCGCCGCGGCGCACCCTGGAAGGCCGGCGGCAAGTAATAGAGGCTACACGTTGGACGGATTTCCCAGCCACTCTCTCACTGCGCCGCAAAATACAAAACGTCCCATGACTTGGTTAAGTCATGGGACGTTTGTCGAACAGCCCTCCCCCGAAGTCTGCTCGATTTCAAGATATAAGGTGGGGGGAAGCATGTGAATGGCCCATTCGGGCCACTGTGGAAATCTCGGGTTGGAGGCGAAAAGGAGTAGCGGTCAGTCTGGAACAAGCTCCCACTCACCATCCCCTCCACCACAAAGCTGTCATCCTGAGCGCAAGCGAAGGACCTGTGCATGTCTCGCTCTGGTCCGTTGCGGCCATGCCATCGAATAACATCCACCTTTACCAAATTGAAGGAACATTCGGGGAGGTTCGGCGCTACTATCGCCAGGGAATGCATGGGTCCTTCGTCGGGAGCCCTTCGCGCCGTCAAGGACTCCGCTTCCTCCTAATGACAGCGTGTGAAAGTTCAAACTGACCTACTACCCGAGAAGACTCGGCGTTTACGGTCCGGGCAAGAAGCGAGATACACTGCTCACGAGGTGGAACTAGTGCCCTGACCGGGCGGGGCGCCAGGCCTTGCCGGGCTGGTGCCGTCGTTGCATGAGCGAAGAAAAACAGAGCGGTATCAGGTGGATGGACCTGCTCTGGCTGGTCTTTCTGTTGGGTCTGGCAGTCCTGCCACCGGTGCAGGAACGCCATAAGCAATTAGCGCTGCTGGCCATTGGGATCGTGCAGCTCGCCGAGGGCCGAACCATCGCGAACTGGCCCCGGTCTGGCCCATCCGCGGTGGTCCTGGTCAAGATCGTGTTGGCGACACTGCTGATTAACCACACCGGCGAACTGGGGATTAACAGCAGCTACTATCCAATCTATTACGTCCCCATCGTGACCGCGGCGATTCACTTCGGATCATGGGGCACTTTGCTCTGGACTTCGCTGGCCTCGGCGGCCTACTGCTCATATTTATATCCCGCACTGCAGGAATATACGCTTACTCCGACCGGAGCGGCCGAGCTCGCCATCCGGATCATGTTTTTCTTCATGGCGGCCATCGTAGTGAACCGTTTCACCATCGAGAACCGCCGCCAGACCCTGCAATACCAGCAGGTCGCGGAAGAATTGACGGAAGTCAATCGGCAACTCGAGCGGGCCCAGGCCGAAGCCCGGCGCTCCGAGCGCCTGGCAGCACTGGGGCAGCTCTCTGCAGGCTTGGCACATGAGATCCGCAATCCTTTGGGCGTGATCAAGGGGTCGGCGGAAACGCTAAACCGAAAGCTGGAGAACTCGAATCCCCTGGCCAGCGAGCTGGCGGGATACATATCGAGCGAGGTCAATCGGGCGAGCGCGCTGGTCACCCGCTTTCTCGATTTCGCCCGGCCGCTGCGCACCGAGACGCGCCTGCAGCAGGTGACGGATTTGATCGACCAGGCCCTGAAATCCGTAGCGGTGCAGTGGAAGGGCGGCCCGGTCGTGGTGGAGCGCGCATATCAGAAAGATTTGCCGGCGGTACCGCTCGACGAGAATCTTTGTGAGCAGGTGTTCCTGAATCTGGTTCAGAATGCGTACGAGGCCATGGATAGCGAAGGTGGGACTCTTCGTGTCGACGTTTCCCGAGAGCGCTCGAACGGGCGGGCAGGAGTTCAGGTGCGGCTGCAAGATACTGGACCCGGGATTCCGGCGGAAATGCGCGAGCAGATCTTTAATCCTTTTGTGACCACCAAGAAAACCGGAGTCGGGCTGGGGCTTTCGATCGTTTCCAAAATTGTGGATGAGCATCACGGTACTATCCGGCTGGAGAATACCGGTACGAAAGGGGCCTGTTTCGCGATCTTCTTTCCAACAGAAGAAAAGGCGCGACAGAAAACGGGAAGCACATGACTACATCGAGAGCCACCATTCTGATTGTCGAGGATGAGGCCAAAATGCGTCGTCTCCTGGAACTCGATCTGGGAGACGACGGTTTCCGAACCGTGTCCGCGGAGGATGCGGAGACCGGCTTGAAACTCCTGCAGAATGGTTCCGTCGATCTGGTGATCACCGATCTCAAGTTGCCGGGCATGAATGGATTGGATTTCCTGCAGGCGGTGAAACGTTTTGAGGCCGCGATGCCCGTGATTGTCATGACGGCGTTCGGTACGGTGGAAACCGCCGTGGAGGCCATGAAGGCCGGGGCCAGCGACTATGTCCTGAAGCCTTTTTCGCTGGACGAAATGCGCATGGTGGTACACAAGGAGCTGGATGTGCAGCGCCTGCGAGTGGAGAACCGGTCGCTGCGCGAAGCGCTGCAACAGCGCTACCAACATCCCAACTTGGTAGCGCGCAGCGTAAAGATGCAGGAGGTCCTGGCCACCGTGGAGCGGGTGGCGCCGACCAATTCTACGGTGCTGCTGGGCGGCGAAAGCGGTGTCGGCAAAGACCTGGTGGCACGCGCCATCCATGAAAAGTCGCGGAGGGCATCCGGGCCGTTCGTCAAGATCAACAGCGCGGCGATTCCGGAGAACCTTCTCGAGAGCGAGTTGTTTGGTTACGAGAAAGGCGCCTTCACCGGAGCGACCGGCAGCAAGCCGGGAAAGTTTGAACTGGCCGACAAGGGAACGCTGTTTCTCGACGAAATCGGCGATGTGCCGCCCGCAACCCAGGTGAAGTTGTTGCGGGTCTTGCAGGAGCGCGAGTTCGAGCGGTTGGGAGGCACGAAAACCATCAAGGTGGATGTGCGACTGGTGGCGGCTACCAATCGGGACTTGCGGGCCGCGCTTGAAGACGGCACCTTCCGCGAGGACCTCTATTACCGCCTGAACGTTGTGCCCATCGATATTCCTCCGCTGCGCGAGCACAAGGAAGATATTCCCGAGTTGGTGAATCTGTTCCTTTCGCGTTTTGCCCAGGAGTCGGCCAAGAGAATTACTGGAGTTTCATCGGGCGCTTTGAAGACTCTGATGGACTACCACTGGCCGGGGAATGTTCGCGAGCTGCAGAACATCATGGAGCGGGCATCGGCTTTAGCTGCAGGGCCCTTGCTGGAAGCCGGAGATATTCATATTGATTCGCGAACTGATAAGGCCGCGGATTTTCCAGCCAATTTTCTTCCCGAAGGTATGACGCTCGAACAGTGGGAAGACGAAATGATCCGAGAAGCTCTGCGCCGCGCTCACGGAAACAAAAGTCAGGCCGCGCGCATGCTGGGACTTTCGCGCAATGCGCTGCGTTACCGGCTTTCGAAAATCGGTATCGGCGACGACCCAGAAAAAGAGAACGAAGGATAGCCGTCCTTCCCGTGCCGGTCCTAAATGGTCACGTCGGTCGAAGCAAGACCTCGTCGGGACCGTGGAAGAGCGGCGCTTTAAGCGCCGCGTAGCCGCCCCAGTGGCGCCACCGGGCCTGAAGGCCCATACGTGGCGGCGTCACGAACCCGGCCCCGAAGGGCCGCTCTTCCACCGTGGCAGCGGCGTCTTGTGTCCATTCCGTTTCGAAGGTATTCGGGCTGAGATGTGAGAACCGGTGGCTGAAAACCACCACTTCCGGTTGAACCCAGCCAGGCAGCTTCCGAGTGGCCCTCGATGACTACTTTAAGTCGATCTAAAATAATGAAAATAAAGGGTTTATTCCGCGCTTCCTGGGCGACGTTTGGCACGGCACCTGCATTGTCCATTGGGCGCGAGCTTCTTTCTCGCGAGAGGTGGGGCCATGAAAAACAGATTTGCATTCATCATCGGAATACTGGCTTTAGGCGCGAGTGTGATGGCGAGCGCCCAGGTATCAGAAGATATCCCGGGGGCGGAACAGGGACCAGCACAGCCACAAGAGCAAGCGCAATCCGAGCCCTCGTCCAGTGTGGCGCGCATCAGCTTGACGCACGGAGACGTTTCCACCCAGCGCGGTGATTCCGGGGATTGGGCGACCGCGGCGCTCAACCAGCCCATGGTGAGCAGCGACAAGATTTCTACCGGCACCAACTCTCGGGCTGAAGTGCAGCTCGACTCCGCCAACATTCTGCGCCTTGGCGACAGCACGCTGGCTAGCATTGCCGGCCTCGCGCGCGGTCAGATCCAGGTACAACTCGAGCGCGGATTAATTGACTACTCGGTTTTCAAGGGTACGGAGGCTCAGGTTGAAATTGATACCGCGAACGCGGCGGTTCGACCGGCACAGAAGGACGGAATCTATCGGATTGAAATCAATGCCGAAGGGGAGACGCTGGTAATCGTCCGCAAGGGGTCGGCTGAAATTGCCACGCCGCAGGGTAACACCCAGGTAGAGAAGGGCCAAATGGCGATCGTGCGCGGTTCTGGCGACGATGCTCAGTACAAGTTGGCAGAAGCACCGTCGCGAGACACTTGGGACTCCTGGAACAGCGAGCGTGACCGATTGATTTACGACGCACACTCCTGGGGAAAAACCAACCGGTACTACACCGGTTCAGAGGATCTTGATGCTTACGGCCGCTGGGTGACAGTGCCGGACTACGGTCCGGTATGGACGCCGGTAGTGAGTCCGGGTTGGGCGCCTTATCGCAGCGGGCGCTGGGTGTGGGAGCCGGGATGGGGCTGGACGTGGGTTTCGTATGAACCCTGGGGTTGGGCTCCTTATCACTACGGGCGCTGGTTCGTTTATAACAGTTCGTGGGTTTGGTGGCCCGGACCGGCCTATGGATATCCGCGGTATCGCCCGGTGTGGGCACCCGCGTATGTTTCCTTCTTCGGATTCGGCGGCGGCGTTGGCGTCGGCGTCGGCTTCGGATTTGGTTCTGTCGGCTGGTTGCCGATTGGGCCATGTGACCGGTTCTATCCCTGGTATGGCCGGCACGGCTCGCGTTACAACGTGGTGAACGTCACCAATATCAACATCTATAACGGCCGGGGACGAGGATTCGGAGGCGTTGCACCGCTTCGCTCCGGTGGTGGGTATTCCAACCTACGTCTGGCATCGGTGAACGAGCGAGTGCGAGGCGGCATCTCCACCGTTCCGACGGGCCAGTTCGGTACGGGACGTTCCACTCCTGTCGGAGTCAACGGCGAAACCTTTCGCGGCGGACATATGATCGCGGGAAATCTTCCCGTGGTTCCGACCCGGGCGGCTTTGTCGGTGAGCAACCGGCCGGCAGCGTCGTCCACGCTGCCGCGTGGAGGCGAGTCACAGCGCTTCTTCTCGAAAACACGGCCGGCACCTGCGCCACAATCGTTCGACCGGCAGGTCTCGCAGATGCGGCAGTCGATGCAGCGCAACGGCGCCGGCACGGGTCAATCCTTCTCGAGAGGGGTTACGCCTAACCAGAATTCCGGGATCGCCAGGCCCATGCCCGGCGTTCGTACTCCGGCTGGCGTCGGGCAGAACAACGCTTCCGTCACACAGTCCTCTGACCGCGGCGCCAGCTCCAGGGACGGCCAGAGTTGGCGGCGCTTTGGTTCCGGCGCCGGACAAAACCGATCTCAAGGGCAGAGCCAGATTCAAAGTCAGGCTCCGGCGCGGGGAACGCTGTCCTCGCCGGCAAGTAACGGCGGGATGGCACGCCCGACAAATTCCGAGAGTTCGGGATGGCGGCGATTTTCCGACTCGACTCCGGCGCAGCGTGACGGCTCGATGAATCGGTCGGCGGGGCCGGGAACGACGTCCAATAACGTGCCGCGACCGGGAAATTCGCCCCAGTCCGATGCGTCGACCAACAACGGCAGCTGGCGGCACTTTACCCCGCAGGCGGGCGGAGGCGCTGGCAATCGCGTGAATAATAGTGGAGGTGGCACGTATGGCGGGCGTGGTTCGGGGCCCGAGTTCCAGCGCAACGAGATGTCGCGTCCACAAGCAGGTGGTGGCCGCAGTATGGTTCAGGACTCGCCTCGAAGTTACTCCCGGCCGCCGTTGGAAATGAGGCAGCCGATTGTGGCGCCGCGCGGCTCTGATGTACGGGGAAGCGCGCCACGAGAATCAGCTCCATCACGAAGCGGAGGCGGAGGCGGCGGAGGCGGAGGAGGCGGAGGAGGCGGGAACCGGGGCGGATCGGGCGGCGGTGGCAGCCACGGCGGCAGTCCGCACAGCGGATCTGGCCGGCACTAAGGCGAATCTTTATCTCTGGATCTCTGGCTTCTGGCTGATGGACAACGGCATCCCGATGGGATGCCGTTGCCTTGTATTTCCCCAGCGCCGTGGTGGCCGGAACGACTTCGTATGCTGCGACGTCCTGCAAAATCTGTCATCCTGAGCGCAGTCTTCGGTCCCGAAGCGGGACGGAAGCAAGCGAAGGACCCATGCATTCCTCGCCAGTTCCTATTTGCGTCAGCTCACGACAAAGTGAGCAGAGCATGACATTGGGGGGCGCCCCCTGTCGTCCAGGAATGCATAGGTTCTTCGCTTCTTGAGATGACAGCCGCTAGCTCACCATGACGGCAACATCCGGTTGGCGTGAATAGGGTTTAAACTCGTTCCCGTGCCGGCAGAAAATAGCGACACCGGGCAGAAGGCCAAGAAGAGAAAATCGGGCAGGAAATCAGGTTTCCTGGCGCACCACTCTTTAAGTATCGCGTGTGTTGCCGTTTTGATTCTCTGGATCGTCCTTTATACCGTCTCCGATCCCAGGACGCACTGGGGCTCATTTTTCGGAAACGCTATTGCTGACTGGTCAGGCGTAGTGGTGACGGTGTTAGCCACCAAGTACCTTTATGAACGCGGCTCCTCGGAGAGTCGAAAACCGCCGCTGAATTTTCGTGGGCCGGTTTGGGAGCTGATCACTAACCACTCGCTGACGCTGTTTCTGCTGCTCACTGGTGCCTGCTGGGTCGCCGTCTACAAGCACGCCGACCCAGACTCGAAGTGGGGGCAAGTGGCCGGAAACATAGTCTCGGAATGGACCCAGATTCTTGCGCTGGTCATTCTGACCAAGCGCCTGATTGAAACTCACTCCAAGGAGAGTGAGAAATAACCTCGCCCGTCAGACTCTGCCGGTGAGTGCCAGGATCACCACAATCAGCAAGACCAGTCCCAGACCGCCGCTCGGGTAGTACCCCCAGCTGCCGCTGTAGGGCCACGTTGGAAGCGCGCCGAGCAGAAGAAGCACCAGAAGCACGATCAAAATTGTTCCCATCTAAGTCCTCCTCGTATTTTTCAAATCGAATGCTGGACAAGGCTACCGGCGGGGCAAGTTCACAGCAATCAGGACAGGACTGTAGTTGGCCGAGCATCTCGATGTAGGCAGAGGTTTGCGGATTTAAGAACGGCACGGACTCGTGAGGAACAGGAGTCCTCTCCACTCAGGGTGAGAGTTACTGGTGAATTCTTGCCGCCCATCCTCCGCCGGGCGCGAGAGATATTTTCAGCTTGATGTCCCGCGTAATCTGGGTCTTCGTTTTCTTGTAGTCGCGGGCTACCCGGTCGGCGTTGATCCCGTCCTGGTAAGCTTCCAGCCAGAACGTTCCTGGGGGCAGGAAAGAGAAGTCCACCTGCAGGTCGCGGGGGATCCAGTTGGTCATAGCGCCGACGTACCACTCTTTGCCGCGTCTTCGGGCGACTAGAGCGTACTCGGCGATGCGGGCGTCGAGCACTTTCGTGTCGTCCCATACTGAGGGAACTGGCGCCAGGAACTCCATGATCTCCGGCTCGCGCAAATAGTTCGACGGGCTGTCGGACAACATTTGCAGCGGGCTTTCAAACACTACATACATGCCCAACTGGTGGCAGCGCGTGCCCAGGCCCATGGGGCGATCGAAGACGGGAGCAAAATCCTTCTTCGTGGCGTTCAACATGGCGCCGGGAGTGAAATCCATCGGTCCTAGAAACATACGTGTGAAGGGCAGAGTGATGTTGTGCTGGGGTTCGGTTTCGGCGCTCCACTTGCTCCATTCCAGGCCGCGCACGCCTTCGCCGCTGATCATGTTGGGCCAGGTCCGGGTCATGGTGATCTGGCTCTGTCCACCATGAAAATCTACCAGCATGTGGCGCTTGGCCGCCTCGCGGGAAGTTTTGTAATAAAAATTGATCAGCTTCTGATCGTCGCGCTGCATGAAATCAATCTTCAGGCCCTTGACTCCCCATTTTGTGAACTCATCAAACGCCGGGTCGAACTGGTCGTCTAATGTCTTCCAGACCATCCATAAGATGATGCCCACGTTTTTCTGCTTGGCGTACGCGGCCAGCTCTTCCATGTTAACTTCGGGGACGACTTCGAGCACGTTGCCGAGCTTGTACCAGCCCTCATCGAGGATGATGTACTGCAATCCGTACTTGGCCGCGAAATCCACGTAGTACTTGTAGGTTTGGGTGTTGACCCCGGACTTGAAATCCACGCCATCGATGTTAAGTGCGTTCCACCAGTCCCACGCCACTTTGCCAGGCTTGATCCACGAGGTGTCCTCTACCTGCGACGGCTTGGCCAGCAGCCAGACCAATTGATTGGTGATGAGGTCGCCGTCTTTTTCGGCGATCCCCAACAGCCGCCAGGGGTAGCTGCGAGTGCCGCGGGTCACGGCGATGTAATCGGCGGTCTGGGTGACTTTGAAATCGCGGTCTTTCTCCAGCGTTTCTTTGAGGGGATATGGAGGAAAGGTTGCCGCCAGGCCCTTGCCGCTGGTGCCGCGCAGCCAAAGCCCGGGATAGTCTGCGATATCCGATTCCGCAATCGCCACTTTCACGCCGTTCGCGGCTTCGACTACCGCCGGCAGGCTGGCGATGGCGGCGGACGCGATCGTCTTCAAATTCACGGGCAGGTAATGTCTTTCGTTGTGCGAAAAGAAGCTCTCCTCCTGAGGATAGTAAACGCGGTAATCGTCGGGAAAGTTGAAGCTGGATTCCTCGTTGTAGACTTTCACTTCGGTTTGCGGCAGCCACGTCTCCAGGCGATAAGCCACGCCTTCGTCGTAGGCGCGGAAGATGACCGCGTAGTTGCCGTCCATGGTTAGGCGCAGTTCGTTGTAGTTCTCGCGAACCTTGGCAAATTTCTGGCGGACCGGAGGTTCGAGCGTGCCGTCGTAGCTGCGTTCCTTGGTCGCGTTCACCTTGGGTTGCAGGCCCAGGGTATTGTGATCAATGTCGATGGAGAAAGTGGAATTCTGCAGCAGCACCGTTCCCTTGCACAGGACGTCGTAGCTGAAGCGGTCGCCGGTCCGGATCCTGACCTCGATTCGCTTGTCGGGAGAGAGCAGGCTATAGCTGGCTTGCGCCAAGACAGTCGAGGCCAGGCTTAGCAGCGGGATCAGGATGAAAGCCGCGTTCTTCCGGGAAAATCTCATCGGACGTTCTCCTCGTGGAGCTCCGCGATCGAGGCATGCCGGCGGGCCCGGTTTCGGATGTAAACGTTTCCAAATTGCGCCACCAAATTAACATAAAACTGGGTAGTGGCTCAGTTTGAAAAGTTTGCTTTTGCTTCTGATGCAAGCGTCATGCTGAGCTTGCGAAGCATCTGGCGTGGAGCGAATATACAGTTGGCTCGGTAATTGTAATAGCACAGGCTAGATCCTTCGAGACTGGGGATCTGTCGAAATTGAGCCATGACTACACAAAAGGGAAATGCGGTGCTTCAGGAACTTGAGGCCTTCACGCCTGCCGGCGGTGAAGTCTCGATGTCATAATTCTCGATGTCATAATAATGATGCCGCGGAGGATACGAAGCTGAGCCTCGACTACGCAGCCATGCTCGCCGTCGCGCTCGCTGAAGCCCGCAAGGGATTGGCGGAAGGCGGCATTCCCATTGGCGCTGCGATCTTCGACGTGCGCGGTCAACTGGTGGGCGCAGGGCACAATCGCCGGGTGCAGCATGGCGATCCCTCCATGCATGGCGAGACCGATGCCTTCCGCAACGCCGGGCGGCAACGCAGCTATCGCAAGCTCATCATGGTTACGACTCTCGCTCCGTGCTGGTATTGCAGCGGACTGGTGCGGCAGTTCGGTTTCGGCACGCTAGTGGTGGGTGAGAGCCGCAATTTTCAGGGCGGAGTGGAATGGCTACGCTCGCTCGGCGTGAACGTCGTTGATCTTGATTCCGAGGAGTGCGTTTCGCTGCTGGCCGAGTACATGCGGGCGAATCCCGAAGTGTGGAATGAGGACATCGGGGAAGAGTAATTGCAGGAACCATGAGCCTCTTCAAAGCCAGCTTGCCCATTGCGCTGTTCATCGTGGTTTGTGGAGCCGCGGCCGCGCCTCAGGAGCCCCATTTCAACGCACAATCCAACGTAGTGTTGGTGCCCACTCTGGTCCGGGACGCAAACGGCAACCTGGTTTACGGGCTGCAAGCGACGGATTTCGTGATCGAAGACGATGGCGTCGAACAGAAATCTTACCTGGATGAAGCGGCTCAGGCCGAACCGGTCTCGCTGATCATCGCGGTCCAATGTGGCCGCCGGGCGCGGCGTGAGTTTGATCGCATGCGGGGTCTGCCTTCCATGCTGGAGCCGGTGCTGAGCCAGCCCGATACTGAAACTGCCCTGGTTTTCTTCGACAGCAAACTGAATCTGGTGCGCGATTTCACAAACAAATCAGACCTCATCGAGGCCGATCTGAAAACGCTGGAGTCGGGCGATAGTGGCGCTGCGATTCTCGACGCTGTGGCGTACTCGGTAAAATTGCTCAACCAGCAACCGGAAGGACGCCAGCGCGTGCTGCTGCTGATTAGCGAAAATCGCGATCATGGCAGTCACTTTGCGAAGCTCGACGACGTGGTTAAGCTGATCGGAGTGGCGAACGTCGCGGTCTATGCGCTGCCTTTTTCTCCCTCGCTTTCACAGGTGCTCGACACCGAACGGGGCAGCAATCGGGACGAGACTTTCTGGGGTGCGCGACCCGACCTGCAAGGTGCTTTTCTGATGGCCCTGGCGGCGATGAAAAAGAACGTGGCCGGGGCGATTGCGTCGATGAGCGGCGGCGAGTACGAGCTGTTCGCCTCGCGCAAGAGTTTTGAGACCAAGATGAACAGCTTTGCCAATCACGTCCATAATCGCTATCTGTTGAGCTTCGAACCCAAGAGCCCTCATCCCGGACTGCATCAGATTCGGGTACGGCTGAGAGACCCGGCGCGGAGCGAGAGGGTGTTGTTCCGAGGCAACTATTGGGCTGGAGGGGTTAATGAGTGAATACCGCGCCGTCATGGCGTGCGGCGATTGTGGAGTCTTCCTATGAAGCTTAATAAAGAGCGATTGAGCAGCTTGCCCAAGGTGCTTTTGCACGAACATCTGGACGGCGTGCTGCGGCCGCAAACGGTCATTGACCTGGCAAAGGAAACAAAGTACGCCGACCTTCCTACCAGCCATCCGGCAGCGCTGGCCCAGTGGTTTCATCAGGGAGCGAACAAGGGGAGTCTCGCCAAGTATCTGGAAGGCTTTGCCCACACCATCGCAGTGATGCAGACGGAAGGGGCGCTCGAGCGAGTTGCTTACGAGCAAGCCGAAGATCTGAGCCAAGATGGCGTGGTCTACTTTGAAACTCGCTTCGCGCCGGTCTTTCACACCCGCAACGGATTGACGCACCAGCAGGTGATCTCAGCCGTGTTAAAAGGACTTGAACGGGGGCGGAAAGACTTTGGAACAGTCTCAGGATTGATCATTTGCGCCATGCGCAATATGGATGTATCGCTCGAAATGGCGGAGCTGGCAGTGGATTTTCGTGAACGCGGCGTGGTCGGTTTCGACCTGGCGGGCGAGGAAGGCGGGTATCCGCCCAAGAAGCACGTCGACGCTTTTCATTACATTCAGCGGCAGAATTTCAACATCACGATTCACGCCGGGGAGGGTTACGGCAAGGAATCCATCTGGCAGGCCATTCAGTATTGCGGAGCGCATCGCATCGGACACGGGACCAGGCTGATTGACGACATCGCCGTCGCCGACGGCAAAGCGGTGAAGTTGGGCGATTTGGCGCAGTACGTTCTCGACAAGCGGATCCCGCTAGAGATTTGCCTGATCAGCAATGTTCACACCGGCGCGACCCCCAGCCTGGCGGAACATCCCTTCAAGATTCTTTATCAGGAGAAATTTCGGGTAACTCTCAACACCGATAACCGGTTGATGAGTGATACCACGATGAGCCGGGAATTCGAGGCCGCAGCGGAAACCTTTGGACTGACGCTGGATGACTTCGAGAAAATTACCATCAACGCAATGAAGAGCGCATTTCTGCCCTATCGCCAGCGCTGCGATTTCATCTACTCAGTGATCAAACCTGGATATGCAAAGATTCGGCAATCTTTGGCTGGCGGAACGAACCAGTAACGCAACGAGCCCCGCAGCAGAGCCGTGCCATGGCGCGGTGGGCGACTGGACGGCCATTTCTTTCGCCCTTTCAGGGCTCCTTCACTTAAACGCTTTACCCAGGGCTTGCCCTGGGCTACAGCCCAGCGCCGCTTTGCGGGTGTTAGGGGAAGCCTTCGGCGTGCGAACTCACTTCAATTACGCCGGAAGCTTTCTTCGCTGCCAAGTGAACAGAAGGGCTGACCCAATGATCATCAGGCCACCGCACAGCCCGATCCATATCCCGACCGCGCCCCAGCCTAATTTGAAACATAAGAAATAGCCGACCGGCAGCCCGATCAGCCAGTAGGCGACGAAGTTGGCTAACATCGGCGTTTTGGTGTCGCCGGAGCCACGGAGCGCTCCGGTCGCGACCGTCTGCAAGCCGTCGAACAACTGGAAGGCGGCAGCGACCAACAGCAGCCTAGCGCCGGTGCGAATCACAACCGGGTCAGGAGAGAACAGACGGGAAATCCACATGGGAATCGACACGAACACCAGGCCCGAACACGTCATGAATCCGGCTCCGAGGACGATGGCGGACCATCCCGCGCGACGGGCGCCCGCAGCGTCTTTTCTTCCCAATTGTTGTCCCACTCGGACCGCGGCAGCGGAACTGATGCCCAATGGCACCATGAAGCTTAAGGCGGCACAGTTCAAAGCGATCTCGTGACCGGAGAGAGGAACGGGCCCCAGCCTGGCGATCAGCGCTGTGGCCGCCGAGAATGCTCCGATTTCGAGAAAGATCTGGGTTGCGGCAGGTGTCCCCAATTTCAGCAAGGCGGCAACCCTCCTGAGATTAACGCGAACCTCGCCTGTCCACCTGGGTAGCGAGCGTTTCGACTCCACCCAGAGCAAAGTGACGACCAGAACACCAGCCATGTAGATACGGGCTACACAGGTCGCCCAGCCGGAACCGGTAATGCCCATGGCGGGAAGCCCGAGATGTCCGTAGATCAGCGCCCAGTCGCCAACCAAATTCACAATGTTGGCGGAGATGAGAGCGAACATGATCGGAATCACGACGTTCACTGCCTGCAGATAGCGGCGAAGGGCGAAGTAGGCCAGCAGCGGCAATGTGCCCCAATTGAGCGCGCGAAGGAACGGACGCATCGGTTCCACCAGCTCGGCGCTGATTCCGAAGTGCTGCATCAGGGGAGGCCAGCACAGGGCGATGAGCATGAGGATGGGGGTCAGAGCGACTGCGAGAAACACTCCGTTTACCAGTGAGAGCCGCGCGTCGTTCAAATCTTTGCGGCCGTAGGCTTGTGAGACGAAAGTATCCAGTCCAAGCAGCAGGCCGCCGCCGAAGATCGCGATGCTGTGGTAGAGGCTCTGGCCCAGGCCAGTGGCCCCGATGGCGACGGCGCTGTCGGGCAGCCGCCCCACCATGATGGTATCCACGATGCCCATGCTCATCCAGCCGATCTCGGCGATGATGAGGGGCAGGGCGAGGCGCAGCGTCAGCATAAAGTCTGCGCGCAGTGGGGCGTGAGAGGTGGATTGAGATTCGACCGGCATCAGTTGCTCTTGACTATATCAATTGAAATGGAGGCCGGGCGTGTGGTCCGCGGGCGACTCGCCCGCGAAAGCTCGAGTCAAAGTCAAAAGCCGCGGGCGGAGTCACCCCCGACCCCTCGCCCGCCATTAAGCGAACAGCTGTCGTGCCGTGTCGCAAATGGCCAGCACCGCCGGGTGCTTCAGTTTTCTATCTACGGAGATAGCATAAAAGCGATTACGAACCTCTTCGGTGCGACCAATCCGCTGCAGGCTGCCTTGCTGCTCGATCTGCTTTTCGAACACCGAAGGAATGGGGAAAACGCCGATGCCGGCCTGTCCAAAGGCGCGGAGCAGGGCGTGGTCCTGGAACTCTCCGGCAATCTGGGGACGAATTCCCAGAGAGTCGAACCAATAGTGGAGGTTCCTGCGCACTTCCGTGTTCTCAATCGGTAGCAGCATGGGAGCGCCGTCAAGCGACCGTGGGAATTTATTCTTGAGACTCTTAGCGAGTTTCGCGGTGGCTACAAAGGTCACACCGCACTCGCCGAGAAGATGGTTGTAGACGCGCGTCCTCGTGTTGGGAGAGAAAGCCACATCCGACAGAACCACATCGAGTTCGTGGTCCGCGAGTTGCGAGGTCAGGTAATCGGAACTGCCTTCCCGGCAGATGATGTGCACCGGTTCACGGAGCTTCAGGGCCGGTGCGATCAGCCATTGCGCGATCATTTTGGGGAGCACGTCCACCACGCCGACCACCAGGCGCAGCGGCCGCCCGGTGGGCCGGTTCTTTACAGTCTGTGTGAGTTCCCGTCCGAGCGCGAAAATCTCCTCGCTGTAGCTGAAGACCACGCGCCCGACCTCGGTCATGATCAGATTGCGGCCGGAGCGGACAAACAATTTCTCTCCGAGATTCTCTTCCAGGCTACGCAACTGGGCGCTGATAGCCGGCGAAGAAACATGCAGCTCTTTGCTGGCCTTACTGATGCTCCCGGTCAGCGCCACCGTCCAGAAGTAGTGCAGGTGATGGTAATTGAGCCATTCCATGGGAAACGCACAATTAACAAAAAGTTCGCGAGGATGATGGAATTCTACATCGTATCTTAATGGCTAACAGCCCACATCGAGGCTTGCGACCGAGAAAAATCTTGAAGTTGTTCTTGCATTCTAACAACTGCTGGAGACTCCTTCGTTAAGCAAAAGCTAACGATAGCGCTCATATTTTGTAGCCTTCCCGGTCCAAAACCGTCGCATCACACCATTCATGATTCGATTACTCCAGGCTCGGGCTCGGGCTCCTCCGGAGTGATCGGCAATTCATACAGGAGAGAAAAAAATGACTGCGAATCGAAATCAATCGTGGATGGCAGCTTTTGTGTTTTTAAGCGTATTGCTGACTGGCGTGCTCGTACCGCTTCCGGCACGTGCGGACGTGGCGAACGAAGCTTTGGGGCATCCTGAGATTGCCAATCACCTTGCTCTGTTCAAACAGAATGCGTATGACCTGCGTCGCCAGGCAGAGAAGCTGGACTCGTTGACGCCCAGCCGGCAAGTGGACTGGACCAGTCATGCGCACAACCTTGAGATTCTGAAAGAACAGGTCAACCACCTGGGTCGAACCCTGACCAATCTGGAGGAACTCAAGCCCCAGGCCAATGAGGGGCAGCGGATGGCGATTGAGAATGCACGGCCTCACCTGGTCGGGGTGGCGCAGGAGGTGACCGAAGCCATCGATCTGCTGTCTGAAGATCGTAGGAGCGTGTACGGGCCGCCTTACTCGGATACGGTGAACAATATTTACAACCATGCGACCTCGCTGCACGAAACGGTAGACACGATTCTGGATTATGAACAGGCCAGGATACGTCTGTTAGAGCTCGATCTTTCGACCTCGACTGCTGAAGGCAGCTGACGCCGCAACCCCGCACCTGGGCTCCATGAGGGTCGCCAAGGACAATTGGCCTCCAGTTGATCTGCGGCGACTCTGGTGGAATCGCAATCCAACTTATCCAAATCGGAGGAACAGCGATGGGGCAAGACGAGTTGGGAAAAATTCTGATCGCGGACAACGACGAGGACGTTCTCATGGAATTGGAGCGGGCGCTCGAGGACGAAGGTTACGATACGGCGGTCACGGTGAGTCGTGAAGCAGCCTTCCAGGTTCTTTCCACTGGCGCTTTCGACCTGCTCGTGCTCGACGACTATCTGTCGGACCAGCACTGTGTTCAGGTTTTGACTCACTTCCGGGGCGCCGGCATTCAACCACTCGTAGTCGTTACGTACCATCGACTGCCGTCTCGAGCCGAGTGCGAACAATTGCGCTCTCTGGGGGTAAGCACGCTGGTGAACAAACGTGCACCCATCGAACTGGTTCGCACCGTCCATTACCTTCTGCGGCCTCTTGAGAGATGCAGTCCTCACTTTGAGATGACATAAGCTGTAGATCTGGACGCCGAGATCGACCACAGCCCGCGATGGGCACAGTACTGGGTTGTCTCAGAGTTCAGGCGCACGCCGTTCAGCAATTGTCTGTTGTTATGTCGCTCGGGTAATTTGACGGACTCAACAAACATCCATTCCTTTGCTACCCAAACTCACCCAGTCGGCGTCTAGCAACAACAGGGCATCAGTTGAGATCCGGAGCGTCGATGTTACGACCTGCAGATCAATATGACTGCCCGCCCATGACGGGTACGTCACCTCATCACAAAATTCGTCAGGAGTAGCCCGATGCGCCGAAACAGTTTCAACCGCCTGGTGTTTGCTTTGCTCGTGTGGAGCACGGCAATGTGGAGCGCGTGCGACAAAACGAACACTGAGGGAGCGTCGGCGACTTCGGTTGGCGGCAAAGTTCCCATCACGACCAAGTCCGAAGACGCGAGAAAGGAATTCCGGTTGGGACGCGACTTCTCCGAAAAACTTCAGGCCCAGGACTCCGTCCAGCACTTTGACAGAGCCATCGCCCTCGATCCGGAATTCGCCTCGGCGGAACTGGCGCGGGCCAATGCCGGTGCGACCGCGAAGGAATTCTTCGACCATTTAAACAAGGCGGTGGCTTTGGCGGACAAGGCCTCAGAAGGGGAGAGATTTATTATTCTTGCCACTCAGGCTGCCGCGAATGGCGAGGTAGTGAAGCAGAAAGACTACCTAGAGAAACTGGTGGCTGCTTTCCCGAATGATGAACGGGCGCATTTTAATCTGGGTGCATTCGACTTTGGCCAACAGGAGTATGCGCAGGCTATCGAGCACTTGAAGAAGGCTCCGGAGCTGGCGCCGAATTATTCGCCCGCTTACAACATGCTGGGCTATGCCTACCGGCAAGCGGATGATTACGCGAACGCAGAGCAGGCCTTCAAGAAATACATTGAGCTGATTCCCAATGATCCCAATCCCTACGATTCTTACGCAGAACTATTGTTAAAGATGGGGAAGTTCCCCGAATCGATTGAGCAGTATCGCAAGGCGCTTGCGATTGATCCGCACTTCGTACCGTCGTACTTCGGGATTGCGGCTGATCTCACTTATATGGGCAAGCCGGAGGACGCTAACGCCGAACTGCAGAAGATGACGGAGCAGGCGCGCAATGACGGAGAACTCCGGACCGCTTGGTTCGGCATGGCGGTCGTCGCCTCGGATGGCGGCAAATGGGACAAGGCAGTACAGGCCATGGACAAGGAATATGCCGTGGCGGAAAAGAAGAACGACGTGGCCGCCATGGCGGCGGACCTTCAGGCCAAGGGCAATATCATCGCCGAGATGCCGAAGTATGACCTGGCGGCGCAGCAGTTCGATCGGTCGTTCGAGATGGTGGAAGGCTCGACCTTGTCGCAGGAGATCAAAGACAATGCGAAGCTCCTGCATCACTTCAACCTGGCTGCGCTGGCAATTGGAAAAAAAGACTACGCTGCAGCGAAGTCCCACGCCGATCAATACCGTCAGGGGGCTGAAGCTTCGAAGAATCCCGCCCAGGTGAAGCTGGCCCACGAATTGGCGGGACGAATCGCCCTGGCCCAAAAAGAGTACGACACCGCGATTGCGGAACTGGAGCAAGCCAACCAGCAAGACCCGCGCAATCTGTACCGTCTGGGACAGGCCTACCAGGCCAAGGGCGATAAAGACAAAGCGCAGAAATTCTACGCAGCCACCGCCGGATTCAATTCGCTGCCCGCGCTGAACTTTGCCTTCATTCGCGTTAAGGCACAAAAGATGGTGGCGGGATCGAAAGGGTAAGGCGCGAGCTTGGTTGTGCGCTAAGAATCGTTCGGGTGCTTTCGCCCTTTTAGGGCTTTCCCGTTCCGGCTTGGACCCCGGGGCTTACACCCCAGGCTGCAAGCTTGCGCCGATCCGCCGGGCTTCGCTCAGGGGCGAGGCTTTCCGCCGTCACACCGCGCCTGAACCAAATCGTCCCAAAGTGTCGGATATTGAGATAAACTTTCCTGCGGGCTTGCTCGCCAACGACGAAGCTCCGTCCAAGACATTCGAATGCCAACTGCATATCTGGAAGAAATCAATACGTGGGAAGCGCAGATTGCCCGGTCCGACGTGGCCGCTCAAAAACTCAAGCTCAACGAAGGTCTTTGGAAGATACTGCGCGAGCCTAGCCGGGAAGTAATCGTGCATATTCCGGTCCAGTTGGATGATGGGCGCCTCGAGGTATTTACCGGGTTCCGGGTGCAGCATTCGATCGATCGCGGGCCGGCCAAGGGCGGCATTCGTTACACCCCCGATGTCACCCTGGACGAGACTCGTGCGCTGGCCAGTTGGATGACGTGGAAGTGCGCCGTGGTGGATATCCCGTTCGGCGGTGCGGCAGGCGGAGTGATTTGCGATCCCGACAAGCTGTCTAAACGTGAACTCGAACGTCTCACGCGACGTTACACGGCGGAACTGATGGAGCTGCTGGGGCCGGAGAAAGATGTTCCTGGTCCTGACATCAACACCGACGGGCAGATCATGGCCTGGATCATGGATACGTACTCCATGCATGTGCGCCATACCGTCAACGCGGTTGTGACCGGCAAGCCGCTGGAGTTGGGAGGGTCGCACGGGCGCATTGAAGCTACGGGGCGCGGATTGATGATCGTCTGTGACGAGGCTGCAAAGAAGCTCGGCATGAGTCCGGACCAGACCCGAGTGGTGATTCAGGGCTTCGGCAATGTGGGTTCGAACGCCGCCCGCCTGATGCGCCGCAGAGGCTACAAGATTGTTGGCGTATCCACCAGCAAGAGCGGGCTGTACAACAAGAACGGCATCGACATTGAAGCGCTCTCGCTCTATTACCAGCACCATCGCACGCTAAGCGATTTTCCCGGCAGCGAAGAAACCACTTCTGCCGAATTGCTGGTCACCGACTGCGACATTCTCATTCCAGCCGCGCTCGAGAACCAGATCACCACCCGTAATGCCGAGCGGGTGAAGGCCAAGGTGCTCTGTGAAGGAGCGAATGGCCCCACCACTGCCGAGGCCGATGAAATTCTGGTGGACAAGGGTGTGTTCGTTATTCCTGACATCCTCGCCAACTCGGGCGGGGTCACTGTTTCCTACTTCGAGTGGGTGCAGGACCGGCAGGGATATTTCTGGACAGAAGCGGTGGTCAACGACTATCTGCAGCACACCATGCGGACCGCCTTCGCGGAAGTATTGAAATACGCCGAGACCCACGGCGTCAGCAATCGCATTGCCGCCTACATGCTGGCCATCGACCGGGTTGCCTTTACGCTTCGGCAGCGCGGAATCTACGCTTAAAACTGGACCGGTGGATGAGCCCACACCCTTTGTGGCGGCGCGTCGCGGGTGTCGTGGGACGCGGATTCGCTCTGCTTCTGGTCGTATTGCTGACCGGCTGGGCGATGGCGGCGCTGTATTTCGACCTGCTGTCCGGCTCCTCTCTCCGACATGTTACGGTGCCCGGCTACGGGATCGCCATGCTAGGGACGCTGCTGGCCTTCCGCGGTCGCGACAAAGGAATCGCAATTTGCATCGCGGCGTTTGTCCTGGTGCTGGCCTGGTGGCTTACCCTGAAGCCGTCGAATGACCGGGCCTGGCAGCCCGACGTGGCACAGACCGCCTGGGCGGAAATGGACGGCGATCACGTGACCATTCACAACGTCCGCCACTGTGACTACCGCACCGAGGGCGACTACACGCCGCGTTGGGAGACTCGATCTTTCGACCTTTCGCAGATACGCGGCATGGATATTTTCTTCACCCACTGGGGCTCGCCTTGGATCGCGCATCCCATCGTCAGCTTCCAGTTCGGCGACCATGACTACGTCGCGATGTCGATCGAGACACGGAAAGAGGTTGGGGAGGTGTACTCCGCCGTCCGTGGTTTTTTCCGCTACTACGAACTGATTTATACGGTGAGCGACGAGCGCGATGTGGTGCGACTGCGCACGAACTACCGCACCGGGGAGGAGACATATCTCTTTCACACGCTGGCCACGCCCGAACATGCGCGGGCGACTTTCCTGAATTATCTGAAAAAGATAAACCGGATACGCAACCGGCCGGAGTGGTACAACGCGCTGACCAACAACTGCACCACCAATATCGCTGCGCTGGCGGGAGAGCCGCAGTGGGACTGGCGCGTCCTGCTGAATGGGCGAGCCGACCAGATGCTTTACGAGCGCGGAGACCTGGCGACAGGGAACCTTTCGTTCACGCAACTCAAGGAGCAGGCTCACATCAACGCCGCGGCGAAGGCAGCGGGAGATGCTGCCGATTTTTCCCGATGTATTCGGGAGGGGCGCGCGGGTTTTTAGGTGAGAGCTGAATGAACCGCGAGGTCGGAAACGGGGGCTCCCACCTTCGCACCAAACGCGAGGGATGGGGCACCCATTGTTGGACGTGGGACCCGGCAGCCGTTACTGGGGGACCAGTTTGAGGATGATGCCAGCGCCGTAGTCGAGTACGTACACTTCTCCGGCGGCGTCCTGGCTGAGAGATGAGACCATGCGATTGGTGGTGAGCAGATCAGAGCGAGTGAAGGTATTGGCGGGCGCTTCGGTCAGGCTGAATATCTTGCCGGTGAGATCGCCAAAGATGTACTTGTTCGCTAGGCTGGGAATGGCGGTGCCCTTGTAAACGTATCCGCCGATCACGGCGATGCCAACCGTGTGATCATATTCGGCAATCGGCATGATCTTGTTGCTGGTGTCGCAGCCCGTCGATGGATTGAAGCAGTGCGCGCCTTCCATTACTCTCCAACCGTAGTTCCCGCCCTTTTGGAGTATATCGACTTCTTCAAAGTTTCCCTGGCCAACATCAGCAACGAAGATGCGGCTGCTGCCCTGCTCCAACGAGAAACGCCAGGGGTTGCGCAAACCATAGGCGAAGATCTCAGGCGATCCGCTGCTCCCCGCGAAAGGATTGTCCGCTGGAATCGCATACTGCAGGCTTCCCGTAAAAGGAGCATCCACTCCGATGCGAAGTATCTTCCCCAGCAGCGAGAACAAATTTTGCGCGTTGTTGAGAGGATCGCCGGCATCGCCGCCGTCCCCCAGTCCGATGTAGAGAAATCCATCGGTGCCGAACACCAGCTGCCCGCCCTTATGGTTGGGGAACGGCTGGTTTACCGTCAGCAGGATGCGCTCGCTGCCAGGGTCGGCCTGATTGGGGTCGCTGGCGGAAGTCTGGAACTCCGCAATGACGGTCTGCCGGGAAGGGGAGTCTCGCGTGTAATTCACATAGAACTTACGGTTAGTGCTGTAGTTAGGATGGAAGCTGAGGCCCAACAGGCCTTGTTCCTGTCCGTCGAAGTTCACCAGGCTCTGGATGTCGAGAAAATTTCCCGACCGCAGGGCGCCATTCTCGATGATGCGGACGGTCCCCGACTGTTGCACCACGAAAAAGCGGTTGTCACCGGGCGGCCTCTCCAGACCGAGGGGAGCGCTGAGACCGCTGACTACGGTGGTCAGAGCCAAGGACCCTGGGGTTGGGGTGGGTGTAGGCGTCGGAGACGGAGTACCGCCGCCTCCACAGCTGGGCAACAGGAGGGCCAGCAGTAACAGGGAACTGACTGGCAACCAGTTTTTGAGTGACATTAGAGCCAGCTTATCTGAAGTTAGGGTAGGCTGAAAAGCCTCAGTTGGGCCGTGTGGCGCGGACACTCTTGTCCGCTGCTTCTAAAGTTGACTTTCCTGTTTAGGAAGCTGGTGAGTTGTGGTGGAGCTTATCACTCACGGCAACGCGCACTAGAAAGTCCAAGTCAAAGGCGACGGACAAAGAGTGTCCGCCCCAAATGGTTTCTGGCCGGTGGATTTTGTCCCGGCGCGGTTCTGTGGCAGACTCCCTTGGGACTTTTATCAATCTATGTTCGGTTCGATCGAAGCGGGTGGCACAAAATTCGTTTGTGGAGTTGGGACCGGGCCGGCCGACCTGAAGACGATGCAGTTTCCCACGACCTTGCCTGCGGCCACGCTGGCGATCGCCATTGAATTTCTGCGCGACGAATCAAGAGGCGAGTTGAAGGCCGTGGGGATTGGCTCGTTTGGGCCGATTGATTTGCATAGCACTTCACTTACATTTGGCTACGTCACCTCCACGCCGAAGGCGGGATGGCAGAATTACAATCTGGCGGGCACCGTGCGTGATGCTCTGGGCGTGCCAGTTGGGTTTGACACCGACGTGGACGCCGCTGCGCTCGGCGAGGCGCGCTGGGGCGCGGCCCAAAATCTGACTGACTTCATTTACCTCACCATTGGCACGGGCATTGGCGGCGGCGCGATCATCAATGGCCGCGTTCTTCATGGGCTGGTGCATCCTGAGATGGGCCACATTCGGGTCCCACACGATCTGGCGAAAGACCCGTATCCTGGCGGCTGCCCATATCACGGCGATTGTTTGGAAGGATTGGCCTCAGGTCCGGCCATGCAGGCGCGTTGGGGCACGGCTGCTCAGGACCTTCCGCCGGGCCATCCGGCATGGACGCTGGAAGCGCACTACCTCGCGCTCGGGTTGGCGAACTGGGTGCTGACTTTGTCGCCGCAGCGCATTCTGCTAGGCGGAGGGGTGTTGCGCCAATCGCATCTCTTCGGTCGAATCCGGCGAGACCTGGTCGAGCTGCTCAACGGATACGTTCAGGCAACTGAAGTGATGCGCGACATCAACCAGTACGTGGTTCCGCCGCAGCTCGGAGGCCAAGCAGGAGTCCTGGGGGGGCTGGTGCTGGCGGAGCACGCCTACACGCGACTGGACCGCGAATGATGTGGCGAACCGTTAGCTCGGACCGGATTCGCGCCGAGGCAAATAATGGCCGGGCGGGTTCGATGCGGATTGGGGCATTTCTATCCAGGGAACGTGGCACTGACGCTGTTTAAGTTCGAAACGGGCACCTTTCTCACTGACCTGATCTGAAGTCTGTCCGCACTTCGTGCAGAACCATTCCCGAATGGCAGGATTCCAAACGATGAGTTCGTGTCTCATGGATTCCGACCCATGCACGAGGCAGCGGCAATCGCGCCTACGGCAATGAAATCCGCGCAGCCGAAGGCGCCGGGGAAGGCTTTCCGTCACGCGGCTGGTTCAGCACAGACAACATCTGCCGGACGTTCTCATTGTTCAATTGGCCGGTGGCGTCGAGTTCTGCCTTGGCGGCGGATGCGTCCAAAACTCTAAAAGACGGAGCGCTATAGGACTTTTTTGCAACTTTGAGATCTCGATCCACAGATGCACCTCCCGACCCGGGTTCGACAGTCCTATCGGCCATCCCAGCAAACTTTCCAACCTGATCTTCAGGGGCGAATGACCTGCCGAAAATTGTTACAGCAAAAAAGCAGGATGAAGAAAAAAGAACCCGTATGGGTCGCTTTTCCGACCGGCCGGCGTCGAGTTTTAATGGGCGGGGAAGTGCGTAACGGATGCAGGCGCGTCGGGCAGAAAATGGACTTGGTGCGGTTGCTGTGGCACCGTGCCTAACGATTCTTCGCTACCCAGTTTGGAGCAGTCGGTTGCCCGATCTGGGCGGAATAATGCTGATGGCTAGTTGGATGGTTCCAGAACACCCTCGGTGGTGATCCGGTTGGCCTTGCGGATTTCGGCGGCAACTTTCACCAGCGCCTCGTGGGCGCGTGCTGGACCGTCATCAGAAATCATTGAGCTGGCAGCCAGGGTGAAGAGCAGCGCGTCTTCCTGCTTATCAAAATAGAGAACAACCTGACTCGCTGCCATGTGAAATACCTCCCGGAGATTATCTCTAGAAATGATAGGCCGAATGGGCGGCGGATTGGAGGTACTCTCTTGATGCCTCCCGGGTCGGCAAACGGACAGGTTCTTCGGCCAGTCAATCGCCACGTGGTTTGGTAGGGGGAAGGGGCCGAAATTTCACAATGCCCTGCCATCGGCCGAAGTCCGAGGTCTGAAGTCCGAGCCCCTCCTGCTAAAATCCCTTGGTGCTCCGAACCATCCTGATCGTAATGATGTGTCGCGGCCTGGGTTTGCTGGCGATGGCGCAACCGCCGTCGCCGCCGCAGGTCAAAGTGAACGTCCTGAACGTGTGCTCGCCTTCGGCGGGAGAACAGCAGGAGATTGCGTCCGCGCTGGCGCGTGTTCCCAAGCAGCCTTTATTTGGCGTGGACTTCGAGATCGATCGCGGAAGCTCCAGCCTCGAAGTGGGGCCGGGATTTCTGCAGCCTGGATCCGGCGGGCAGATGTCTTCCGATCCGGGGACCGCCAATTGGGTACGCATCCGGCGTGAGTTTTCCGTGCAGGCGCTTTTTTCGACGGTGCAATACTCGTTCAGCATCGACCCGAAGAACATGGTGGAGACGTTGGT
>Ga0137403_10000939_pt1 | contig 37261 bp, 33 predicted proteins | sample CZOMad2_1_16fung_FD_122057 | JGI IMG/M metagenome (GOLD analysis project Ga0137403, IMG submission 122057) | Vadose zone soil fungal communities from Angelo Coast Range Reserve, California, USA - CZOMad2_1_16fungal (Hybrid Assembly) | ecosystem: Environmental > Terrestrial > Soil > Vadose zone... | reverse complement strand
GATCAATACAAACTGAACGGCTCGGAAAATCGTTCTGAGCCAGGAAGGAGTCCGCCCGTGACCCCGGACGCACTCTTGTCAGGCCACGCGAAAACGGAAGAGCAACACCGCCGCGACATCTGCATCGCCGGACGATGGATGTACGAGCGTGGCCACATCGTCGCCTGCGAAGGGAACATTTCCGTACGCCTCGATGACGGCAGCATTCTCACCACTCCTACGTGCATGAATAAAGGGATGCTCTCTCCCGAGGATCTGGTCGTCACCGATCTGCACGGCCGGCAGCTCTCTGGCGACCGCAAGTTTTCCTCCGAGCTTGCGATGCACCTTTTGTTTTACCGCATGCGCCCGGATGTGATGGCCGTGTGCCACGGGCATCCGCCTACGGCCACTGGATTTGCGGTCGCCGGGCGCGCGTTGAATCTTGCCTTGCTTCCCGAAGTCGTCGTGGGACTGGGACAGATTCCCCTGGTGCAATACGCCACGCCGGGAACTCAGGAGCTGAGTGAGGCCATCGAGCCGTTTGTGCCGCACTACGACGCGCTCCTGCTTGCCAACCATGGAGCAGTAACTTGCGGCCCGGATCTGCTCACCGCGTTCTTTCGAATGGAGACCATCGAGCACAGCGCGAAAATCACGCTGGCTGCGGAAATGGCCGGCGAGCCAGCGTTGCTCTCCAGCCGAGAAGTTGCCAAGCTCATGGCCGCGCGTCCACGTTACTTTGTCTCGCCCCCGCCTGGCGGCGGGGCGGAATTGCCTATCACCCGTGACAGCGGAGAAAATTCGGGCGATGACGTGACGCTCACGCGCAGCGAACTGGATGCGCTGATCGACGAAGCCGTGCGCAAAGACCGTACCCGCCGCTGAGCTGAGCGCCGCCAAATTGGCCGCTTGCTCCTGGTCTTTTCCTTTTTCAACGCATCCACTTGCCCGTTCGAATCATCCATACGGTTGGAATGCCGCGGGCAAGTAGACCGCCGGGCTGGCGGGCGCAGGCTTCGGCGGCTTTGCTCGCGAGGAAGGAGATCCTTCATGGAACCTAGAATTGACTATCGGAAATACGCAGCGGAAGCGCAGAAATCGCTGTATGCGCTGGAGAAATATATTGCCGAATGCGGGCTTGATCACAAGCTGATTCATCTGATCAAGATGCGCGCCTCACAAATCAATGGCTGCGCGTACTGTATTGACATGCATTCGAAGGATGCGCGCGCGATGGGCGAGACGGAACAGCGGCTGTACGAACTCGATGCCTGGCGTGAGACGCCCTTCTACACGGAACGCGAGCGGGCCGCCGTGGCGTGGACCGAGGCGCTGACTCTGGTTTCCCAAACGCACGTTCCCGATTCTGTCTACGACGAAGTTCACCAGCAGTTCAGCGAAAAAGAGATTGTGGATCTAACGCTTGCCGTTTCGATGATCAACCTTTGGAACGGCCTGGCGATCTCGCTCCGCGCGGTGCCGGGGCGTTATAAGCCGGCTGCCACCAGTGCATCCGCCTCTTGATCCAATTTCACCGCGGGAGCGAGTGAATGCCCATCGTCGCCCGCGAAATTCTTCTTCCCAGGCTTTTCTAAGATTTCCCCGCATCGCGCTCCCGTTTGCGCTACTCTCAATTTCCTGTAGCTCGCGCGGATTCGAGAGGATTGCAGGTATGAGTAGCGCCGCCAAGTTTTTCCAGGTCATCCAAGCCAGGGACATAGCGGCAGTGAGACGAATGCTGGCCGCCGAGCCTGATCTGGCTAGCGCCCGGAACGAAAAGGGGCAATCGGCCTTGTTGCTAACGGTGTACAGCGGCAACAAGGAACTTTGCAATGTCTTGCAGGCGCAGGGAATTCCGCTGGAACTGCATGAAGCGGCGGCCCTGGGGCAACTGGAACGTGTGAAGCAGCTCGTCGAAGAAATACCGACTCAGGCGAAGACCTACTCGCCCGATGGGTTTCCTGTAATTGCGCTGGCCGCCGTGTTCGGGCATCTGGAAGTAGCCGAATACTTGTTCGAGAAAGGTGCGGACGTCAACGCGGCCGCGACAAATGGAACCGGCTATAGCGCGTTGACCGGAGCGGTAGCCAGCGGCCACACTGCCGTTGTGTCGTGGCTATTGGCAAGTGGCGCCGACCCGAATTACCGTTACGGAAACGGCTACTCGCCGCTTCTTACTGCCGCCGCGAACGGCCACCTGGGAATCGCGAGTATGTTGCTGGCCAGCGGCGCCGATTTGCAGGCCCGGACCAATGATGGAAAGACGGCGCTCGGTTTCGCGCAGGAGCGTGGCCATGCCGAAGTCGCCGAATTTCTGCGCAGCCATGGGGCCGCGTAACAGAGCGTCCGGGAAAATGTCAGCGCACAACAGAGTTGCCGTTCTCACTAGTTTCGTTCTCTGCTTCTCCATGTGGCCTTCCGGAAAGTCCTTTGCCCGGGAGAAAGGAGAAACCATGTCTCTGCAGATGTCCAGCGCAGCCTTTTCCGCTGGTGACGCGATTCCGAAAAAATTTACGTGCGACGGGCCTGACGCATCCCCGCAATTGAAATGGAATGATCCGCCTGCAAATACGCAGAGCATGGCGCTCATCATGGATGATCCCGACGCGCCCGGCGGCACCTGGGTCCACTGGGTGCTCTACGACCTTCCGGCAAACACGCGAGAACTTCCCGAAGGAGTCGCGAAGCAGGAGCAGCTCCCCAACGGAGCGCGCCAAGGCCGAAACGATTTCGGGAAAATTGGCTACGGCGGTCCGTGTCCGCCACCGGGGAAGCCGCACCGGTATTTTTTCAAGGTGTATGCGCTCGACACGAAGTTGGATTTGAAAGCGGGCGCGACAAAGGCCGACGTTGAGCGCGCTATGAAAGGCCACATCCTGGCGCAAGGCGAACTCATTGGCAAATACGGCCGCTGATATGCGACTCGCGTTGACGGGCGAAGGAAAAGCGGCAATACTGGCGAGCGATGATTGGCCAGCTTCGCGGACGGCTTGCCGAAAAAAGACCGAATCAAGTGCTTGTGGACGTGGGCGGCGTGGGCTACCTCGTGCAGGTGCCGCTCTCGACGTACGCCGCACTCGGCGAACTGCACACCGAAGTGACCCTTCTCATTCATACGCACGTTCGCGAAGATGCCCTGGCGCTCTACGGATTTGTGTCCTCGCGCGAAAAACATTTTTTTGAGATGCTGCTTTCGGCTTCCGGCGTGGGGCCGACGCTGGCGCTGAAAATATTGAGCGGCATGAGCGTCGAAGAACTCGTGCCGGCGATTCGCGGTAGCGACCTGGCGCGTCTGACGCGGATTCCAGGCGTGGGACGCAAGACGGCGGAGCGCATGGTCGTGGAGCTAAAAGACAAGCTGGAAGCGGTGACGGTCGAGACCGAGAGACCGGCCGCGTCTTCGCCCGCGGGAATCGAGGCCGATGTCATCTCGGCGCTGGTTAACCTTGGGTACGATAGCCGCGCCGCGGAGACCGCGGTCGGAGAAGCGAAGCGCGAGGCGGGCGCCGGAAATTTTGAAAAGTTGCTGCGTGGCACGTTGCAATCCTTGAGCGCGCCAAAAGGAAAAGCAGCGCGACCCTAGGGGAAAAGACTTAGCCCAGAGGACACGGAGACGACCGAGTCCATAGAGAGAAAATGACGGACGGAACGGCAAAACGGATGATGCAGCAAAGACAGCCGGAACGGATGGTGTCCGGACAGGCGTTCGACGAGGACGCGCGGCTCGACGTCAGTGTGCGGCCGAAGCGCCTGGATGAATACATCGGCCAGAAGCGCGTCAAAGAAAACATTCAAATCGCCATCGATGCGGCGCGTAGCCGCGACGAAGCCCTGGATCACGTATTGCTATATGGACCGCCGGGCCTCGGAAAAACCACGCTGGCGCAAATCATCGCCAATGAATTAAACGTACCGATCAAGACCAGCGCCGGACCGCTGCTGGAGCGCAAAGGTGATTTGACAGCGATCCTCACGTCGCTCGAAAAAAAGGAAGTTTTCTTTCTGGATGAAATCCACCGCTTGCAGCCCGCCGTCGAGGAAGTATTGTATCCCGCGATGGAAGATTTTCGCGTGGACCTGATTATTGGCCAAGGACCGGGTGCGCGGATTCATCCTTTTCCGCTGGGGCACTTTACGTTGATCGGTGCGACGACGCGCGCTGGGTTGATTACCGCGCCGCTCCGCTCACGGTTTGGCATCGTGCATCGTCTTGATTTTTACGAACCCGCTGATTTGCTGATCATCATTCACCGCTCGGCGAAAATCCTGAATATCCAGATGGACGAAGGCGGCGCCGAAGAAATTGCCGGCCGCTGCCGCGGCACTCCGCGCATTGCCAACCGCTTACTGCGGCGCGCGCGCGATTTTGCGGAGGTACGCGCGGCGGGCCGCATCACCCGCGCCGTCGCCCAAGAAGCCTTGCAAATGCTGGGCGTCGATGAGAGCGGCCTCGACGAAGTTGACCGCAACCTGATGATTGCGCTGCTCGACAAGTACGCCGGCGGGCCCGTCGGCCTGGGAACCCTGGCCGCTGCGCTCTCCGAAGAAGAAGATGCCATCGAAGAAATGTACGAGCCCTACCTCATGCAAATCGGCTTGATCGACCGTACGCCCCGCGGCCGCGTCGCCACTGCCCGCGCCTACGAATATTTCGGCCGCGAACTCCCGAGGCGCCAACCCCGGCTGTTCTAACTAGTCTAATTTAGACTAGCTAAACTAATCTAAATTAGACTGTTAGATCTCAGTTTACTTTTTTGCCTTTCCGCGTGCGGGCGTACTTGAGGGCGATCATACCTTTGGAGAAAGTTTTGTTCTCGAGGAGGGTAAATTCGCGTTGCGGGAAGCCGCTGGGGAAAAGCGGCAGGCCTTCGCCGATCAGGACGGGAACGACGCCAATATAAAGTTCGTCGACCAGGTCGTCTTTCAGGAAGTCGCGGGCGAGTTCGCCGCCGCCCATCAGCCAAATGTTCTTTCCGGGACGTTTGCGAAGTTTCTCGAGGAAAGGTCTTGGGGATTCGTTAACGAAGGTGACGTCGCCGCGCTCGCCGGGCGGCTGGGAATGGGAGAAGACGTAGCTCTTCATTTTGGGATCGCCGAAGCCGCCTCCGCCCATTTTGAGGGCGGCATCATAGGTTTTGCGCCCCATGATCATCGTGTCGATAGTGGCGAAGAACGGGCCCATCGAATAGTCCTTGGGCATGAAGAGGAAATCGACTGCGCCATCGGGGCGGGCGATGTAACCGTCAAGGCTAATGCCGAGGCCTAGGACAACCTTGCGCATGGCCGCATTTTAAATCGCAGACTGCAAATTTTTCAAGCGCCGGGACCAGTTGATCGGCAGCGGCTCTAGAAATCGCTGCGCATGATCTTCCACCAGTGGTCGCGCTGCGTTGGCTCCACGTTCACGAACTGAACTCCTAACCTTGCTTTGCCGGCCGGATGCAGGCGCGAAAAACATTGCGCGGGAGTTTGGACTTGGGCTAACGTGCGACTCGGCGCGATGAGCGGATCGCCGGAAAGCGGAGGCATTGGTCATGCGGAAGCTGGTTCTAGCGGCGGTTGGTGCAATGTTGACGGCGTGCGGGAGCTACGGAGAGGGTGCGCCGTCCGGAACACATTCCTGCGAAGGATTGGCGCAATTGGAATTGATTGGCGCGAAAATCCACTCGGCACAAACGGTTGCAGCTGGAGCGTTTACGCCGCCTCCCAACATAACTCCCTGGATGGTGGGAGATCTTTCCTTTTACAAGATGCTTCCAGCGTTTTGCCGGGTGGTGGTGGAAGCGACGCCCAGCGCTGATTCCTCGATCAAGATCGAAGTGTGGATGCCGGAGAACGGAGCGAATGGTTCTAGTTGGAACGGCAAACTGCAGGGCCAGGGCAATGGAGGGTTCGCCGGAGAGATTGGCTACCGTCAGCTGGGAGCGGGCGTGAACCAGGGCTACGCAACGGTGGGCACGGATACCGGCCACGCGGGAGGAGGCACCGACGCGAGTTGGGCGATGGGGCATCCCGAAAAGGTGACGGACTTCGGATACCGGGGAATCCACGAAATGACCCGCGTGGCCAAAGAAGTGGTCAAAGCGTTTTATGGCAAGGAAACGCAACACTCGTATTTCGCGGGTTGTTCGAACGGCGGGCGGCAAGCATTGATGGAAGCGCAGCGCTTCCCCGAAGATTACGACGGAATCATTGCGGGAGCGCCGGCCAACTTCTGGACGCACCTGCTGACCAAGGCGCTCGCGGATGCGCAGGCGACGACGCTGGATCCGGCGAGTTATATCCCGGCGAGCAAGCTGCCGGCGATAGCGAGCGCGGTGAACGCTGCTTGCGACGCGCAGGATGGAGTGGCTGACGGCATCGTGAACGATCCGAGGAAGTGCCAATTCGATCCGGCAACGATGCTTTGCAAAGCCGGCGATTCGGAGAAATGCCTGAGCGCCCCGCAAGTGGCAGCACTGAAGAAATTATACGCAGGGCCGAACGATGCGAAAGGAAACAAGATTTTTCCAGGCTATTTGCCCGGAGCAGAGGAAGGACCAGGAGGATGGAGCACGTGGATTACAGGAATGGCGGCGGGCAAGAGTCTGATGTTCGCCTTCGGCGGAGGATATTTTTCCAACATGGTTTATGAGAAGGCGGACTGGAATTATCGCGACGCCAACGTCGATCTAGCGTTGAAAGCGGCGGATGAGAAGACGGCGCAATCCTTGAATGCGACGGAAGCAAATCTCGCGGCGTTCAAGACGCGAGGCGGGAAGCTGATTCTCTACCACGGGTGGAACGACCCGGCCATTTCGGCGCTCAACACCGTTGATTATTACAACGATGTTCTCAATAGAATGCGCGGGCAAGAGCCAGAGGCGTTCGTGCGGCTCTATATGGTGCCGGGAATGCAGCACTGCGGCGGTGGACCGGGGCCCGATTCCTTCGGGATGGGCGGCGGCGCGAAGGATGCGCAGCACAACGTGTCGCTGGCGCTCGAACAGTGGGTCGAGAGAGGAATTGCGCCCAACGTGATTGTAGCGACAAAAAATGAAGCCGGGGACCCGGCGAAAAGCGCGAAAATGACGCGGCCACTTTGTCCCTATCCGCAGTTCGGCAAGTACAAGGGCAAAGGAGACACCAACGACGCGGGCAATTTCGTTTGCGTGGCTGATAGCAAGTGAGTGAAAAAGTCCGCGTGCGAGTTTCCAGGTGGTCTAAGGTGCGTTGCGGGGTAAATGCTGTCGCTGATCGAATTCGAGGAGGAGAAAACATGTCACGGAAAAGCATGTTGAAGATTCTCGTTCTGTTGCTCGTCGCGTTAGGTGCGCTGGGAAGCGCGGTGGCGCAAATGCCGAATCCGTACGGACCGGCCATTAGCTTGGAGAATGCCAGGAAGGCTGCGGCACCTGCGCTTGCAGAGGCCGCAAAGAATAACTGGACCGTGGCAGTGGCGATCGTTGGTCCGGCGGGCACGCTTATTTATTACGAAAAAATGGACAACACGCAACTCGGCAGCGCCGAAGTGGCCATCGACAAGGCGCGGACAGCCGCAATGTTCAAGCGGCCGACCAAGGCATTTCAGGACGCGCTGGCAGCGGGTGGGGACGGTCTGCGTGTACTGCGGCTTAAAGGAGTGACGCCGGTGGAGGGAGGAATTCCGCTGCTGATGGATGGAAAGATTGTCGGCGCCATTGGCGTGAGCGGTGCGACGAGCGCGCAGGATGCGCAGTGCGCGAAGGCGGGCGCGGACACGGTGAAGTAGGTTCGCCGATGCACGCGCATGGCTGAAACGAAGGTTTACCTTTCGCTGGGATCAAACGTAGGGGACAGAGAAGCGAATTTGCGCGCGGCCATTGATGAATTGCCGCACGCGGGTGTGGCGGTGACAAGAGTGTCGTCCTTCTACGAGACGGAACCAGTGGATTTGCTGGAGCAGCCTTGGTTTCTAAATTGTGCCGTGGAAGTGGAATCGCATCTTGACCCGTTCATGCTATTGCGAGCTTTGCGCGAAATCGAAGCAAAAATGGGAAGCAAGAAGCTGGTGGCGAAAGGGCCACGGCTCATTGACATGGACATCCTGCTTTATGGCGCAGAGATGATTGACACGCCGGAATTGCAGGTGCCACACCCAAGAATGCATCTGCGGCGGTTTGTGCTGGTGCCGTTGGCGGAGATTGCGGCGGATACACTGCATCCGCTTCTGAAAAAGTATGTGAAACAGCTGCTCGAGGAAACGCCGGATCGCAGCACGGTACGACGTTTTGTATCCGCCAAGTAGGAACGCCGGCGGCGGCTGGCGTCCCTACAAGTGCGGACGCCTTGTTCGCTTCAACTGGTGCGATGCAAGAGCAGCCGGTGCAAGGTCATCGGCTTGGGCTGGAGCGCGTCTAACTCGATTTGGGCGAGTTGACCTTCCTTGATTTCGCGCCAACGGTACACGCCGGGCTCAGTTTCCTGAGTTTCGCGGCCGTTCAATCGGCGCAAGAACTCGTTCGCATTGTCGCGCGAAGCGGCCATGCGGTAGCTGGGGCGAGTGAGGGCTTCTACGGCGTAGCTGCGAAGCAATTTGCGCCAATAGTGATCGAAGAGATCGCCGGAGGCGAAGATGTCGCTCCAGGCCACGTCACCCCCGTAAGCCACCACCACACCGACAACTCGTTCACCTTTTAGACCCGCCGTTGCGCTGTGGAACCGGCGCTGCACTTCGTCGACAAAATCATCGATGGATACGCCGACGGCGCGCGACTCGTAGATTTTCTCGTATGCTTCCGTGCGGCCATTGCCGGCGATCGCGCCTTGAATATTGGGCTGGGCGATTCTCGCGGCGGGAGCCGCTGGAGGCGGAGCTACATTTGTGCCGTTGCGAACAGATTCCCAGACTTTCGTTTGAACCTGATCAACCGCCGCACTTTCGCGCACGCTGGGGTGAACGATGGTATTCGCGGCGGCGAATTGCGCGCTGCCGGTCCAGCGGCCATGCTCTACGCAGAACACATCGAGCGGGAGAGGAGGTCCGCCTGCGGGAACGATGCGGTCCTTGCCAATGACGCGATCCTGCTTGCCCCCGCTGACGAGTTCGCCCGCCAGGAGCAAGAGCGGGCGCCTGCTGCGATTAATGAGGACAAGCTGGTTGACCGATCCACCGCTGCTGGGCTGTGGAATATAGACGGGACGGCCGTCGCGACCTCGCACCATGGTTTCCGAGCCTTTTTCGCGCACCGCCACTTCGCCGGTGGCGAGACCTTCCTCGAGAGTGAGGAAGGAACTGGTGTCTTGGCTGTAGGAGCTGACCACGGGGTAGACGGAGATGTTTTCGTAACTGACGGGATCGAGAAGGCGCCATTCGCCTTCGGGTCGTGACGGTGGAGGCTCGGGGGTTCCGGGAACTGAGCCCACTAAAGCCAAACCGCCAAACGCCGTGATGCCAAGAAGTCCGCCGATGAGCGCGGTGAAAATCGAGCGTTCCATGAAAGCCTCCTGTGCGTGACCTCGGTTGCGGTCAGAGCGAACCAGCGAGGGCACGATTCGGAGTTAGAACGGGGAGGCGGAAACTTCTTGCACGGGAATCTGGTGATGAGTTGAATTTCGATCGATACGGTCAGCGGTCGGAGCCGCCAAGGTTGGTGCGCGGTTTGTTTCGCTTGGAGCTGGAAGCTTCACTTTCTGCTTTCTCGTATTCAGCAAGTTCCTCGTCAGAGTAGGAGAAAGAGTCGCGCGAAGCGAACATGGAGTTGGAACGACTTGCCAGTTTCTTTTTCTTGCGCAAAGCGCCGAACTCGTGGCGAACCTGGCGGATAGGGCCTTCGATGGCCTTCACTTCGACGAGCAGATCGCTGACTTTTTCGAGAAAGTCGTGAAGGTGGTAAGGACGAAGTACATAAGGCATCCGCGCCCTTTCCAGCGGAGCAAGGTACTGGGCGCTGGCCATTTCCGGTATCAGGTACAGGACACGAACACGGCCACCGTCGGCGGCAGATACGCTGGCAAGCTCACGCAAGGTCACGAAGACCGGGCCTTCAACTCCGGTAAGAGCTACGTTGGCGATCACCAGGGACCATTCACCGGTTTTCAATTCGGCCAGCAGCAACTGGACATCGGGAACGACGCGAACCCGCCATCCTTCAGAATCCAGGATTTGCTTGACGGCGGTTCCGCCCGTGGCATCGTTATCCAGGACAAGAATGCCGACCTTTTGAAGGACTGGAGTGGGACTAGTACTCACAATACTAAGCATACTCCATTCCGTCACTACCTGCCAGGGAATCAACCGCCTGCGACGTATCGGGCACCGGCGGGGTGCCCCGGCAACGCCTTAATTGAGTGAATTACTGGCCGACGACGTAATTGCTGCCAGTGAGCGTACGCAGCAAGCTGGTGCCGTCCCAAAAGATCCGATTGACGATGGGACGATGTGAAGAATCCATTCCATTGAAGAAAACCTGGAGGCTGTCGCGCGACCATTCCGCCGCGCGACCCCACTGATCAGGCGGGCATAACGTGGCGCGACGCTTTGAGCGCAATTCATAGAGGAAGAACCCCGCTGCTAAACCCATGGAATCAACGGGAGCCCCAGTCGGAGCCGAAAGATAGTCGGCTGAAACGAGCAGCAAGTCCGGATTGATGGGGCTGACGCGAATCGTGTCCGAACTCATGACTTGAAATGTGGGCCCGTAGATGTCCTTGAGCGCCACGGCCTGAGGCAGAGTTTCGTCACTGAGCCAATAGGCATTGAGCATATCCGTCGCCACCAGGGTGTGGTTGTCAATCCAGCCGTGAAGAGCGCTGACGGGCTGTGGAGAAAAGGCGACGGCCGATTCTGGACTGCTAGTCGCGAATGTCCAGGCTTGCCAGGAACGATCCTGGGCTTTGAGATAGGCGATGTGCGAGTCATCGGGGGACCAAAAGGCTTGCCGAACATATCCATGCACTAGCTCGAGGGATTTCGCCGAGTCAAAATCGTAGAGAACGATGGTGCGCTCGGGGCCGGTCTTTGAATCAGACCGCGTATAGAGGAGTTTCTTGCCATCGTGGGAGAGCGCCAATTCAGAGCCCTCAGGCGCCACGACCTTTTTCGCCTTCCCCCGGCTCAGGACTATCGCGCCAGTTGAATTCAAGTAAGCCACAGCCACAGGGGCCTTGAAGTTGGTGATCGTCGGAGCTGGCGGCTTCTTCTTATCGGGATCTTCTTCCTCGTCGGGTTGGTTGTTGATCCGAGGAAACAGCTCAGCAGCGATCCGGGCGCAACCATTCATGGAACCGAGCTGCGCGTGATCGACGGAGGCGCGGAACGGGTACTTCCCAGAAGGTGGCGCTGTAGGCGTCAGGGTATCGTTCTTGGCTTCGGTACACGCTTCGCGCGACAGGTGCAGCGCGACGGGAGCACCGGTTGCAGTATCCTTGGCGTGGTAAGTCCAGGAATCGGCGGCGGCTTCGTGGGTGACCTCGGCAGGTTCGAGCGGTATCGGCGGATACCCCGGGCGATCCAGCCGTTCGGGCCCCTTTTGGCCAACGCGCAGGCTCCAATTGGGCTCGTTTCCAAACGCCAGGATAAATATGGGGTAATGAGTCGACTGGGGTGTGGGAGGCCCCGCGGGGACCTGCACCGGTTTCCTTACCGGCGGAGGGTTTTGGCCGCAAGTAAGCGCTGGCAGGCCGCCCAATAACAAGACCCCACTAAGCAGAAATTGTTTCAATCCTTTAGGCATGGGGACTGCGGTTCTCCCGGACAGAGAGAATACCCTCTGAGGGCGGGAGAGGCAATTGCTTGCACGCACTCGACCCAAGAGTTGTATCCGCGGGACGTCTGAATGGGAGTGGGGGCCAGCTATGGCAGTAGCGAATAAAAAGCGAAACTATTGCTTGACATAGCGAATAACAAGCGAAATACTCGCCCGGTGTTTCGAGGTGGGCTATGTCTCCAGTTCACTCCTTATCGGCGCCGCCTTTTCGCTTTCGACGCCGCAACGTCTTATCAGCCTCAGTAGGTCTCTTTCCTGAGTGCCCTGAAGTTGTAAGCTCAACGCATGTGGTCCAAGGCCCGGCCCCGGTCGCGGACCAACGCGGCGACATTTCAGATCCAGCGACGTCGGATTGCCCCCCGACGTCAGAGACCCAGCGCGGAAACCAAAACCGTGAAACAGGTCCGGTGCGAAATGCTGTCGCGGTACCCCCAGAACGCGCGCAAGCGCGGCTGGTTGGCATCGCCCGCCTCGCAGCATCCTCCCCGCCGGCGGAAACCCGGCGGAAATCGGCGGAGAAGCCGGAATATTTTGTGCTTCCTGTGAAGTCGATCCTGAACCGTTGCGATTCGAAACGTGTGCCCTTCGAATGGACCATCAATCCTTACCGGGGATGCGAGTTTGCCTGCAAGTATTGCTACGCGCGCTACACGCATGAATACATGGAACTGGACGGGTCAGAATTCGAGAAAAAGATTTATGTGAAGAAGGATGCGGCGCCGCTACTGGCGTGGGATGTGGCGCATAAATACTCCTATGAGTCGGAGGGCTCTGGTGGGTCGCGGCCGGACCATATTGCGATTGGGACGGCGACAGATCCGTACCAGCCGGCGGAGCGGGAGTATGGAGTGACGCGCGCCTGTCTGGAGGAATTAGCGAAGAAGGAAGGGCTGAGCGTTTCGATCATCACCAAGTCAAATCAGATCGTGCGGGACATCGACGTGCTCCAACGGATTGCGGAGCGGTCGAATCTGGGGATCGACATCACCATCACCACGTTGCGTGCGGGGCTGACGCGGCTGCTGGAGCCGCGCGCGCCGCGGCCCGATTTGCGGCTGGCGGCGGTGAAGCAGTTACGAGAAGCGGGGCTTCCCGTAGGGGTCTCGGCTTCACCGCTGATCCCTGGTATCACCGATCGCGATGGCGACCTGGAGGCCGTTGCGGCGGCGGCGAAAGGGGCTGGCGCGCAGTGGTTCTTTTCGGGCGTGCTGTTCCTCATGCCGTCTTCTGCGAAGCAGTTCTTGCCGTTCGTGCGGGAAAAGTTTCCGCGGCTCGCGAAGCAGTATGACGAGTGGTATGCGAAGAATGGGTATGCACCGGAAGAGTATCGAAAAAAGGCTTCGCAACGAGTGGCCAGGATCCGGGAGAAGTTTGGTTATGCGGCGCGGCCGTGGGTGGAGGCGAAGGGCAAGTCGCCTTGCTCGCAGATGCAACTGAGTTGGGATGCGGGATTGGTGACGCAGGAGTCAGAGCGACCGCGGGCTTGCGCGACGGGGTGAAGTAAGGCTGCAGGAAAAGCGTCAGCAAGCTCCCGCACTCCAAGAAATTTACGGGACGATAATGCGAGATTCTTCGCGCTTGAGTTCGGGGGATTGCGGGAACTGGCTGCGCAGGAATTCGATGAAGCGGCGGGAACGCGGGCGGCCGTTGGTGCGCAACAGGCCCATGCGGTAGAGAAAAACCCACAGATAAAACAAGTCCATATCTTTGAGGGCGGCGGAGTTCGCGCGCTCCGCTTGCTGCTTTTTTACTTCGCTCAGGAAGGCGATCAGTGCGGCGTAGAGTTCCCGTGGAAGGGGCGCTTCCGGCGGTTTTTCGTAGATGATTCCTGAGCTGAGCGTCTTGTAAGTCTGGGCCAGGGCTTCGATGGCGGTGAGGACGTCGGTGTCCACTGCGGTTGGCTGGACGGCACAGAACTTCGCGATAGAGAAGGCCAGCGCGGCCATTAGTTGCTGGTGGGTGTGCACGATATCCTGGGGAATTTTATCGTCGAGCAGGGGAGTGTCCGCAGGCAGAGAGCGCTGGTGTCCGTCCTCATAGCGATGTGCGGAGACGAGATAGGAGCAATCCGTCGGGCAATCGATTGAGACTTCCCGTTCGGTGCCGCAGCACACCGCGCAGATTTTCTCGCCCTTTGCGGGACAAAAGCGAGCGGGTTTGCGTTTTTCGCAGATCGGACAGGACACGGCTGTTCCCTTCGACGCCTTCGTAATGCAACAGAATACGCCGAGCCCGTCCAAAAGCAAAAATGAGGAAACCCGGGTAGCGGCTCATTATTAGAGTGAGTCACTACTGAAAGCCCGGAACTGTTTAAGCCGGTGCGGCTGAAACCGGTCCTGGTTACCGGGCGCAAACGCCGGTAATGACGATGTGCTTGTTGGGCTTGAGCTGGTACGTGAAATACGGCACAGCCACGCGGAACGTTAAAGGATCGTTGTTCGCACAGTGGCCGGGGCTTTGCTGCGAGCAAAGCGGGCTGGCGAGATGGTCGTCGGAGAAAGCAATATTGGCGCGGTGCTGCGTGTCCAGCGCCACCTGGAAGAAGTCGGCAAGCGCGCGGCTGTCGCCATTGGAACAGCCGGTGCCGTTGGTACAAACAGTTCCTGCGTGAATGAAATGGTCACTAGCAATGTGCTGCGTGAAAGACGGGATCGCCACGTGGCCGTTCACGGATTCCGCCATATAGACGTTCCACTGCGCCCAGCAATTGTTGGTGCCATCGGTGCAAGTTGCCTGCATGGCAGCGACATTGTTGGAGTTGCCCGCGAGGCTCGATCCCAGCCACGTCACGACGACATGGCCGTTGGCGTCGGCGGCCACCCATGGAAACACATTGGACTTGCCAACGGTTCCGTCATGATTAACCTGTACGGGAGACGTCCACGTGTTGCCCAGATCCGAGGACGAGGAGAGCCAAATATTTTGGTTATCTGACCAGACCGTATAGACATAGCCGAAATTATCCACCGCGAGCGCAGGAAAAATATTGTTACCGCCGTTGGCCGCTCCCGGCGACCCCGCCGGACTGGTAAATACCTTGTGATCTGTAAACGTGATGGTTGGTGCATCCAGGCCCGCATCCGTGGAGACTCCAACGTACACGCTACGAAGTGGGCCAGTGCTCGCGTTTTCCGTGACGCTATCGGGCGCCACGAAGGCGACGTATAGATTTCCTCTGCTTGGGCAGGAGCTGGTGTTGTGGTCGACTTTGATCTGCGCGGCCACGTTTCCGCTGTCCGTCGGCACCGTGCTGCCTGCGGCCGGAAGGGTTGCGGCGTCTATGCCTTCACCGATGCCGGCGACATAGGTTAGACCGCCGTTGTTGGAGCGTTGCACCTCGATGTTGAAAGTAGCCAGGTCGTGATAGCTGATATACACGGTGGAAGGATCATCGAACGCATCATTCCACATGCGGTCGTCTCCGGGGACCAACGCTGCCACGACGTTGGGTGGAGTAAAGAACACATCGCCGCGGTTCCTGGAATTGGTCGCCGTGACGCCGGGTGCGAGAGTGAGGCTGGTGAAGGCCAGGTTTGGAATGGCGGAATTGTTAGGATCGGGCGCGTTGACCGCGATGTCTGCGTCGCCGCCTCCGGGAGCGACGCCAAGATTGGTTGGGCTGCCCACGTTGTTGACGCAGCCCCCGCCGTTCAGTCCGAAGATGCCGCAGTTGTCGGGCTGACCTTCATATTTAAAAGGCAAGGTTCCATTGGAGTTAGGCGCGCCTTCAATGGATTGATTCCAGCGCCAGAGATCCACGCCGCCGGGAACCCCGCGAATGGACTCGACGTAAATAGTTCCCTGAGAATCGACACGGTCACCCGGTTCCAGGCCTTGCACGATGAAAGCGAAAGGGCTTGACCCGCTGGGCACAGGAGCCAATTGAGGCAAGCACAGGCTTTGATTGGGGCTGAAGCCGTCAATCCCTGGGCCGACGAAAGCCGGAATCGCTTCGGCGCCACCGCCCGCGCCGGTTTGGCTTGGACAAGCGTGCTCGTTCGCTGGATCGGGATTGGTGCTTTGCGCCAGGACATGAAATTCGCTGGCGGGACCGATTTCCAATATCGGAACAAGGCCGAGCAGCAGAATGCTGACAAAGAGAGACGCGAGTACTGGTTTTCTCATGGGTATGACTCCTCGCACGTGCATGAGATTCCAAGGGTTGGCCAGAAACTTATGGGATAGCCCTTCAGCTTTCCCAGACACAACGTTTCTTGAGCCTCGCAGGACGGTATAGAGGGGGCAAGAATTTCGCGCAATCCGGTAATCACCGCAAAGCAAGCGCCTGAAAATACCCGAGATCTGTTTAAGCCATGATGACTTTATTTTGGAAGCGGCGGGCGGCGATGATCAGCAGAAAAGAGCCAATAGCGAAGAGGGCCAGGCCGTCGGTCCAGAGTTGCGTGATGCCGGCGCCGCGGAGGATGATGCCGCGGGTGATGTTGATGAAATAGCTCGCGGGAATGAAGTAGCTGATGACGTAGAAGAAAGTCGGCATGGTCTCGCGCGGGAAAATGTAGCCGGAGAAAAAGATGCTGGGAAGAAAGGTCAAAAAGGCGAGTTGGATGGCTTCGGACTGCGTCTTGGCTTTGCTGGAGACGAGAATTCCAATGGAAAGGGAAACGAACAGATAGGGAATGGAAAGGAATCCCAAAAGAAAGACGCTTCCATGAATGGGGACCTGAAAGACAAAGCGCATGAAGGTAACAATCGCACAAAGTTCCGCAAACCCGATCGCTAGGTAGGGAAGGAGTTTGCCAAGAAGCAGACCCATGGGGCGAACAGGCGTCACGAACAACTGTTCAAGCGTGCCGCGTTCTTTTTCGCGGACGATGGAGAACGCCGTGAGGAAGGTGGTGACGTTCAGCAGGAGAATGGCGGTCAAGCCGGGCAAGAGGAAGTTCGGGGAACGCGAGTCCGGGTTGAACAGAATTTTGGGCCGCATGTCGACGGCAAAGGTGGAACGATCCGCGAGGACGCGGCGAAGGGATTCATCCAGGCCGATGGCGGTAGTAACGTTAATGGCCTGGCCGGCAACCGAAGAGTCCGAGCCGTCGATCAGCACGAGGACCTGGGCGCTCATGTTGTGGATGAGCCGATCCGAATAATCCACCGGAATTTTTATGCCGACGCGAGCTCTGCCGGCGATGATGGCGTCGTTGAGATCTTTGTCGTTATCGACGGAACGGAAAATATGGAAGGTGTCGGAATTTTTCAGGCGGTCGAGGAGTTCGCGGCTTTCGCGGCGGCCGTCGGCGTTATACACGACGGTGTTGACCTGGCGGATGTTGGTATCGATGCCAAAACCGAGCACCACCATCTGCAATAGCGGAATCACGAGAGAAAAAAAGAGCGTCGCGGGATCGCGCCGGACGTGCAGGACCTCCTTGTAAAAAACAGCGCCGAAGCCACGAAAGTAATTACGCATTGGAAGCCTCAAGCAGAGCTTGGTGCTTGTAAGTGAGCTCTACGAAGACGTCTTCGAGGCTCGGAGCGAGCGGTCGTATCTCTGCGACGGCAATGCCGTTTTTCAAAAGCTGGTTGCGGAGGTCGTCGAGATTGCAACGGTCTTCGATAAGCGCATGGATGGACTGCCCGAAAATGGTGGCGCTGCGGATACCGGGAATCTGGCGCGCGAAGCGAAGTGCGCGCGTGACTTCGGGCGTGGTGATTTCCACGCGGAAGGTGCCTTGCGGCTGAACGTCGGGAAGCTCCCGGAGCGAATTGGGTGTGCCATCGGCGATAAGCTTGCCGTAATAAATGTAGGCGACGTGGCTGCAACGCTCAGCCTCGTCCATGTAGTGCGTGGTAACAAAAAACGTGATGCCGTGGCCGGAGAGCTCGAAGAGCAGATCCCAGAGCTGGCGCCGAGCAACGGGGTCGATACCTGCGGTGGGCTCGTCGAGGAAAAGAAGTTTCGGCTCGTGCAGCATGGCGCAGCCGAGGGCGAGACGTTGCTTCCAGCCTCCGGAAAGTTGCGAGGCCAGGCGGTTCAGATAAGGTTCGAGGCCGTTGAGCTGGACAATTTCGTCGATGCGGCGCTTTAGCCGCGCGGGTTCGAGGCTATAAATCCGGCCGTAGAACTGTAAATTTTCCGTGACCGTCAAATCGTAGTACAGGCTGAAATTCTGCGACATGTAACCGATGTGCTCGCGGACGGATTCGGAGTCCGTGCGGACATCGAGGCCTTCGACTTGCGCTTCACCTCCGCTCAGTGGCAAAAGGCCGGTGAGCATTTTGATGACCGTGGTTTTGCCGCTGCCATTGGGGCCGAGGAAGCCGAAGATTTCGCCTTTTTCGACACGGAAGCTCACGTCATTGACGGCGGTGAAGTGGCCGAAGCGGCGCACCAGGTTCTTCGCGGAGATGGCCACTTGCGGACTGGATTCCGGGTGAGTTGCCATCGCTTCAGCTTTCTGCTTTCAATTTCACATCCGCGGCCATGCCCGCGAGCACGCGGCCGGCGGGATCATTGATGCGAATTTTTATGCCAATAACCTGGTGGACGCGCTCTTCGCGAGTTTGCACATTGCGCGGCAGGAATTCAGCCTGCTGGTTGATCTGCTCGACGACGCCGTCGAAAGCAGTTTTTGGGAATGAATCGACGCGAACTTCCGCCTTTTGACCGATCTTGACATGCCCTATTTCGGTTTCGGGAATGTAGATGCGAACGTAGATTTGATCCTTTTCCAGGAGGGTGGCGACCGGCGTGTTGGGAGCTATGAGATCCCCTGGGCGAACATCGAGGACTTCGACAGTCGCAGCGGAAGGAGCAACGACCTGGCGTTCGCGGAAACGGGCTTCGTCGTAGGACAAGCCTGCTTTTGCCAGGTCAACGTCCTCCCGGCGATTGCCATGCTCGAGCTTTTCCAGTGTGGCCTGAGCCTGATGGTAGCGCGCCTCGGCGGAGGCGATTTCTTCGGGACGGTACCCACGTTGCAGCTCATCGAGTTTGTGCCGGGCATTTTGCTGCTGCGCCAACGCCATTTTCCAATTGGCTTCGGCGGAATCAAGCTGTTGCCTTGAGACGAGGTCTTTCTTTGCGAGAGCCTCATAGCGGTCGAAATCCAGGTGAGTGCGGGTCTCGTCAGCTTTAGCGCGATCTAGATCAGCTTGCGCGGAGGCAATGTCTTCCTGCCGGTATCCATTCTTCCTTAGCTCGTAGTCGGCCTTGGCTTGGGCCGCGGCGGCTCGGGCTTCGGCGATTTCTTCAGGTCGGAAGCCGCGCTTGGCTTTTTCGGCGTTTGCGCGGGATTGCTCCAAGGACGCTTGCAATTCTTTGTCGTCGAAAGTGATCAAGATCTGGCCGGGCTGAACAGAATCGCCTTCGCGTACCAGAACTTTGTCGATGCGGCCGCCCACCTTGGAGCCGACCCGGATATTGCGGGCTTCGACAGTGCCGGAACCCTGCAAAGCAGTGTCGCGGTGGAACCAGCCGGCGTAGAGGCCTGTGGCGGCCAGCACGGCGGCGGCAACTAACAGGATTAGGATGCGCCTGCGATTCATGAATCTAGTCTCCCGATGTAAACAAAGGCGCTGACAACGGCGCCGCAGTGTTTCCGCGCGGCGCCAGGCCGGTCCAGAGCAAATTGAACGCAGTTTCAATCCGCGAATGCAGCGTCGCGTCTCCGTAGAGCGACCAAATCAGCAGCGTGCCGAAAATGGTTTGCCGAAAGACGTAAGCGATCTCGTCTGCCGGAAGGTCGTCACGGATTTCGCCGCGTTCCTGGCCGAGCTGGATCATTTGCGTGTGGAGCGCATGGACGCGCCTCTGCAAATCCATCATCGCTGCACGAACCGGGGTGGTAGACAGATAAGCCTGGAGCAGGGCCCGGATGATGGCTGGGTTGCGTGTGGGCTCCTGGGTCATGCGGACACCGAGCGAGCGGAGGAATTCCGGCATGGGCTCGCCGCTGCTGCGGGACAGTTCGATTGCCGATTCCAACTTGCTAAGCTGCATCTCTCCGAACGCCAGCAAAATGTGGTCTTTGCTCGGAAAATAATTGAAAAATGTGCCTTTGCCGACGTCTGCCGCCTCTGTGATGTCCTCGACGGTGGTTTCGGCGAATCCCTTTTGGGCAAAGAGTTCGAGGGCGGAGCGGAACAGACGTTCGCGGGTTTCTGCACTCCTGCGTTGACGACGGTCGGAAGCTGGAAGGGGAGCGGAACTAGGAGCGTTGGAGTCCGGTTGGGAACGTAGAGTCACGATGACCAATCCTCATAAATGACCATAAGTCATTATGAGCTGGATGTCAAGGCTAGCGACTCGCTTACATGTTGCAACACATGGCAGTTTGCCGGGAGCAGAAAATAGAACAGCCCGGTTTAAACCGGGCTGTCTTCTGACACGTTGCGTATTCCTGACTACTATTTGTGGGTTGCAGCCTCCGAAGTATTTCTTGGAGACTTCTGGTTCAAATAGGCGACCATTTTTTGCGCGGCGGAGGGGACGGCAACCGCACCCTTGAACACGATGGACTCCGCCTCGACCTTTTTTCCGTAAATGCGTTCGTTCCCATCATTGTCGGGCCGAACCGTAGAACCTTCCAGGGAGAGGCCGGCGAACAGACCGCGGTTGCGGGAATAGCTAAGGACTTCCGCGCGCATGGTCACATCGGTGGAGGCATTCGCCGTGCGTCCGAGCGGGCCCGCAGCGACGGAGGCATCACCCCCGAGCTTCACTTTGCTGCTCAGGATGGAGTGAGCTCCACGCGGGTTCATCACCAGCAGAACGAAGTCTGTGGCTTGGCCGCCGAGTTGCAAGCCGAAGCTACCGCCTTCCAAAGCCATCATCGTGGGTGCGCTCCAGGGACCGGTGAAATGCTCGCCAGAGCGGCAAGTCATGGCACCGCGGCCGTAGCTTCCGCCAATCACAAAAGCAGCCTTAAGCACCGAGGGGAAGACGATGATGCAATCCGCTTTATCAATAAGATCCTCGGGGATGTTGTCGGGAATATCCATCACTTCCTTGATGACCATACCGCAATTCTCCAAGCGGTCGGTTTCCTTTCTGTCTCCCGCGCCTAAGAGCGGGGAAGCCACTAGTGCCAGGGCCGTTAGGGAAGAGATCATTCGCTTAATCACAGTTCACCTCGTCGTAGTTGTCTGGGCTAGAGCCATCATAGAGTGCCCGCAGTTTGGGCGCAACACTCATGACCAAAATACAGAGCCTGGGAAAGGGGCTTGAAACAGGGGTCGGTACATTAAATTGGACGCGCGAAAGACGGATTGCGTTGCCTTTCGACTATACTTTTGCTGAACGGTCTGGACGTGAGAGAAAAATGAGAATCGAGAAAATTCTGCAGCGATGCGCGGCGACGGTGTTGGCAGGAGCCTTGAGCACATTTGGAACAGGTGTGCCCCACCTGTGCGCACGGTCGAATCAAAAGACAGAAGCTGCCTGCTGCGCCGCAAAGAAACCCGGCTTAGCTACCAAGCGGGCCGCAGCCAAATTCGCCGCGAGCGCGGAAGCCTTGTTGGGAACGCCGCCCACAAGCAAGGGGGAGTGGGGAATTCTTATTGTGGATGCCGAGAGCGGAGAAACTCTCTACGAGCAGAATGCGGATAAGTATTTTGTGCCGGCCTCCAATATGAAACTGTTCACCTCAGCGCTGGCGCTGGCGAAATTGGGACCAGAGTACCGCTTCCGTACCACCCTGGAGACGCACGGCGCGATTTCAAACGACGGAGTGCTAAATGGAGATCTTGCACTCGTGGGGCGCGGCGATCCGAATCTTTCGAACAGAAAATTCCCCTACGAGCTGAAGGAAGAGTTTGACGGTCCACAGGAAAAAGCATTAGTGGAGCTTGCGGACACACTGGCGGCCAAGGGAGTGAAGGAAATTTCCGGCGACGTGATCGGCGATGACAGCTATTTTCCGCGGGAACGCTATCCGAACGGCTGGGAAATCGACGACATGGTGTGGGAGTACGGAGCGGCCGTCTCCGCGATCGTCGTGGATGACAACACCGTAGCGCTGACGCTTACGGCGGGCGAGCAGCCGGGCGATCCCGTGCAGGCCGCGGTGACTCCCGCAACTCCGGATTTTATGGTTGAAAATGAGGTGAGCACTTCCGCGGCGGACGTGAAATCGGATTTGACGCTCACGCGGGAGCCGGGCGCGAATCTCGTGGTGGTGAAGGGAACGTTGCCGGCGAAAAGCGCGCCCCGAAAGCTGGTGCTGGCGATTGAGGAGCCGGCGCAGCACGCGGCGGTGTTGTTGAAGAGGATGCTGGAGGATCGCGGAATAAGAGTAGGAGGCGTTGCGCGAGCCCAGCACGTTCGAACGGAATCGGGCGGCGAACCAATTGTTCTAGCAGAGCACCTTTCTGTGCCCCTTGGAGACGCCGTAAAATTGATCAATAAGATCAGCCAGAATCTGCATACCGAAATGCTGCTGCGCACGGCGGCGCGGCAGAGCGGGCCGTGGGCCACAACAGAGGACCTGATGAAAGTTCCAACGGACTTCTACGCGACGGCGGGAATTGTGCCCGGCGACGTGATTCAAACCGACGCTTCGGGATTATCGCGGCACGATTTGGTGACGCCGCGGGCCATTGTGACATTGCTGGGTTTTGCGCAGAAGCAGCCGTGGTTCGGGCCTTACTACGCCTCGTTGCCGGTCGCTGGACAGGATGGCACATTGGAAGACCGCATGAAAAACACGCCGGCGGCGGGACGTATTCACGCTAAGACCGGTTCAGTCGAACACGTGAGGACGCTTTCGGGTTTTGCAGAAACGCCCAGCGGGCGGCGGCTGATCTTTTCTTTCTTGAGCAACAATCAGGGCGGGAAGAGCCACGAAGCAGCGGACGCCCTCACCGGACTTTGCGTGGCCATGCTCGAAGAATTCAACGTGACACCGCCGAAGCGCACGCCGGAACACAAGCACCCGCAATAAGTTCGAGGATTGCGTATGAGCAAAGAATTAGTCGTCACGGTGTTTGGCAGTTCGCGGCCGCGCGAAGGCGATGCGGATTACGAAGAGGCGCGCATCCTGGGGCGAGCTTTGGCCAAACACGGATTCTCCATTTGCAACGGCGGTTACGGCGGCGTGATGGAAGCAGTCTCGCGCGGCGCGAAAGAAGCTGGCGGCAGAACCTACGGAGTGACTGCCGAGTTTTTCAAGACCGCCAAGCTCAATGCATGGATTGACGTGGAAGTGCGAGCGAAAACCTGGGAAGAGCGGCTTTTCGAGCTGATCCGGCGCGCGGACGCTTTTGTGGCGTGCAAAGGCGGGACGGGTACGCTCGTTGAACTCGCCGTCGTGTGGGAAATGCTGAACAAGACGGTGATGTCGGCGAAACCGTTTGCGGTGCTCGGAGAATTCTGGCGGCCGGTACTGGAACGCGTGCGGGAAGTCGAGTTGGGGCATCCGGCGCCGTGGGGCGAGGCCAACGGGCGGCTGGTGTATGTAGCGGCGACGCCCGGCGATGTGGCCAATCATCTGACGACAAAATTGAAGCAGAGCTAACGATGTCACGGACAGCCCAAGACATTCTGGAGTTTGACAAGCTGCGGGAATTGCTGCGGCTGAGGACGACGTGTACGCCGGGGCGTCGCGCAGTGGATGCGCTCGAGCCCGTGACGGAACGCGCCGCGCTGGAAGCCGCGTTTGCCTTGATTCGCGAAGCAGCCGAATGGCTGCGCGCGGGGCGCGATTTGGGATTTGGCGCGCTGGCCGATCCGCAAGGCTGGCTTGAACGCATCGAAGGCCCGGGGATGGCGCTCGAGCCCGGCGAATTCCTGGATGCGGCGTCGCTCCTGGAAATGGCGGGATGGCTGCGGGGGCAGTTTCGCGAAGAAGCCGTGAAATTTCCCTTATTGGCGGCGCGAGCTGCTTCGCTGGGTGATTTTCGAGATGTGCACACAGCGATCCGGCGGTGCGTGCTGCCCAACGGCGAGATCAATGACGATGCGTCATCGGCGCTACGACGCATCCGGGCGAGCATCACGGAGACGCGCGACGCGATTCAGAGAAGCTTGAAGCAGATCCTGCGCGCGCGCAATGCGGAAGCGGGAGAGGACTACGTCACGCTGCGCAACGATCGCTTCGTGATTCCCGTGCGCGCCGAACACCGGCGGAATCTTCCGGGCGTGGTGCACGGAGCGAGCGCGACGGGGCAAACAGTTTTCATGGAACCGTTTGAAACCGTCGAGTCCAACAATCAATTGGTGCAGCTTGCCGAGGATGAAGCGGCGGAGATCCTGCGGATACTACGCGAGCTAACCGAGAAGCTGCAAAGAATTCGGGAACCGCTTCTAGCCGCCGCCGGAGCGATTGCAGAACTCGACAGCGTGTTTGCGCGGGCGCGGTTCGCGCGGGATTTCGACGCCGCCATTCCCGAATTCTCCGCAGCCAATGAACTGCGGCTGGAAGGCGCGCGTCACCCGGTCTTGGAAGACAAACTCCGCAAAGAGAATCGCGCCATCGTTCCGATGACTCTGACTCTTGGCGGTGACGAACGTGTGCTAGTGATCAGCGGGCCGAACACGGGCGGTAAGACCGTGGCGCTGAAAACGACGGGAATGGCGGCGCTCGCGGCGCAATCCGGCATTCCGGTGGCCGCGCAGCGAGCGGTCCTGCCGTTGTTCGACCGTGTGCTCGTGGACATTGGCGACGAGCAATCGATCGCCGCGGATTTGTCCACGTTCTCGGCGCACATGCTGAACTTGAAAACCATGCTGGAGGATGCGACGCCGAATTCCCTTGTGCTGGTGGACGAAATGGGCACGGGGACCGCGCCGGAAGAAGGCGCCGCGCTGGCCGTGGCCCTGCTGGACGAATTCCGCGCGAAAAACTGCATTGTGCTGGCGACCACGCATCACGACCGGCTGAAGACCTACGCCTCCACTACGCCAGGAGTGGTAAACGCCGCCGTGGAATTCGACGACGTGAATTTGCGGCCCACATATCGTTTGATGGTTGGCGTGCCCGGCGGTTCCAGTGGCATCGCCATCGCCAAGCGGTTGGGCATCGCCACAGGGATTATCGAACGCGCCAGGTCGCTGCTGACGCCCGAATCGCGCGAAGCCGCAGACCTGATTGCCTATTTGCATCGCAGCCGCGATGAGTTGGACCGCATGCAAAGGCAGATGACTGCCGAGCGGCACGCACTCGAAGAAGAGCGCAAAAAGCTGCGCAGCGATTGGGTCGAGCGCCAGCAGAAGCGCATCAAGGAACTGGAAGCGCAGTTCGCGGAGATGCAAAAGCGCTTCGATGAAAATGTCGCGCGTGTCCTCGAAGCCGTAAAAGAACGGGAGTTGCGCGCGCAGATGGAGAAGACGGCGCGGCGGAAAATGCAAGACGTCCGCGGCGAGGCGCGCGAGGAATTGAACGCCGCCGTTGTGCAAACCATTTCCGATTCGCAAGCCGATCTCGGGGTTCATGCCGCTTCGATCGGAGCGGTGAGCGCAGATCAGTTGCAACCCGGCGCAAAGATTCGCGTCCGCGGATTCAGCAAGCCCGTGGTGCTGCGGCGGATTGACGGATCGTCCGCCGAAATCGAAGCCGGGCCGCTGCGCATGAAAGTAGCGCTGGACGAAATTACGGGAATTGAGGGACCAGCCCCGGCGGTTAAGTTGCAGGGCGTCACGGTGACCTCGCAGAGCAGGGAAAGCGGCGCTTCGGACGAAATCAACGTGATCGGCATGACCGTGGAAGAAGCCACGGATCGGCTGGATAAATTCCTGGACGATGCGGCGCTGGCGCACAAGGGGCGAATCAGAATTATTCATGGACACGGAACGGGGGCGCTCCGCAAAGGCATTGGCGCGTTCCTCGCTTCGCACCCGCTGGTTGAGAAACATTCGTTTGAGACCGAAGAGCATGGCGGGAAGGCCATCACCATCGTCGAGCTGCAAAGATAGAAAAGGGAAATCAGAAAATAGAAATCAGGGCGGCATTCAAAATATGCGCCTGCCGAGATTCAGCCGCACTGCTTTGCTATACTCGCCGCGTCTCGAAAGCCAATTCACAATGAGGTGTTTTGATGAAAGCTTCGAAGAATTCAATGTCGCCTGTAAGTTCGATGCGAGAAATCGCCTGCAAGGGAGTAGTCATCGTAGCGATTCTGGCCATGCTCGCTGGAATGGCGATCACGGCGAGCGCGCAGTCGCCGCCGAAGAGGGCGGTGATTCGCGCGGGGCACGTACTCAACGTGCGCACCGGGGAGTTGCGCGCCAACCAGGCCATCGTAATTGTAGGCGACAAGATCGAGAAGATCGCACCCTCCGGCGAAGTTGCCGCGGCTCCCGGCGACACCACAATTGATCTGCCGGACGCCACGGTGCTACCCGGCTTGGTCGATATGCACACGCACCTGACATTCGATTTGAACTCGCTGGGCTATTCGGGGCTGGGAATTTCGACGGCGCGCGAAGCGCTGCACGGCGCAAGAAACGCACGGCGCACACTCGAAGCGGGATTCACAACGGTGCGCAATCTTGGCGCGTTTGATTATTCGGACATCGCCCTGCGCGACGCCATCAATGATGGCGATGTCGTCGGCCCGCGCATCGTCGCATCCGGCCCCGCGATGGGCATCACCGGCGGGCACTGCGATGAAAATTTGCTTCCACCCGCGTTTCATTTTCAAGGGGGCGGAGTTGCGGATGGCATCGAAGCCGTGCAGCACAAAGTTCGTGAAATTATCAAGTATGGCGCCGACGTGATCAAGATTTGCGCCACCGGCGGCGTGCTCTCGAAGGGCGATGACCCCAACGCTTCGCAGTACACACTCGAAGAAATGAAAGCAATCGTTACCGATGCTCATCGTCTCGGCCGCAAAGTTGCCGCGCACGCGCACGGTGCCGAAGGCGTGCGCTGGGCTTCGGAAGCCGGCGTTGATTCGATCGAACACGGCCACTTGATGGACGACGCGGCTATCGCCACGTTGAAGAAAAATGGAACGTATTTGGTACCAACGCTCTTTCTCGGCGAATACATGGAAAAGAACATGGATCGCAGCGACATTCCTGAGTATTCCAAGCAAAAGATGCGCGATGTAATTGCCCAGATGCGCAAGAACACTGGGAAAGCGTTTGCCGCTGGCGTCAAAGTGGCTTTCGGCACCGATGCGGCAGTGTATCCGCATGGGCTCAACGCGGGAGAATTCCACGTTTACGTAAGTCTGGGCATGACGCCGCTGGCGTCCATCCAGACCGCCACCATCAATGCTGCTGACCTTCTCGGCCCGAAGTTTCAAGTTGGCTCGCTGGAGCCCGGCAAATTTGCAGACGTCATCGCTGTGGACGGCGATCCGACAAAAGACGTTACCATTCTGGAGCACGTGAAGTTTGTGATGAAAAGCGGTGCAGTGTACAAAAATGATTATGCGAAGCGCTGATCATCCATAAAGAACCGAATGGCGGAAGCGGGATCATTTGCGGACAAGGTGAAGCAGCAGGCGGACATCGTTCGCGTGGTGGGCGAATACGTGCGCCTGAAAAAGAGCGGGCAGAATTTCACCGGGCTCTGTCCGTTTCACGCGGAAAAGTCGCCGTCGTTTGCGGTGCATCCGACGAAGCAGATCTATCACTGCTTCGGATGCGGCGTGGGCGGAGACGTTTTCAAATTTGTGATGGAGATGGAGAAGTGCGCGTTTCCCGAGGCCATTCGCATCGTCGCGGAGAAATGCGGGATCGCGGTTCCGCGGCAAAAGGAGCGTTCGCCGGAGGAGCGTAAAGAAAATCAGCAACGCTCGGTTTTCGTCGAAATGCACCGCGAGGCGCAGACTTTTTTCGTAAAGCAGATCGAAGGAACTCTCGAAGGGAAAGCCGCGCTGGCGTACCTCGAAGATCGCGGTCTGGATAAGGATGCGATTTCGCGTTTCGGAATTGGCTATGCACCAAGCGGCGGCGACACGTTGCTAAGGTATCTGAAAGCGAAGTACAACGAAAAGTTGCTGGTCGAGTCCGGTCTGGTCTCTCGCGACCAAAACGGCGGCCGGTTGTTCGATCGCTTCCGGCGGCGCATCACGTTTCCCATTTCCAATGAATCGGGAAAGATCGTGGCGTTCGGCGCCCGGGCACTGGGCGACGACATGCCGAAATATCTCAACTCGCCCGAAACGCCAATCTATTCCAAGAGCAACGTGCTTTATCACATGGACCGCGCAAAGGACGCGTTGCGGCGGCAAGACTTCGCGATTTTGGTGGAAGGGTATATGGATGCGATCGCGGTGGCGCGCGCGGGAATCAGCAACGTGGTCGCGAGTTGCGGTACGAGCCTCGCGGAGCCGCAGATCAAATTGCTCGGGCGTTTCACGCGGCGCGTGGTAGTGAATTACGACCCGGACACGGCGGGACAAACGGCCACGGAACGATCTCTTTCGCTTTTGCTCGAACAAGATTTCGAAGTGCGCGTGCTGGCGCTCCCTCCGGTCGGAGATAAAAAGGCCGACCCCGATTTATTCATCCGCGAACGGGGCAAAGACGAATACCTCAAGCTGCTCAAGGAAGCGCCGCCGTATGTCGACTATTTGATTGCCCGCGCGCGGCAGATGGATTTGTCGACCGGGGAAGGGAAGCTCCGCGCCGTTAACTTTCTTTTGCCCTACGTGCAGAGAATCCCCAACCGCCTCCTGCGCTCCGAATGGGCCACGAGAATTGCGCAACAACTTCGATTGGACGAGCCGGTGCTGCGCGCCGCATTGAGCAAAGCCGCCGCCGAACGCCGCAGTGAAGTCAAGACTCAGCCGGAACTCGTTGGACGTGCCGCCAAGCCGGTCGAGCGGCGACTGATTCGGATGCTGGCGGAGGCGGAAGGCTTCCGGCAGGAACTAGCCAAGCATTTGCAGAATGCCCATCTGTATCACGGCCTGGAGACCGAGAAGATTTTTGCGGCGTTGGTGATCGCCAGCCTCTCCGGCCAGCCGGTGCAGGCCACCGAAGTTGGCGCATTGCTGGAAGAGCGCGACCGGCGTTTGCTGTTCGAGATTCTGTTCGAAGAGGCCAACGAGCCGACGTGGGAAGAAGCCATGAGCTGCATCGAGGCGCTGCAGCACCGCCAAGCCGAGCGCGAACTGGCGGACGTGCAGCGGAGCATTGAGGCAAGCCCGGCCGCGCCGGAGCTCCGTGGGCTACTGGAGAAAAAACAGGAGTTGATGCGCCGGCTCGCTGCGGCGAGGTGAATGGGTTCGAGAGTCAGAGTAAGTCGAGGAGGCTGCAGCTAACCATAACAGGGTACCCACCCTCGGTTTTTGCACAAGTGTTGATTCTAAAGATAGTTAAAGTTGTTTAGAATCAACACCTACGCAAGTGTTGATTCTAAAGGAACTTAGAGTCGAGATTTAGGGGCTTTTTTACATGTGTTGATTCTAGGGGACCTAGGTTCGCGTCGGTCGGAAGAGCGACGGCAAGCCGCCACACTCCAAAGGGAGGCGCACTCTTACTTGATTGGTACAGTAGCACAAAAAATAAGGGCGGTCAAGAGGGATTTGGGGGTTGAGGTCGCAGCGGACTCAATTTTCAACTGGCGGGAGGCGGCGCCGGAAGATCCAGGCGGCGATGGCAAGAACGACCGCGGGAAGCCATATCCAAAGGAGTTCCGAGCTGAGGACTTCGAGACCGCGACTGCTGAAGAATCTTGCTACGCCGATAGGGGAAACGCGAATGGGAGTCCAAGGAAGAAAATACCGCTGATTATCGAACGGGGAAAAGAAGGCCACTCCCAATCCGCCGTCCGTCATAGCGTCAAGGAAACCGTGGCTTGCGGTCGCCAGGAAGAAGTAAATCCACAGGGAGAACCGGCCGAGTGGGGGCACGGCTCGCCGGAATCCTATGAACACCGCCGCGCTCGCCAGGAGAGCGGCGAAAAGAAGGGAGTGCGTGAATCCGCGGTGGCCCCAGAAGTCGCCATAACGGATCCCGAAGCGAAACCCAATGACGTCGAGGTCTGGGACAACCGAACAGACTGCCCCGGCTATCCAGACCCTATTTGGCGTGCCGTGACGATAGAAACAAGCTCCGATGCCAATGGCAGCCACCGCGTGCGAGAATATTGATGCCAACTCGACCGTATCCTTTCCGACTGGGGCGAGAAGAGGCCTCGATAGGTAAGTCTTCCACAGAAATCCACTAATTAAAACATTGACGGGAAGAGACTTAAACGTGTAGCGTAATAGGGTTTCGCGGGTAACGGATTTGCCGTTAAACGCATCTATATAGGTGTATTTAAGGGCAGGAGCCGGGCCTCTAAAGTGCGGAATCGGGCAACGCACGGGGCCAGCGGCGGGCAAGCGGCGCGGCGCAGAGGTTTTCAATAAAAAAAGCGATCAATCTTCTGGGGAGATTTCCCCGTGGTTAGCGCCTGCGCGCCAGCCTGCGCGTGTCTCTGCGAAAAAAGAAGGAAGAAAGCCCCTGTTAGCGACGAGATACTTGGGACTGCGGTTTAGAAGCGGGAGGAATTTGTGGCAGCAGTAGGCCTTGAAGAGAAATACGATGCAGTACGCCAGCTCATTGCCGTAGGTAAGGAGCGCGGCTACCTGCTTTACGACGAAGTAAACGATTCGCTTCCGGCGGAGGTCCATTCCTCGGAGGAAATCGACGATCTGCTTACGACCTTTGAGCGGAATGGCATCGAAATTTACGAGGATCAGGCGTCGGCCAAAGCCGCTCGTGCCGTGGAAGTTTCCACGGAGGGCGGCGACCGTGAGGTGGTGGTCAAGGACGAAGCGCACTCCGACGAAGGCAGCAGCGACCTGGACCTGACGCCGGGTTCGCTGGAAAAAACAAACGACCCCGTGCGCATGTACTTGCGCGAGATGGGCACCGTGCCGCTGCTGACGCGCGAGGGCGAAGTCACCATCGCCAAGCGCATCGAGCGCGGGCAACTGGTGGTGATGAAGTCCATCACGCGCTCGCCGATCGTCATCAAGGAGCTGATTGCCGTCGGCGACGATTTGCGCAAAGGCGTGCGGTCCATCAAAGAGATCGTGCAGTTTGACGATGAAGAGCTGACCGAAGAAAAAATCGCCAACAAGACCAAGCAGACGCTCAAGTACATCGACAAGATCGCGAAACTGTACGAGAGCGCGCTGAAGCAGGCTCAGAAACTCGATAAAACTCCGAAGATGAAGAAGAGGCCGTACATCCGCGCGAAGTGGGACGTGGCGCGGACGCGCGTGGAAATCTCCGTCGCCATTCGCGACATCGATTTCAATCCATTTGAGAAAAAGCGGCTGATCGACAAAATGCGCGGCACCGTCGAGCGGCTGCAATCATTGGAGCGCGAAGCCGGACGCCTGGAGCGCCGCGCGGACGTGGCCAAAGGCGACGTCGCGGCGGAAGCGCGCAAGGAATTGCGCACGCGCCGCACCGAGCTGAAAGATATCGAGGAAGCCAGCGAAGTCGGGCTGACCGAATTGAAGCGTACGCTGACGTTCATCCATCGCGGCGAAGCGGAAGCCGAGCAAGCTAAAAAAGAATTGATCGAAGCCAACCTCCGATTGGTCGTTTCGATCGCCAAGAAATATACCAACCGCGGACTGCAGTTCCTCGACCTGATTCAGGAAGGCAACATCGGCCTGATGAAAGCCGTGGACAAGTTCGAGTGGCGCCGCGGATACAAGTTTTCGACGTATGCGACCTGGTGGATCCGCCAGGCCATCACCCGCGCGATTGCCGACCAGGCCCGCACCATCCGTATTCCGGTGCACATGATCGAAACGATCAACAAGCTGGTGCGCACCAGCCGCCAGCTGGTGCAGGAACTGGGCCGCGAGCCGACCAGCGAAGAAATCGCCAAGCGCATGGACATTCCGGTGTCCAAGGTGCGCAAGATTCTGAAGATCGCGCAAGAGCCGATTTCGCTGGAAACTCCGATTGGTGAGGAAGAAGATTCGCATCTCGGCGACTTCATCGAAGACAAGGCCGTGGTTTCGCCGTCCGATGCGGTCATCAACCTGAATTTGAAGGAACAGACGTCTTCGGTGCTGAAGACGCTGACGCCGCGCGAGGAAAAAGTAATCAAGATGCGGTTTGGCCTGGACGACGGCAGCGAGCACACGCTGGAAGAAGTCGGCCAGTCCTTCGCCGTGACGCGCGAACGCATTCGCCAGATCGAAGCGAAGGCGCTGCGCAAGCTGCGGCATCCTTCGCGTTCACGCAAGTTGCGCGCCTTCCTAGAAGGCCCGTCGCGTGACTACTTGTAGAGTGATCTGGAACTTAACACTGGAAACGCCCCGACCATTTCGGGGCGTTTTTGTTGCAAAGGAAGTTTTAACCGAGCCGCTTCACCAGCTCATCTTTCGACAAGCCGGTCCAAATACTGACTCTCGTCAATATGTCGTTCAACGTTCCTTTGGCCATCGCTTTGTGATCCGGAACGGTCACGTTATGCACTCCGGCTGCCGAAATTCGGCGCAGCCGCACGTGACTTCCTCGTTGGCGCAGGTTTTCATAGCCGAGTGATTCCAGCAAACGAATGAGCTCGCGGCCGCTAATCTGAGGCAGCCGGGGCATGAGCAGGCTTCAGTTCTGAGACGACTAGGATGTCGATCGCCGACGCCGGGGAGCGATCCTCGAAATGAAGTGCGACGGCTTCGCGAATGTTCTTATAGAGTTCGTCGACGGTGCTGGCTTGGGTAAACAGGTCTTCTCCGATGCCACGAGCGCACCAGGATTCGCCGTCGTTGTAAACTTCGACCTTTACGAGCATAGTGCCATTCTATCCTTGAAAAGGCTCCCGACAAACTGGAGAAATTTTCATTTGTCGTAGAATTCTGAAATGACCTCAATTAGCCCCACAATGTTTTCGTTGAACTCAGCGAGTTTGTCAGCAGGTATCCAATATTCGAGGTGGAGCGGGCCACCTACTTTTTGCGCTGTGAATTGCGACAAATAGTCGGTCCTAACTGCAAAGCGGGTAACATAACCTGCCTTCGATTGTAAATCCTTGGCGTTCCAGTCGCGCGCGATTTGCGTTGCGTACTCTTCATTCAGCACTGGATAGAAAATGGGCTGTCCAGGAAGGCGTGACGGGAAACTGCGAAATCCTGATTCAGCGATGAGACGCATTTCGCTCTCGCCGACAGGCCTGAACAAAACAGTGGTTTCTTCCATGACCAGGTTCTCGAAATTTTGATTGTGCCGGCAAATCAACGCGCGAAGAAATGTACTTGTAGTTCGGAAACCGTGACTGGTCCAAACTATGCTCTCCGCCGATTTGCGTCAACTTCTGACATTTTGTTGTGGCAAGCGGCCAAAGCGGAGGAACATTCGAGCGATCGACACAATGACGAACACCAGGAAACCGGCGAGCAGGTACCACATGCGGCGAGTATCGGGCCGGTGGTCTGGATGCAGATTGGACTGGACCGCGTAGTCAAAAGTGGCAAGGATGACGGTGAAAACGGCGCAGCCGAACCAGGCGAAAAATTGGTTCAAGAATTCCATCGTGCCGGCTATGTGTTCCGGCGCCAGCCAGTAGCGCTTATTGGGGAGATTGATCAACGCCACAGGCAGCGAAATGATGATGCGCGGGATGGCAAATCCGACGACTGCCGCAAGCACGCTCACGCTAGCGAACACGGTGAAGAATGCTGACTTGGTCTGCCAGCCATTCGCCACGCCGCGCCCGTTGAAGTGTGAAGCAACGACTTCGGGCAGTCGAGAGTAGAAGGACGAAAAATAGAACGCTGCTCCCACGGAGAGCAAGACAAAGACCAATTTAGGAAGGCTGGACTTTTGCACGGGTGGTCCCTTGTCCGAGCATAAATCAGAGAGAACTACCTGGGCAAAGATTCCGCACCCGGAGGTTCTACAGCGGTAATGTTCGGGTTCGGGCGGTTCCAAACTGGGAAGAATAGCCCCACACTCAGCATTTTTCGCAATGGGCCCTTATTGATTGCAAGGGAGCAAAATCGGAACGCCTAGATTCTTCCTCTGCATATAGAATAGACCGTGGACACTAACGAACCGTGAATACGAAGCAAAAAATCGCCGCCATCGTGCTGCTCGCACTGTTGGGTGGAGTTGCGTACGGATTGTTCCGCACGGGGCAACCGGCAAGCGCGCCTGCCCCTAGCAGCAAAACCACGTCTGAAGCGCCAGAGCAGGGGCCCATCGTCGATCAAACGCCTCTGCTAACCGCGCAGCGCCTGGTGCAGATGCAAACCAGCGCCGAAGAACAGCCTTTCGCGGTAGAAGCGCTCAGGCTTGCCGACCGTGAAATGGATCTAGCCTTTGCCGCCGCCGTTCGCGATGCCGAAGAAAATCCACCCGTCTTAAGCGCCAAAGCAAAAGAAGTCGAAACGCGTTTGCAGAAAGCGGAGAGAGCGCTGGAAACAAGCAAGGCACAGGTGGAACAGCTCACCGCCGCGGACGAAAAAGCCAGCGGCGAAAGGAAGGATTCGCTGGACGACCAGTTGGATGTTGCCAAGGCGCAACAAGAACTGGACCAGGACGAAGTTGACGACGCGAAACAGGATCTAATCCGGGCCGGCGGCGATCCCAAGGGCCGGATCCAAACGATGGTGGAAGAGCACGAAGCGGCTTCGCACGCCGCGGACAGTTTGCATATTGCCGTCACCAGTGACTCAGAGCAGCCCGGACTTATCCACCGGTTCCAGCGATGGTCGGGGCTACATCAGAAACAGTTGCTGTTGTGGAAGGCCAAACAGGAAGCGGAGTCCGCCGCCGCCACATTTTCGGCCGAACACAATGCACTCGAAGCGCGGGTTGATGCGAAAAAAACGACACCTGCGGCTGCGAAACAACAAACAAATCCGAGCCAAATAGAGGCAACCGGCGGACCGCATGCAAAGCTGAGCCGGGAAGAGTCTGCGGCGCTGATTAAATCAACGATGCAGCGCGCCGGAGAATCGAAAGCTCTGGCGTCCCTCGATAAGCGGATCGACGATCAGAAGCAGCTTGCCGAGAATTATGGCAAATGGATTGACGTACTCGCGGCGAAGCAAAGATGGGTGGTGCATCGCGCTCTGAATGGGATCGCGGTCATACTTGGGATCCTGCTGATTGGAATCTTTTTCGACAGCTGGCTTGAGCGGTTGCTTGGCAAGACGTCACTCGATCGCCGGCAGGTCGAAACGATGCGGACGCTGACGCGGGTGGTAGTGCAGATCTGCGCGGTGCTGTTCGTCCTGCTGGTGATTTTCGGGCCGCCAAGCCAGCTTGGAACGATTCTGGGGCTCGCCGGCGCGGGCCTGACCGTGGCGCTGAAGGATTTCATCGTCGGTTTCCTGGGTTGGTTCGTGCTCATGGGAAAAAACGGTGTCCGCCTTGGCGATTGGGTGGAAATCAATGGAGTGACCGGCGAAGTTGTTGAACTCGGAATGTTTCATACCGTTTTGCTGGAAACCGGCAATTGGACCGACTCAGGCCACCCGACGGGACGGCGCGTCACATTTACGAACAGCTATGCGATTGAAGGCCACTATTTCAATTTCTCGACTTCCGGCCAATGGATGTGGGATGAATTGCAGGTGGTGCTGCCGATGGGGCAAGACCCTTATCCCATCATCGACGCGATTCAGAGAAAGGTTGCTGAAGCAACGACGGAAACCGCAAAACAGGCCGAGCAGGAGTGGCAACACGCGGCGAAGTCGCGGCAGATGACCGCGCTATCGGCTGCCCCTGCTATCAACGTGAAGCCGGTGATCGGAGGTGTGGAGATCGCCGTGCGCTACATCACGCGCGCCAACGAACGCTACCAGTTGCGCGCCAAACTCTATCAAGCGGCCGTGGACTTACTCGGCGGAAAGAATGTCCATCTACCGCCCGCGCCTGTTCCAGCGCCAACACCTTCCTCCGATTAGTCTGTGGAAAATTCATTAGACGCTGCTTCGCGCGCGAACTTGCTCCGAGGTGAGCCCGTACAGCGGCGGAGCGGGCACGCCGAGGATTCCGAGATAAAGATAAATTTGTCCGCGGTGATGGATTTCGTGCTCGGGCATCAAGCGCAGCCATTTCCATTTTGTGATTGCGGCGCCTTCCGGTGTCTTGCATTTGCTTTGCAGGTCTTCGTCGCTCAGCTTCGCGAAAATTTCTGCTGATTCCGCGTGCAGCCGCTCCATGAAAGCCATGACGTTTTCATAGCCGTCGGCCAATTCCTTGCCGTGCGTCGTGTAACGGCTCGGGTGATCCTGCAGCGTTTCGGCCCATATGAAGCGCTCGGCTACGGCGATATGCCGCAGCAAATCGCCCAGTGTGAATTTTCCCGGCGCATAGGTCCAGTCCAGCTTGTCCGCGGGAATGCAGCGCGCCACGCGCATGGTGCGCTCGCGCACATTTCCGAAATAGTGCAGAAACGGCTGAATCGTCTTGATTTCCATCTTGGCCTCGCACAAAACAATGTTTCCCGGCCAGCAGCTTAGCGCATGAGTTGGCGAGCGCGGATGGCCGAGACTGTAGCTCCCGTGTAGAGCAACGCAAGCAGGGAGTATCCGGCCACCAGGCCGGCGCCCTGCGCGACCCATCCCAGCGCCACGCTCATCAAGAGCTGCACCACGGTAGTGAGAATGGCCATCGCGGATTGCGTGCGCCCCATGAAATGTCTCGGCACTATGGTCATTAAAGAGGACTGCGCCACCACTCCACCCAATGCGCGGCAGAATCCAAACACAATTTGCATCATCACCGCGCCAACAAGAAACGCGACGAACGGTGTCGCCATGTGGCCGGCGGCGAGTCCGGCGCAAGCGGCAACGTAAAGAGGCATGCGCATCGCTTGCGGCAACTGGCTGGCGATCAAGCCTCCGCAGATTGCGCCGATGGCCCAGCCTGCTTCCAAGAAGCCTAGCCCTCGCGGACCAGCATGCAAAATATCGTTCGTCAGCGCCACCAGCACGACGTTGGCACTCACTACGCCGGCCATCATGATCGCATGCGTTACGCCCAGCGTGCGCACCAGCGGTTGCTGCCTCAGATACGCAAAGCCTTCGCGCATGTCGGCATAAACGGCGAGTGACAAGCCGGCCTCCGCAACTTCCGGATTCTCCCCGCTCTCCAGTGCCTCGGCGGTGGCCTCGGTTGCTTCGCTGTATTCACGGGTATATTTCTTACTTTCCCGCGGCGAAACGTAGCCGCTCCGCACCCTGTAGAGACAGTACGCCGAAATGAAATACGTTAGTCCATCGATGAAAAGAATTCCCTGGATGCCCGCGGAATTGTAAATAAAACCGACGAAAGAGCCGGCTATGAGCATGCCGCTCTGTACGCCGACCAGCACTGCGGCATTCGCGCCGGTGAACTGGCTCGGCGGAATCACTTCCTGCACCAGCGCGTTCACCGTGGCCCAATACATTGCCGAGCCAGTGCCGGTGATCAGCGTCATGGCGTAGAGGTGCCAGAGCTGTAGATGGCCGTGCCAGGCGATGTAGGCGGTGGCGAGGACGAAAAAGCCGCGAGTGAGGTCGAGCAGCACGCCGAGATAGCGCCGGTCAATGCGATCGATGAGTACCCCGCCGAGGAACGGAACGAAAAGTCCCGGCAAGGTCATGACGATCACTTGGCCGCTGACCTTCACCGTCGAGTGCGTGGCCGCCATGATGTACCAACTGACGCCCGCGAAGTTCATCCCGCTGCCGAAGAG
>Ga0137403_10000937_pt1 | contig 37276 bp, 38 predicted proteins | sample CZOMad2_1_16fung_FD_122057 | JGI IMG/M metagenome (GOLD analysis project Ga0137403, IMG submission 122057) | Vadose zone soil fungal communities from Angelo Coast Range Reserve, California, USA - CZOMad2_1_16fungal (Hybrid Assembly) | ecosystem: Environmental > Terrestrial > Soil > Vadose zone... | reverse complement strand
GCTGGCGTCCATTTTGGACACCAGACGAAGCGTTGGAATCCAAAGATGAAGCCTTTCATCTTCGAACAGCGCAATCAGATTTACATTATCAATTTGGACGAGACTGTCCTTCAACTTCGCCGGGCGACGGAATTCCTCCAGGAGATCGCACGCCGGGGCGGCAAAATCTTGTTCGTCGGCTGCAAGAAGCAGGCGCAGGAAGCGATAAAGGAGGCAGCACTAGCGTGCGGGCAATTTTACGTAAACCAGCGTTGGCTCGGCGGCACGTTGACTAATCTCGCTACGATTCGCAAGAGCATTGGGCGCTTGAAATACATCGAAGAGATCGAGCAGTCGCCCGAGTATAAGAAAATGGGAAAACAGGAATTGTCCGCGCTTAATCGCGAGGCGGCTAAGCTCAGGCGCAATCTTGAGGGAATACTTGAGATGTCGCAGTTACCTGATGCCCTGGTGGTGATCGATACGATTCGCGAACAAAATGCGGTCAATGAGGCGCGGCGCCTTGGAATTCCGGTGGTCGCTATTGTGGACACTAACGCGGATCCCGAGATCATTGATTACCCGATTGCCGGCAATGACGATGCGATTCGCGCTATCCGCGTGATTTTGCAAAAGCTTGTGGACGCGATTGTTTCGGCAAGCAACGAAGCGCGCATTCGCGAACAGGTCGAAATGGCAGGCGTGTCCGCCTGAGCTTTGCGTTGCATCAGCGCAACGGTTTAAAATTTAACAATCTAACACCTGATGAACACAACGACTGAAATCGAGCCACAGCTGGTGAAGCAACTCCGCGAAAAAACCAACGCCGGCTTCATGGATTGCAAGCGCGCTCTTGTCGAGAGCGGCGGTGATTTATCCAAGGCCGAGGCGATTTTGCGCACCAAAGGCATCGCTAGCGCCGGAAAAAAATCCTCGCGCGTAACCAAGGAGGGGATAGTGGCCTCCTATATTCACCTGCAAGGCAAGGTCGGTGTTCTTGTAGAGGTGAATTGCGAAACTGATTTCGTGGCGCGAAACGAGAATTTCCGCGAGTTCGTTAAAGACATCACGCTGCATATCGCTGCAGCGCATCCGCTGTACGTGAGCCGTGCAGATGTTCCCGGTAATCTGATCGAAGCCGAGCGCGAGATTTACAGAGCGCAGGTAAAAGGGAAACCGGACAACGTTGCGGAGAAGATCGTTGAAGGAAAGCTCGAGAAATTCTACAGCACCGTTTGCCTGCTTGAACAAGCGTTCATCAAAAACCCCGACGTGACGATCAAGGATTTGCTCAGTGCAAAGATTGCCGAGTTGGGCGAGAACATCTTGATTCGCCGCTTCGTCCGCTATCTCGTTGGTGAGCCGCTGCTCAGCGAAACTTAGATAAAACGCGTTGGCCTCAACGCGTTTTGCAACGGGCAACATCAAAATAGGCGGTCGCCGTTGCCGCTATAACTTCGCGTGCAGACAGGCAATCCCTAGTTAATCTTGGCGGAATGGGACTCGCCGAATACAAACGGAAACGCGACTTCAAGAAGACAGTTGAGCCGGCAGGGAAACCGCTACCCAAAAAAGTGAAAGGCGCGTCGCGCTTCGTTATTCAAAAGCACGCTGCGCGTCGTTTACACTACGATTTCCGCTTGGAAATGGAAGGCGTACTGAAATCGTGGGCGCTGCCAAAAGGACTTCCATGGAAGCGAGGTGAAAAACATCTCGCCGTCGAAGTCGAAGATCATCCAATCGAGTACGAGGGCTTCGAAGGGATTATCCCGGAAGGACAATATGGGGGCGGCACAGTGATGGTGTGGGACTGCGGCAACTATTGTGTTTACGGCGAACAGCCAGTGAAATCGCTGCGTGAAGGCAAGCTCCATCTGGTTCTTGATGGGAAAAAAGCGAAAGGCGAGTGGACCCTGGTGCGAATTCGCGGCCGCGATGACGAAAAGAATCAATGGCTAATCCTCAAAACAGGCGCCGATGTAAAGCCAATTTCGCAAAAGCTCGACGACCAGTCAGCCAAGACGGGCCGCACGATGAAACAGATCGCCAACGCTCGCGATACCGAGTGGGAGTCCAACCGCCAAACGGATGAAAACCCAACATCGCAATTTAAAGCGCGGATCAGAAAAGCGATAAAAAAAAAGGAAAACGATCAAGCTGTAGGGCAGGCCCGTCGCCTGCCTAACGGAAAGCATGGCAGCCGGAGCGGCCGCCCTACAATCGCGACGCTACCAGATTTGCTTTCGGCAAAGGCGGGGTTCATCGAACCGATGAAAGCGAAGCTGGTCGACAAACCGCCGGCGACGGGCGATTGGATTTATGAGCTTAAATTTGACGGCATTCGCGTGATCGCAGTTAAGCGAAATAAAAAAGTCTCATTGCTGTCGCGAAACCAAAATGATTTGAGCACGCGTTTCCCGGAGATTGTCGAGGCGATACAGAATTTGGCTCCGCGCGAATGCGTGATCGACGGCGAAGTCGTTGCTGTCGACGATCAGGGCCGTTCGTCATTTCAACTCTTGCAAGCGAAGGAGATGGAAGGACGAAAATCGCCTATTTATCTCTACGCATTCGATCTGCTCCAGCTTGATGGGAAAAGCTTAATTGGACTGCCGCTGGAAGCGCGAAAAAATGTCCTTGAAAAACTCTGCACGAACGCGGGTGATCCGATTCGCTACTCGGGCGCGATCGGAACCGATGCCGACCGGCTGCTCGAGGAAGTTAAACGTCGCAGGCTGGAAGGCATTATTGGTAAACAACGCAACTCGGTTTATGAACCCGGCCGGCGCAGTGGCGCATGGATCAAGCTCAAATGCGTCAACGAGCAGGAATTCGTCATCGGTGGGTACACGCCCCCGCACGGCGCGCGCAAACATTTCGGCGCAATGCTCGTTGGGTACTACGACAACAACAAGCTGGTGTTTGCCGGCAAAGTCGGCACCGGCTTCACTGCCAAATCCTTATCCATGTTGCACAAGAAATTTCAAAAAGAAGCGCGCGACGATTGTCCATTCGTCGATCTGCCATCGAAGCAAAACGGGCAATGGGTCCAAGGGATCACGCCTTCCATGATGAAAAAGATGTACTGGGTGAACCCGAAGTTTGTCGCTCAGATCAAATTCGCCGAGTGGACTCGTGATGGGAAATTGCGTGCACCCGTTTTCCTTGGTTTACGCGAAGATAAAAAGCCGACCGACGTTGTTCGGGAGGGTTGAAGGAGGAAGGCAAAAGCGTGCTGTGCCATGCGCGCTTGTGATTTGATCCAAATGGGATTGAGCCGAGGAATCTTTTAACAAGGTCTTATCAAGGAAGAGTTAAGCTACATGCGTATTGCTCAAGTCGCGCCGCTTTATGAGAGCGTTCCGCCAAAATATTATGGCGGTACGGAACGAGTTGTATCATATCTGACCGAGGAATTGCTGCGTCAGGGCCACGACGTCACGTTATTTGCGAGCGGAGATTCGGTGACAAAGGCGCGGCTGGTCGCGGCGTGCCGGCGCTCATTGCGTACGGACAAGCATTGCGTGGACCGGTTGGCGCACCACATGTTGATGCTGGAACACGTGGTGCAACGCGCCGCGGAGCTCGACATCGTCCATTTTCATACTGACTACCTGCACTTTCCGCTGAGCCGTCGTGAGCAGATCACGCATGTGACTACCTTGCACGGTCGGCTCGATATTCCTGATCTTGTTCCGCTTTACCAGGAATTTAAAGACATGCCGGTGATTTCGATCTCGAACGGCCAGAGAGAGCCGCTGCCGTGGGCGAACTGGCAAGCCACGGTTTACCATGGTTTGCCAGCAGACACGTACCAATTCCGCGATAAATCGGGGAGGTACCTTGCATTCCTCGGCCGGGTTTCGCCCGAGAAACGAGTGGATCGGGCGATTGAAATTGCGAAGCAGGTCCGGATCCCACCCAAGATCGCTGCCAAAGTGGACCGAGTGGACAAGGATTATTTTGAGACCGTGGTTGAGCCGTTGCTGCGCCATCCATTTGTGGAGTTTGTGGGGGAGATCGGCGAAGGAGAGAAAGAGGAATTCCTAGGGAATGCGTACGCGGTGCTCTTCCCGATCGACTGGCCAGAGCCATTCGGGCTCGTGATGATTGAAGCAATGGCATGCGGCACGCCAGTGATTGCGTACCGCGGTGGGGCAGTACCCGAGGTGATGGAAGAAGGTCATACAGGGTTCATCGTGGAAGGTTTGGAAGATGCGGTTGAAGCGGCCCGTCGAGTACCCGAATTGAGCCGCAAAAGGTGTCGCGAGGTCTTTGAGCAACGGTTTACCGCCGCGCGAATGGCGTACGATTATGTCAAGGTTTACGAACGGCTAATTAACAGCACGCAACACAGACCTTTGGAGGTGCGCGCGTAATGGCCAGGGAAGTCATTCGTGTCCGGAACGAATTCTATATTCGTTCGTCGTCTGCTCGAGTAGATGTTCGTACGCGGGTACTGAAACAGGGGGACACTTTCGCTGTGTTCGACCGGTTTGGTGACATCGAGACATTCGGGACCGGTGAACTCGGCCTTTATTATCAGGACACCCGCTTTTTGTCGCGGCTAACGCTGAAACTTGGAAAGGACCGCCCGCTGCTGCTTAGTTCCACGGTCAGAGAAGACAACGCGGTCATGGCCGTGGACGCCACGAACCCCGATGCCTGGCGCGATAGCGAGATAGTCATTCCGAGGGGAACTGTGCACGTATTCCGGTCCAAGATTCTGTGGGAAAAAACGTGTCACGAGCGGCTTCGAATCCATAACTACGGACGCGCAGTCATCGATGTTTCTTTTGCAATCGAATTCGATGCTGATTTTGCCGACATTTTCGAGCTGCGCGGGATGACCCGAGAACGTCGCGGCCGTCGCTTGGAAACGGAGGTTACCAAGGATGGGCTTGTTCTCGCTTACGAAGGGTTGGACAACCGTCTTCGTCGGACACGGATCGTTTTCGATCCGGCGCCTACTCGGCTAAACGAGTCCGTCGCCACTTTTCAAATCCGACTGGAATCCGGTAAAGATGCCAGTTACCGGTGCGCGATCGCTTGCGAAGTGGATGGCGATTCGCGAAACCGGGTCAGGCCTTGCTACGAAAGCGTTGTGGAGGAGGCGGCGAGTGCGCTCGAACGCGTGCGTGCCCGCGAGCCCCAGATTTTTATCGGAAACGAACAGTTCAACGATTGGCTGAACCGTTCGCTCGCCGATCTCCACATGATGCGAACGGAGACGTCCTATGGCCCGTATCCTTACGCGGGTGTTCCATGGTTTAGCACGGTTTTCGGACGGGACGGAATTATTACCGCGCTTCAGAGTCTGTGGTTTGATCCTTCTGTTGCGCGTGGCGTGCTGGGATATCTAGCAGCTACCCAGGCCGAGGCCGATATCGCGGAGCGGGACGCGGAGCCTGGCAAGGTCGTACACGAGATCCGCGCGGACGAAATGGCCACACTGGGAGAGGTTCCGTTCAAGCGCTACTACGGCAGCATCGATGCGACGCCGCTGTTTGTAATGCTCGCCGGCGCATACTACAAGCGCACGGGCGACCGCGCCTTTGTCGAGTCAATTTGGCCGAATATCGTGCGGGCGCTTGAGTGGATCGATCGTTATGGCGATTCAGATGGCGATGGATTCGTGGAATATGCTCGCAAAGCGAAACACGGTTTGATCCATCAGGGCTGGAAAGATTCTCACGACGCGATTTTCCACAGGGACGGCACTTCTGCCGAAGGACCGATCGCGCTTTGCGAAGTACAGGGTTATGTCTACGCCGCCAAGACGGCGGCCGGTGAACTTGCGAAGGTACTCGGGCATGCTGCACGTGCGCGCGAGTTGTCAGAACAAGCAGAAGCACTCTGTCGTCGCTTCGAGAGCACGTTTTGGTGTGATGACATTTCCACATACGCCATTGCATTGGATGGGAGCAAACAGCCTTGCAAAGTGCGCACGTCGAACGCCGGGCACTGTCTTTTTGCTGGTATTGCGACAGACGAGCACGCGCGCCGTGTGGCCACAACGCTCATAGACGAAACATCGTTCTCCGGTTGGGGCATCCGTACCGTTGCTAGTAGCGAAGCGCGCTACAATCCGATGTCGTACCACAACGGATCGATTTGGCCGCACGATAACGCCTTAATTGCTGCCGGATTTGCACGATATGGATTGAAGGATTCGGCGGCAATGCTCCTCGCAGGTTTGCTCGACGCCAGTCTTTTCTTCGATCTGCATCGTCTGCCGGAACTATTTTGCGGCTTTCCCAGGAGGCCTGGCGAATCTCCGACACTTTATCCCGTAGCCTGTAATCCGCAGGCCTGGGCGTCGGGAGCGGTCTTTCTTTTGCTTGAAGCTTGTCTCGGCTTGAGCGTGTCTGCTCCCGAACAAACAGTCATGTTTTCAAAACCAGTTTTGCCGGCATTCCTTCCCGAGGTCAGGATTCGTGATCTGAAAGTAGGAGATGGGCGAGTTGATCTTCTGCTCACCAGACACGCTGAAGGCGACGTAGGAGTGAACGTGCTCCGCCGCAGTGGAGCGCTCGAGGTCGTGATTTTAAAGTAAGTGTGCTCATGCGATGAACGGAGTTTCTCTGGGATTGCGTTTGTCCGCGTGCTCGCCGACAAATATCGTGGGATGATGAAAGCAAAAGTGATTGTGATGCCGAAGGCAGCGGTGCTCGATCCGCAGGGGAACGCAGTCCGTGATGCTATGCGGCACCTGGGAATGCCAGAGGTGCGCAGCGTGAGGATCGGTAAATACATGGAGATCGATATTAAGGGAGAAAGCGGAGAACTCGAATCGCGCTTGCATCGTCTTTGTAGCGATTTGCTGTCGAACCCAGTCATCGAAGATTACGAGCTCCACAAGGCAGAATCAGGAAAGCAACAAGAGAGCAAGACGCAGGGTAAGAGGAAGAGGAACAAATGAAAGCGCTGCGATATTTCTTCTGCGTGATACTGCCGCCAGTCGCGGTGCTCATGACCGGTCGTATTGCCAGTTTCTTTCTTAGTCTGATTTTGACGCTCCTTGGCTGGATCCCGGGAGTCATTCACGCCTGCTTGGTAGTGAACGATTATCACGCTGAGCAGCGCGCCCGTGCACATTAGATAGACGAATGAAATTCGCCGTAATCCAATTTCCCGGTTCAAACTGCGATCAGGATTGTGTCGCGAGTATTAACGGCTTGCACGGATTGCATGCCGAGTATGTCTGGCACAAGGAAACGTCACTTGATGATTTCGATGCGATCGTGTTGCCGGGGGGATTCGCCTACGGCGATTATCTTCGTTGTGGAGCTATCGCTCGCTTTTCGCCAGTCATGAAAGCAGTGATCAGCGATGCGCGCTCAGGCAAACTCGTGCTCGGTACATGCAACGGCTTCCAAATTCTGTGCGAAGCCGGTCTGCTGCCAGGTGCGCTGGTGCGTAATCGTTCGTTGAGGTTCGTGTGCGACATGGTTATCGCACGAGTGGAAGTGGATGATTCCCCGTTCACTCGCGGCTGCCCGAAAGGGACGCTTCTGCGTCTGCCGGTAGCCCACGGCGAAGGGTGTTTTTTCGTCGACCGGGAAACTTTGCGCGACCTGAACGCCAACGAACAAATCATTCTACGCTACTCGGATGCACAAGGGCGTGTCGTTCCAGACGCCAATCCGAATGGCTCAATCGAAAACATCGGTGGGATCTGCAATCGCCAACGGAATGTCTTCGGTTTAATGCCTCATCCTGATCGCGCCGCCGATTCGCAGCTCGGGAGCGCGGATGGCGCGAAGATTTTCCAGGCAATGATGGAAACGATTCGCGCCAGTCATTTGCCGAACGCATCCGAACGCGTGGCACAGGTCGCGTGAGTCTCTTCATTACCGGGACGGATACGGGTGTAGGAAAGACCCATATTGCCGCACGGCTTTTGCATCTGTTGCGTGCGTCAGGTGTCCGCTGCGCTGGGATGAAACCGATTTGTTGTGGAGATCGTCGGGATGCAGAGACGCTTCTGGCAGCTGGCAGTGACTGCGTGACAATCGATGAGGTGAATCCAGTTTGGTTAAAAACACCCGCCGCGCCGATCGTGGGCACTCTCATGGAGAAAGTGACGATTGACATCGGACAGGTTCTCACTGCTTTTCACGCTCTGCAGGAGCGCATTGAACATGTCGTCGTGGAGGGAGTCGGCGGTTGGCTGGTGCCGATTCGATCAGATTACTTTGTGAGCGATTTGGCCGCGGCGATGAAGCTGCCGGTTGTCGTAGTCGCGCAAAACCGGCTGGGCTGTCTTAACCACGCGGCCCTAACGGTGCGAAGCGTTTCCGCACACCAGCTGCGGTGCGTGGGTCTGGTATTGAACAACACCGAAACGACAAGCGACATAGCTGCATTGACGAACGCGGATATACTCGAGCGGATTCTTGATGTTCCGTTGCTTGCCGGACTAGGGGAAAACCTTACAGAACTGCCTGCTGACTGGCGACTTATGCTCGATTCTGCTAAGTGAATTGGCGTGTTAAGCTGATACAGAATTGTAAAGAAAACGAACACAATTCGAGCAAAATCGGCCCGGTTTCGCTTGGGCAACCGGGATGGCATAGCTGCTGCTTAAAGCTGTGTCTGAAAACCTTATTCCTATGCTCTTACAAAAAGCCCTACACATGAGCCAGCCGTTGCCGGAGTGCAAAGCTCGTCTGGCCAGCATTCAATCATATCGGCGTCAGTTCCTGATGGTGACGCGTGCAACAGTGACATCGTCCAAAACCGTAGATTTCAGCTTTCGGGGCCCATTCGGCTTTGAGGCGCACACGGTCCTTTTGTCGGTCGACAGCGATTCGCCCGACCAGTATGCGTTCGAGTCCGTGGGCGGGAATATTGCTCTGATGGGCATCGTTGATTTCGCTGAAATCCGTCCAAACTGCACAGAGGTCACGCTCGCCGTACACTACGAGATCAAAAATAAACTGTTCGCCTGGCTCGACCGGCGTTTGCATTTTGTCGACAGCTTTGTCACTGCTGAACTGCGCAGCATCCGTGCGCATTTCGAAGGCATCGCAGCCAGCTATCTGGATCACGCGCGCGTTCTGCCCGTGCTCCAAACGGCCCCAGCCTGAGATCGGAACCGTCTCTTGTAAAGAACGCGAGGTCCAAAAACCTCGCGTTCTTTCATTTTTACTTGATTCGCACTGCGTGGGTCTTGTCGAGGCGGAGGATTTGACCGGCGCGAAGTGGGATTGCTGCGTTCGGGTCGGTGATTTTCTTGCCGTCAAGTTGAACGCTACCCTGCTCGATCAAGTGGCGGACCTGTGTTCGAGATTTATTGATTCCGAAGGCGTTCTGAAACGTGAGGCCAACGAGATGTACGAGATCCGAATAGTTATCGAGACGTAGGTACGGTAGATTGGCGTGTTCCAGATCGCGCTTGCTGAAGCGGGTGTTCCATTCATCGAGCGTTTTCTGGGCCGCAGCAGATGAGTGGTAAATCTGCACGATTTCGAACGCGAGTTGCTTTTTCGCCTCGAGCGGGTGTGCACCGGCCGCCACTTCGCGCCCTAGGAGCAATTCATAATAGCGCGCCATCACCTCGTCCGAGATGCTCATCAGTTTGCCGAACATGTCTGAGGCGGACTCGTTGACCGCGACAAAATTGCCGAGGCTCTTGCTCATCTTCTTGGTTCCGTCGAGCCCTTCGAGAATCGGCAAGAGGAAAACGATCTGCTGCGGAAGGCCTTCTTCTCTTTGAAAATCGCGCCCGATCAAAATATTGAAAAGCTGGTCTGTTCCTCCGAGTTCCACGTCGGCTTTTACCATCACCGAATCCCACCCCTGCATGATTGGGTACTGAATTTCATGGGCGCGGATGGATTGCTGCTGATCGATTCGCGCCTTGAAATCTTCGCGCTGCAACATTTGCTGCAACGTCACACGGCTGTTCAGCCGAATGACATCTTCGAATGACATCACCCGGAACCAGTCGCCGTTGCACACCGTCTCCGTTCGCGAAGGATCAAGAATTTTGAATGCCTGCTCGCGGTAGGTTGCCGCATTTGCGATCACTTGCTCATGGGTCAGCTGCGGCCGCGTAATGGAGCGACCACTCGGGTCGCCGATCATTCCCGTAAAGTCCCCAATGATAAGAATGGCTTGGTGGCCGAGTTCCTGAAACTGCCTCAGTTTTCGCAACACAATCGTGTGCCCGAGATGAATGTCGGCGGTGGTCGGATCGACTCCGAGCTTTATCCGCAACGGCCGACCGAGCGCCAGCTTATCCCGCAGCTCATCTTCGCTGATGATCTGCGCCGCGCCTTGTTTTAGGAACGCCAGAGCTTCTTCTGGTTGCATGATCAATGACAGAATAGCGCACTTGGCCAGCGCGCTATTTGTTTTTATTCAGCAACTCACGCACCTGGTCGATCGTGAGCGGCGCATTTTGCCTGTTGAGCGATTTTTGAGCTTTGCCCTCGTCCAGAAAGGGACGGTTGTCTGCGTATGCGCGAGCGGCAACTTTCTTGCCAGATTGCGGAGCATCGCGGGCGCCGGGTGCCGTCTGATTTGCGTAGGCGGATTGGGAATTTCCCGTTGGTTGCTGCGACGAAGTATTGAACGCGCCGCGTCCGCTGTAGAAAGGCTGGGAATTGAATTGGCGCGTGAAGAAGTTCCCTATCCCCCAAAAACTCTTCGAATTCGATTTTTGCTGGACGTAAAAGGTTCCGACCGTTGCCTGTTTGTTTATCGAGGCTGTCCCACCGCCGAAAAATTTCTTGTGCTGCGCGTCATTTTTTAGGTCCATGTCCGGCCTGAGCAGCCGATCCACCAGTTTTCTTTCCTGTTCCTGAGCGCGTACACAGGAGAGAGCAGCCACGAATAATACACAGGCGGCTATCGATCCTCGCACACGCCGAGGCTGCCCGAGTTGCGAGGCCCTTGTAAAGCAAATTTGCTAGCAAATTACCAGGCGAGACGCGCGCCTGGCTCACGGATAAGATGTTTGTGCTACGATATCGCCGGGGTTTTTATTGTCTTCCATCGCGTCGCACGAAATAATACGCGCATGCCTGATCACGTTTACAAGAAGATTGAAATAGTTGGTTCGTCCCCGAATGGGTTTGAGGAGGCGGTAAAAAATGCAGTGGTGCGCGCCAGGAAGACGGTCCGCAATATGCGATGGTTTGAAGTGACCGAGACCCGTGGAATGATCGACGAGGGTGAAGTCGGCGAATGGCAGGTGACGTTGAAAGTCGGTTTTACCCTGGAAGAATGATGTAGCCGCGGCCTCCGGCGAATGCTGTAAGACCAGCCGCTCGCCGCAGCGAGGATCGGTTGGACGATTACTCTCGCTCCCGGGTTGCCTGATATAATTTCGTCGCGCCGTAAACAAGAATGGCAGGTCTCAGCGCAAAGATGGCTAGCCGCAAGAGGCCGCCCACAACGCGGGCAATTGGCAACCGATTCAAAAGGAAGCCTGCCACGAAGGCCCACGCGAGAGACTGTGCGGGCTTGTCGCGCACGTAATCCCCAGTCTCACTGACAACCGTCTCGAATTGTTCTTTCACCCATTGCGCGCCTCGTTCCGGAAACTCGGCGACCGCTTCAGCAGTTGATTGGTTCATTCCTTTAGAGATTCGCATTGTAATACTGTTTCGCGCGCATTGGTTATCAACGCAAGGTCAGCCAAATTGAGCTTGCGCCCGTGCCCGGCGGGAAATCGGCCAGTTGAGCCGGCCGTTGAAATGTAGCGGCGCGGCGTGTTGCTTTGAGGCAATAGCGGGCCATTACTTCCAGCGTATGCTCGCGCAATGTGGAGCAGTTGGTCGAAACCAAGACGTGGCTGTCTCGCTGTGCCAGTGCGAGAGCGTCGATGAGCAGGTTTTCGAAATCGTATTCCACCTGAAACCTTTTTCCTCCGGGCGAACGCGAGAAGGTTGGCGGATCCAGGATGATCACGTCAAATTTCTCACCTTTTCGTACCAGGCGCGGCAACACCGCCCTGACATCATCCACGATAAAACGATGCTCAATTGTTGGCAGGCAGTTGAATGCAAAATTTTCGCGTCCTCGCGCCAGATAGCTTTTCGAAAGATCGATGTTGAGAGTAGCTGCTCCGACATACGCCGCGCTGACGGAAAACGAGCAGGTGTAGGCAAAACAGTTCAGCAACCGCTTGGGCGTAACATGGCGCACATAGCGACGATTTTCTCTTTGATCCAGAAACAGGCCCGGGGAATAGCCCGTTCCAAAATCGATTCCGAACTTCAGATGTCGCTCGGTGGCGACAGTCTGTAGGTTTTCGCCCAGGTTCCCATATATCAGGCGGGGCGGTTCGCGCTGTTCGTTTTTTCGCGGCACAAACCGCGCGAAAATCCGTCCGACCTCGAAACCGACAGAGCTTGTCCAGTATTGGAGTTCAGCAACAAGCCGCTGACGGATCAACACTCGTTTGAACGAAATGAGGATGTCCTGCCCGAAGCGCTCAACCCATCCATCGTCGACGGTGCAGAGCCGGTGTGTATCGGTTCCCTCTGCCTGAAAATCCCGAAGTAAAGCTGGATCGATCCACCCGAAATTCATTTTCTTTTATCGGTTCAACTCCGTACTTCGAATCGGCATCGCGCAACGGATCGGTTGCCGGCTGAACCGGCGTTGCTACACTGCCGCACCGTAGAGGATCGTCCCGGCGCACCTTCGATGTGGCGGGGCTCACCCATGCAACAAATTACCGTCCGCGTTCCGGCGAGCACTTCCAATCTCGGCCCTGGCTTCGACTGTCTTGGTGTGGCACTGCGCATCTACAACACGGTCACGATTGCAGGCGGTGCGTCCTGTCAGCGTGTTCATCTGCCAATTATCTCCGAGGCAGCGGATCGATTTTTTAAGCAGGCGCGTCGCCGTGCGTTTTCGTTTTCCTGTTCAATTGCGGAACAAATTCCGCGCTCCCGCGGCTTGGGCAGCAGCGCAACGATTCGGCTCGGTATCTTGCTTGCGCTGAACCGGCTCAGCGCCAATCCGCTCGACCCATTAACGATATTCCGATTATGTGCCGAACTGGAAGGACATCCTGATAATGCTGCGCCGGCAATTTTTGGCGGTTTCACCGTAGCGGTAGCGTGGATGCGCGGCGTCCCTACCGTTCAGCGCTTCGCAGTTTCGCCGCGATTGCACTTCGTTCTCTTGGTTCCGGACCTCGAGATTCGAACCTCGATGGCGCGAAAGGTTCTGCCTGCCAAAATTTCACACGCGGCGGCGGTTGAGAATTGTGCGAATGCATGCGCGCTTACAGCGGCTTTCGTATCACAGGATTACGAAAAATTGGGCGGCGCCTTTGCCGATCATCTTCACGAGCCGTTTCGCGCGAAACTTATCCCCTATCTTCCACGGGTTGTTGCGGCCGCTGAAAAAGCGGGCGCGCTCGGTGCGTTTCTCAGCGGAAGCGGATCGACAGTTGCGGCTGTTACACTTGACTCGCCCAAGAAAATTGCCGCCGCCATGGCGCGTGCTGCGAAAATGTCGGCGCGCACTATCATCGCGCATGCCGATAACGGCGGCGCACGTGTTATCCGTTCACCGATCACTAATCAGTAATCACTCGTCATGGGTCGCCGGCTTGAACAATTAGAGGAGTTTGGGATCGATGTGGTCCTCGAGCGGCGTCACGGCATTCGGGCGTCCGTGCTGCGTGGAATTCTTTATGGTCTTTCATTCGTTTACGATCGCCTGGTACAGGTACGGCTTTATCTCTATCGGAAAAGAGTATTTCGCGAACGCGCGCTTGGTTGTCTGGTCATCAGCATCGGAAATCTTACGGTGGGCGGAACGGGGAAGACGCCGATTGTTGAGAAGTTTGCTCGTGCGTTGCAGGCGGGCGGACGGCGCGTCGCCATTCTGAGCCGCGGTTACAAAAGCGTGCCACGCAAGCGAAAATGGCTGAGCCGGCTTCGCGGGGACTCCGATCCTCCACGCGTTGTCTCCGATGGCAAGTCATTGCTGCTGGACTCGGTGACCGCGGGCGACGAGCCTTACATGCTCGCGCACAACTTGAAGGACGTAATCGTACTAGTGGACAAAGACCGGGTAAAAAGCGGACGGTTCGCCATCGATAAATGGCACGTCGATACTTTGCTGCTCGACGACGGATTTCAGTATTTGCATCTGAAACATCGCCTCGACATGGTGCTCGTCGATCGACAGGCTCCTTTCGGAAACGAATTCCTGCTTCCCCGAGGCACATTGCGTGAGAGCCCGGGCAATCTCCGCCGCGCCAGCTACATCTTTATCACAAAGAATACCGGCGAGCCTAACTCAGCTCTGATGAAACGTATTCGGCGTTACAATCGCACTGCGGAGGTCATCGAATGCGCGCATAAGCCGCTGCATCTCCAGAATGTTTTCACTGGCGAACAATTGCCGCTGGAGGCTTTGCGGGACACGTTCATTGGCTCGCTCTGTGCGATCGCCGCGCCTGAAAGCTTCGAGGACGCGTTGCGGAAACTCGGGGCGCATGTCGATCTCGCCAAGAGCTACATCGATCATCACTATTACACTGAGGCCGAATTGATTAGCTTTATCAAGCGTTGTATCCGCCGCGATCTGGCCATGATTGTGACCACCGAGAAAGACTCGGTCCGCATGCCGCGGCTGCCCGAAGCGGGATTGAAGGTGTCGATCTATTTTTTGCGGGTCGAGATCGAAATCCTCAGTGGCCACGAAAGCTGGGAACATTGCGTCGCACGCATCTGCAAACCCAAACCCATGCTCTCGCCCGAGCGCTTCTTCGCCTGATCGTTTTCTGAATTCGATGTTGGACGTTAGACGTTGGGCGTTGGACGTTTGCGTCACGTATGTCCAACAAAGCTGAGCTGGTCGTCGAAGACCGCAAGATTCACGTGTCAAACCTCGACAAGGTCCTCTATCCGAAAGTCGGCTTCACCAAAGGACAGGTGATCGACTATTACATTCGGGTTGCGCCGGTGCTTTTGCCACACTTGAAAGATCGGCCGCTTACCATGAAGCGCTATCCCAATGGCGTCGAAGGCGAATTTTTTTACGAAAAGAACTGTCCGTCGCATCGGCCGAAATGGGTGCAGACGACTAAAGTCTGGAGCGAGGGCAATCAGCGGATCATGCACTACTGCCTCGTCAACGATCTTCCCACGCTCGTTTGGGCCGGTAACCTCGCCGATTTGGAGCTTCACACGTCGCTGTCTCGCAAAAACAACATCGAACGTCCGACGGTGATGGTGTTCGATCTTGACCCCGGCGCACCGGCCGACATCGTCCGATGCTGCCAGGTAGGTCTTTGGCTGCGGGATTTGCTAGGGCAAATGAAATTGAAGTCGTTCGCAAAAACCAGCGGATCAAAGGGCCTGCAGATGTACGCGCCGCTCAACACGCCAGTCAGCTATGACGAAACGAAAAATCTTTCGCGCGCACTCGCGCAGCACCTCGAACGCGAACATGCCGATCGGGTGACTTCGAACATGTCCAAGGCGGTCCGCAAAGGCAAGGTGTTCGTCGATTGGAGCCAAAACGACGAACATAAAACCACCGTTTGCGTCTATTCGCTTCGCGCGAGGGAAGAACCAACTGTTTCAACCCCGGTCACCTGGAACGAAGTCGAAACCTGTCTGAAAAAGAAGAAGCCCGAGCTCTTGAAATTCCGCTCAGACCAAGTCCTCGCCCGCGTCGAAAAACTCGGTGACCTCTTTGGACCTATCGAGAAACTCAAGCAAAAGATACCAAAGAAATGGGAACTCTAACTCAGGAAAAAATTATCGAGCATGAATAGTTCTGTCTGGTTTGATGCGATCGGATGGGTGGGTGCAGTAGCTCTCCTAATCGCCTACGCGTTGGTTTCCTCGAAGAGATTGGAGGGAGACTCCGGTACCTTTCAACTTCTCAATATCAGCGGCAGTCTTCTGTTGGCCGCAAACACGATCTTTTACGGGTCTTATCCTTCCACATTCGTGAACCTGATCTGGGCTGGCATAGCCGTTTTTTCCATCGCGGCCAGAAGGCGCGTTGCATCTCGTTACATTAATACGAAGTGATTGGAAAGTGCATCACATGCGGAAAGTGAATCTCACAGATATTCCCGAGCTGGAGCGAAAATCTCCAAAAGGAAAGTTTGGCCGCATGATGAAGAACATTTCAGTTGCGCTCGGACGCGAGCCGGAGTCGCTCGATTTATCAAAGCGGCATCCATTTGATCTCACGCTGGTGCGAATTCCCAAGGGCAAAACTCTGTGTCCATATCACGCACACGCGGCTGAATCAGAGCTTTACCTCGTCGTCTCGGGACGCGGCAGCTTGCGGGATAAGAATGGAATAACCGAAGTTGGGCCGGGCGACGCATTCTTGTTTCAACCGGGCGAAGCGCACCAACTCAGCAACGCGGGTGATGAAGATTTCATTTACTATGTAATCGCGGACAATCCGCGCAGCGGCGGTACAACGGGTGATTCCTGTTATTATCCCGACAGCGGTAAATGGGCGGTGACAACAGACGGACGTGAAGAAGTAATCGTGAGAGGCACTGAGACGGAATATTTCGACGGAGAGGAATGACCGCTGTCATGTCGAGCGAAGTCGAGACATCTCTCGCTATTGAGAGAGTGCGAAGTAAGAGATTCCTCCACTTCGGTCGGAATGACAGAAGGCTGAAATGCGCAAAGTAAACATTAACGATATCAAGGAAGAGCCATGGCATTCACCGGGCGGAAAATATGCTGTGTACTTCAAAGGAATTTCTGAAGCGCTGGGGCGCGAGCCTGCCTCGCTTGATTTGTCCAAGCGTCATCCGTTCGATCTCGAATGGAATCGCGTGCCTCCGGGCAAACCAAATTTTCCTTACCACGCACACTCGGCCCAATGGGAACTGTATTTGGTCATTTCCGGAAAAGGCACCGTCCGCCATAAAGACGGCAGAACCGAAGTTCTGGCCGGCGATGCATTCATCTTCGGCCCCGATGAACCGCATCAATTGATTAACTCTGGTGATGAAGATTTCATCTTTTACGTCATCGCAGATAATCCGATCGGTGAATCGGCCTATTATCCCGACAGCGGGAAATGGAAAGTAAACAAATCATCGGCGGCAGATCGCGTCGTCATAAAGGGCCGGGAAACCGATTATTTCGCGGGCGAAGAATAGACTTCCTTCACCGTTCAGAACGCAGAGATCGCAGAGCCAACTTCTTGTGGTTTTCTCCGCGACCTCCGTGTGCTCTGCGGTTATATTTGCGGCATGAATTCGCGACAGAGCGCCAGAGAATTCCAGTACAAGACTTACCTCAACATTCTGCACGGACCGCTTGAAGTAATCGATGTGCAGAAACTGGCTGACGCCTGCTCCGATAAATGGTACAACCAAACGCTCTGCAGGGTGAACGATTCGGTCGTCAGGATGGCGGTGGTTCAGGGCGAATACCATTGGCACGAGCATAAGGACATCGATGAGTTCTTCTTCGTTCTGGACGGCCGTTTCCTGATCGATCTCGAAGATCGCGTCGTTGATCTGGCCCCGAAGCAGGGCTTTGTCGTGCCCAAAGGTGTGCGCCATCGCACACGCGCGCCTGAACGAAGCGTGATCTTAATGGTCGAGCGCGCGGATATTGTTCCGACTGGCGACTGAATACGGTCGAAGCAAGTGAAAATCATTTCGGGCGGGCAGACGGGCGTGGATCGCGCAGCGCTCGATGTCGCACTCAAGCATGGAATTGAATGCGGGGGGTGGTGTCCAGTCGGGCGCCTTGATGAATTCGGCAGGATTCCTGATCACTATCCGGTTCAGGAGCTGGCAGCCGGCGGTTTCATCGAGAGGACCTTGCAGGACGTGAAAGATTCTGATGGAAGTGTCATCATTTATCCCGGCAAATTAAGCGGGGGCACTGAGCAAACAGTCGGCTTTTGCATTGAGCTACAACGGCCGCACCAACTGATAGACGCTTGCAAGAATTCAGCGGAAAACGGCGCGAAATTGATTTCCGGTTTTGTCCGCAAGCACCAGATCGACGTCCTGAACGTGGCTGGTCCGCGCCAGAGCGAATGGGCCGAAGGCTACGACTACGCCGTTCGCGCGTTGGATGCCTTCCTCAAGTTGTAGAGGCGCTCGCCGCGGCGAGCGCCTCTACAACTTTATTCGTAGCGCAGCGCTTTGACCGCATCGAGGCGCGCGGCAAAATAAGCAGGGATCAGTGCGGCAAACGAACAGATGAAAAACGCGCTGATGCAGATAATCGCGACGTCTCGCGGGATCACCTCCGCCGGAATCGAGGAGAATTGGTAGACTTCGCGCGGGAATATCTCGATGTGTAACGTTGATGCCAGCCAGTGGCTGAATTCGTTCCGGTAACGGATTAGCGTCATGCCCAGTCCGAGGCCGGTAACTGTTCCGAAAAGGCCGACGATTGTTCCCTGGCCAAGGAACACCCAAATGATTTGCGCGATGTTCGCTCCCAGCGCCTTCATAATCCCGATCTCGCGCCGCTTTTGAACGGTCACCGTGATCAGTGTGCTCATGATTCCAAACGCCGCGACGACCACGATAAAGAACAACAGGAAAAACATCACCGACCGTTCCAGGCGCACGGCCTCGAAATATTGATGATTCATGTCGATCCACGTCTGCGCGTATTGTGGCGGTTCAAGAAATTGCTGGATCGCCTGTTTTACGCGCTCGGCACCGTATGGGTTATCGGTCTTAACTGTGATGCCATGCAACGCATCCTCCAGGCCGTATAACTCCTGTCCGACATAGATCGGCACCAGAAGATACTCCGAATCGTGCAGGTAGTGGCCCGTCTCAAAAATGCCAGTAACGGTCAATTCTTTCGGGAGAATCACGTCTCGTAATTCATCGACCGCTTTCTTTTCTTCTTCGCCCTTGGCATTCTCCAGCTTCTTAATGCTGTCGAGAATCTGACCCAAGTTGCCCGGCGAATAGACCGTGATCTTGTCGCCGACGCTCACCTGCAGTTTTCGCGCGAGCTCAATCCCGAGCACGGTGGATTCGCCTTCCAAATCGAGCTTGCCGTATTTGATGAATTTTCGCAGCGGAATCACTTTCTCTTCCTGCGCGGGATCTATGCCGCGTATGAGCGGTGCGAGCCGCCGGTTTTGATACTCCACGATCACCGGCCCCTGAATGTACGGGGCAGTCGCGATGACGCCCGGTGTGTTGTCGATCTTCGTTTCCAGTGTTCGCCAATCTCGTAAAACATCTTCCGAGCTCACGAGAATATGCGCATCGAAATCGATCACTTTTTGGCGCAGTTCGCGGTCAAAGCCGGTCATTACCGAAATCACAAGAATTAACACCGTCACGCCGAGCATCACGCCGAGCACGGAAATTAATGTGATAATCGACAGAAACGTTCGCTTCGGCTTCAAATACCGCAGCGCGAGGAAAACACTGAATGGAAGATTCAATTTGGCGTTAGCGTGGCGGCAAACTCACTGCGGTTCAATCGCGCTTTATTTCAACGCGTGCGCCTTTAATTCTTCCAGCGTGACGAACTCTAGGGCCGAGGCATGGGTTGCTTCAAGGTCAATAGGAGCGGCCCGGTTGTGGTCCAGAGCGTCTTTCCAGCGCGTCACGCACACGCACCATTTGTCGCCCGGTTTGAGTCCGGGGAAACCGAATTCCGGATGCGGCGTAACCAGATCGTTGCCGTCGAGCACAGAAAAATCCAGAAACTCCTGTGTGACTTGAACGCAGACGGTATGCTGGCCGACGTCTTCCGGGCCGGTTCGGCAAAAACCGTCGCGGTAGAATCCGGTCAGCGGGTCGCGACAACAACATTTCAATTCTGTCCCGAGAACATTCGTCGGCATAAAACAAAGTAAAGCGTTACTATTGGAGTTTACTGAAGGAGGAAACAATGCCAATCCGAGCCAAGTACGTTCACACAAATCTGATTGCCAGAGAATGGAAAAGACTGGTTCGATTCTACTGCGAGGTGTTCGGATGCGAACCGAAGGGTCCTGAACGCGATATGTCCGGCGCGTGGCTCGATGACGTGACTTCCCTTCGCAACGCGCATCTTACTGGCGTTCATTTGCGCCTGCCCGGCTATGGCGATGATGGCCCAACACTTGAGATTTTCGGCTACGATCAGTTGATCGAGAGCGAACTGCCGACAGCGAACAGATGCGGGTTTGCTCACATTGCGTTTGCGGTCGAGCACGTAGATCAGGCGTTGCAGGCGCTCATGGCGGCCGGCGGCAGCGCAGTGGGAAGCACCGCAACAACAAAGGTGGAGGGCGTCGGCACGCTTCGCGTTGTGTATGCGCGAGATCCGGAAGGGAATATTGTAGAGCTGCAGAAGTGGGGTTAACGCGCAGTAGCCCGGATCAAACCTCATCCTCTTTCTCTGCATTGTGTCCAGACGAATCGTTATCGCTTACTGGCTTATTCCGATCGAACCCGCGCGCAGCTTCTTTCAGGACATAATCAATGATCTCGCATCCCGGCACGATTCGCCCGTGTTCGAGCCGCACATGACGGTTCACGTCGGATCGGATCGCGTGGATGCGGCCGAAAAAGCGCTCTCAAAAGCGGCGCGCGAATGCCAACGAATCAAGCTCAAACCGCTTGGGATCGGTCACTCTGACGATTTTATCAAAACGCTCTTTGTGCAATTCGCGCCGAATAGAAAATTGCGGCAGCTCCGTGAGATCATTCGCAACCCCGCGCAAGATGCGGCCCACTACGAGCTGAAACCGCACTTGAGTCTGCTTTACAAAAACATACCAGCTGCAGTACGATCCGAATTGGCGCATTCGATTAAGCTCTTGTTTTCGGAAGTTACATTCGACGCGCTTAAAGCTGTCCTTTGCGTTTCACCGACCCAGAACCACGCCGACGTGGAAGCATGGCAGGTGATAGCAACCAGGGAGTTGTCTGCGTAGCGCACGCGTCTCGCTTGGCGTCTGACACAGACGCCCTACAGTTCGACGATGCGGTACGGCTTTCCGGTCCTTTGAAGCGCAGGCGCGGAGACATTATAAACGGGAATTCCGGTCGAAGTTTTGCCCTCGAGAATCCCGTTGTGAGCGTGACCGTGGAAAACAGCGGTCGCGCGGAATCGATTGATTGGCTCTTCGAGACGGCTCGAACCAAGAAAGGCAAAAATTTCAGGGTCCTCGCCCTGTAGCGTGTCGCGGATCGGGGAATAATGCAGCACTACGATCCGCCGTTCTGTTTGCAATTTCGTCAACGCCTGCTCCAGACGAACAGCGTGGCTAATGGATTCTTGCACGAATTGTTTAATGAGCGGCTCGCCCCAGGCGTTTAACATTCGCCGCCCGAAACCCCCGCCGAAACCACAGATTCCAGCAAAACCTACTCCCGCGATCTCGATGGCTTCACCGTTGAGCACAGTTACGCCTGCTTCATCGAGAACTTTGGAAACCAAATCTGGCTGTCCCGATTCAAAGTCGTGGTTGCCGAGCACTGCGATCGTCGGAATTCTTACTGCAGCGCGAATGTCTGCGACGAGTGCCTCGACTTCTTCGGGAAGTCCGTAATCGGTAAGATCGCCGCACAGCAGCAGCATATCCGCGCTGTTTGAGATCTCGGCAAACGCTTCATGCAACATGCCGCGCGAATGCTTGGCGTAATGGAGATCCGCGGTCGCGGCGATCTGTAACGGTCGGTCAGCCATTTGTCTTAAAGAACGGAATCGCTCCTTCCAATGGACGTTTCGGAGAACGTAGGGCTGTAGCCATGCACGCATGCGCCTCTTTGACTACGTTATTTTGAGTGATGACTGGGAAGAGAGCCACGAAGGCGAAAAGCAGCCCCAATAACTTTCAGCTTAGATCTGTGACCGCATTGCAGGATGCGAATGTTCCGTTCCTAATCGGCGGCGCGTATGTCGTGGAGGTGTATGCGGGCGTTTCGCGCCGAACGAAAGACTTCGATCTATACGTCCGACCACATCATGTGGGAGCCGCCCTCGATGCGCTCGCCCGCGCCGGCTATAAGACAGAAGTGACATTTCCGCATTGGCTTGCCAAGGCCAGACACGGACGGGACTACGTTGATCTAATTTTTCGCGCCGGCAATGGCTTGTGCGAAGTCGATGACTCGTGGTTCGAGCGGGCGCATGATGACGAGCTGCCAGGGTTGGCCGTGAAACTTTGTGCGCCTGAGGAAATGATCTGGATGAAAGCGTACATCATGGAGCGCGAACGGTTCGATGGCGCGGATATTGCGCATATTCTCGTAAGCTGCGCCGAGAAACTCGATTGGGAGCATCTGGTTCACCGCTTCGGTCCCGATTGGCGTGTGCTGCTTAGTCATCTGATGTTGTTCGGCTACATTTACCCGAGTGAGCAGGCGCGAATTCCAAAGGCCGTCATGGACGACTTGATCGGGCGGTTACGAAAGGAGGCACCTGCTGACGGGCACAAGCGGCTCTGCCGCGGGACGCTGCTCTCACGCAAGCAATATTTGGTTGACGTGCAAAAGTGGGGATTTCAAGACGCTCGCCTTGAAAGACGTGTGCACATGGATTCCGAAGACATTGCGCAATGGACGAAGGCGATTCCGAAAGAGGAGAAAGCGCCGGGCGAGCCCGCGTGATTTGTTAAAACATTACCCGCTTCAACGCGGCAAAGCCATTGGTGTCGGGGTCACCTCGACGGGAAGCGGAGGAGAAACCGCTGGCGATGGAGTTGCAGACGCAATAGCCAGCTTTGTTTTTGCTTCATCAAGAAGCTTTTCTTCCTCGGAGTAAATCTTTTCGTCATCAGCGGCTGCAATGTATTCCCTTGCTGGTTCGATCTGGCTTGTCTGAGCTAGGAGTAACGCGACGTAAACGGCTGCATGCGGATCATGCAACTGATCCGGTGGTAAATTCTCTATGATCGCAAGGGCATCTGAGTTTCTCCCAAGGCGCGAGAGCGAAAAGACGTAAGTGACGGCGCAATTCACTTCGTTCGGGGCGCGATCGTACGCCTCCTTGGCGAGTTGATACGATCGCTCTGTATTCTGCCCAAGATTAAGGCCAAGCCGGGCCAGATCTGCTGTGATGGGCGCTTCGTTCGGGGAGCTCTCATGAAGCCGCTGGAGAACATCATAAAGCCTGGCTGTTTCATTCTTTGCGCGATACAGCCGGCGAAGCCACTCAAGCGCCTCCCGTCGCGTCGCGGGATTTTCTGTGACGAGCCACCAAAGTTTTTCCGATTCTTTTTCGAGTTTCCATTTGGAGGTGAGGCGCGCCAGCGTTAGTTGATGTTCGGGCTGTTCGCTGGCTAATTCTTCCGCCGATCGCCAGAGCGTTTCGAACTCGTCGCTAGAAGTCCCGCTGCTCCGGGAATGTGATTGTCGAGTGGCAATTGCCTGATATGCGAGACGAAGATATTCGGAGTCGCCCCACGTTCCGGTGCGCGTCCAATGCTTTAGATGTGACCAGTTTTTCGTGGTCGCATACGCGTTAGCCACTGCAACGTGTGTCGGCGTCGAACTTAGTTGTATTTCCGGCAACTTGTCGATCCACTTAACGGCATCTCCTGCGAGTCCGTTTTGATTCATCCAATCGATAAGAGATGCAAGATCCGACGGATCGCGCGCAGCAAATGGTTTCACCCGGTCAAGTAGCACGCGAAATTTTTTCTGATCGAGCTTCCAATAAAAGTTCAAACAGAGGAGATAATCGCCGAACGTGATCTCCGGCGACATTTGGAGTTGTTGCGCAAAATTATCCGCAGCGGTCAGGTCATTCCTTGCCACAGCGTCATTGAGCAAGGCCCGTAAGGCGCCAATTCGATAAGGAGCCGCGTTACTAAGTCGCTGGAGAGTATCGCGCGCCTTCCTATTCTTTTCTGGATCGCCAGAGTGAATTTGCAGCGCTGCGAGATTGAACTGGTAAAGGTCATTTGTGGGCTCTTTGTTTACCGCGGCCGCGAACTGTTCCTCTTGCTCGGCGAAATTTCCCTCCGCGCGAGCCAGCCATCCGGCAACCACGTGAAAAGCCGCACTGTCCCGGTTATTTAAAGGAACTCGATCGAGTGCTTCTCGCGCGAGATCGAGCTTTCTAAAGCGCAACGCCGCGGAAGCGAAATTGAGCTGGCTCTCCACGTCCTTCGGGAGGAGTCGCGCTATTTGCTCGCGCCACACCACGGCTTCTTCCAGGTTTTGTCGCTCTGCTGTCTCTGCTAAAATATAAAGGACCGGCAGAGAATCGGGATGTCGTTGCAGGAGCTCTTTCGCCGTCTGCGCCGCCCTGCTGAGTTTGCCCTCCTGTAGCAAGGCAATGGCTCGATGCAGTAAACGGGTTTGGTGCCAGTCGTCATATAATTTTGACCCGTACGTGAACAAAAGAACGCCGAGCAAGAGAGCGACTGCCGCTACGGCAACGGTTACGGCGAGTCGAGTCGGCCAGAACTTCCGTTGAAAGGAAGACTCTAGCCCGAGAAAAAACTGCCGAGCCCTTCCCTGGCCGGTAGATTTGATTCGTTCCGCCATTTCCTGTCCTATTTGCAGCCCCCGTCTCCTTGGCCCTTGCAAGCGTGCTCGACCGCGCTACACCTGAGCGGCTATCTTCGGTTCTTGAACTGCCAGAGGTGCTTCAGTTGGGTGGAGAACCTGTTGCCTCAAACGTCGGCCCCAGACGTAACGTGCGAGAAGGACCTTAATTGTCGCGGTGAGCGGTACGGCAAGGAGTGGACCGATTACCCCGCCAATGATCAGACCCCAAGCAAAGATCGACACGATCACCGTCATCGGATGCAATCCGACATAATTTCCGACAATTCGCGGAGCGTAGAATATCCCTTCAAGATTTTGTATGAGGATAAAAATTCCGGTCACGATGAGAGGATGCGTCCAGTCGCCCCATTGAAAGGCAGCGATCAAAACTGCCGGCACCCAGCAAACAATTATGCCGATGTAGGGAACCATCGTAAGAACGACCACCATTGCGCCAATCACTGGAGCGAAATTAAGACCAAAGATCGTCAGCGCCGTCCCGATCAGTATGCCATTCACCAGACAAACCAGTAGTTGGCCTCGAAAGTAAGCGGTGACGTAACGATTGATTTCTGATAGCACCTCCGCGACCTCATCTCTGAAGGGGGATTCACGCAACGGCAGGTAATCTTTCCAACGCTGTTGGATGCGCGGCTTTTCATTCAGCAGGAAAAACAGGTAGATCGGCACCAGGATGAGACTGAGCAGAAAACCTGTGATACCAAGAAATCCGCCGATGCTTTTCTTCAAAATATCCCAGAGCTTTTCCAGTAATGTCGGAAGCGCTTGCTCCAATTTCGGCATCTGTTTTTCTACATAAGTTTGAATGCGCTGGCGTTCAGCAGTCGTTAGCTTCGGTGGACTTGGTGCAATAACTTCCGTTTCTGGCGCAGTGGCTTGCGTCGCTGCGGTTGGAGTGGCAGTCGACTGCGCATAAGGGGAAGGTGAGCCAGCCGGACCGATCAGCCAGTTTGTAAAACTCGTGGATGCAGATTTTCCATGCGCTCCGCCAAACAATCCGAATGTCTGGTCGAATCGATAGATGAGGTCGACTGTGTAGTCTCGCGCTCGTTCCGTGTAGGCGGGAACCTGCCTGGCGAAATTCGCGCTCTGGATTGAGATCGTAGGGATGAGCCACGCAGCCAATCCTCCCAGTGCAAAAAAACCGATCGCGAAAACAAGAGCGACTGCTTTCGTTCGAGTGAGCGTCCCGCGAGACATTTTCGTCACGACTGGGTCGAGGAGATAAGTAAGGATCACAGCGATGGCCACCGGGATCAGGATTGGCTGGAGGAAACTGATGACGTTGGCGGCTGCCCAGATCACTGCGCCGACGATGATAACGAGAAGAACCACAAAGCAGGCAGTAAGCGCCGCCCACATCGTCTTGCACTGCCAAGCTGTGGGATATTCCTTCATATCACGTTTCGACGGTCAACATCCGACGTCTAGCATCCAACGTCGAATCATCGCCGTCGCGCGGATTGGATCTTGAGGTTCGCGTTTGATGTTTTGGTCGACGTTGGTCTAGCTCGCGTCACTACGTCGGATTGGTTTTCGGCAAATCTTTGCTGATTCGCTTTTTCGTGCCTTCAACCTTTTCAGCAAGGTTTTTGTTTTTAGGGTCGAGTGTTAGCGCTTTTTGCCAGGCTTCCACTGCGTCCGGCATACGATTCAATTTCAAATAAGCGTCGCCGATATGTTCAAATACAACCGGGTCATCGCGCTCCGCCGTTTTTGCAGCGCGAAGCAGATCGGTTAGCGCCTGATCAAATTTGCCCTTTCGAAATTCCACCCATCCGAGGCTATCCAAATAGGAGGCATTGTTTGGTTCGCGCTCGAGCGCACGCCTGATCATGGTTTCAGCTTCATCAAGATTCATGTTGTGATCCGCCCACATATAACCCAGGTAGTTGCACGCCTCGGCCGAATTTGCTGGGTCGAGCGTGATTGACTTGCGAAGCAAATCAGCCGCTTTGTCGTACAGACCAGCCTGCTCAGCCGCCGCTCCATAATTGAAGTAAAACTTGGCGTTTATCACATCATCGTCCTGATCGAGCTGCGCTTCGTGCAGTGCCTCTTCGAAAGTCGCCACCGCTTGCTGGCTCTGCTTCGCCTCTCGCTGAGAGATCGCCAGATAGTAAACAATCTCCGGCGCACCGGGGAACCGCCGGCGAGCTTCTGTCAGCAACTGCACCGCCCGACCTGCGTCTTTTAACGGCCCGACACGCAACTCCGCCAAATGCAAATAGGTGCTGGGGTGATTTGGATTAATCAACAGGCTTTGCTCATAATTCGCCGCTACCTTTGCAAACGTCGCTTTCGCTTCGTCAATGCGGTTTGCGCGCTGCAGTGATCGCGCTTCCTCATCCAGTACCTGTGCCAGTAAATCGTAGGGTTGATACTTGTCAGGATGCTCCTTGATGATTTGCTCGAGCATCTCGACAGCTTTGCCGCGCTGATTTGTCAGAATAAAACCTGTCGCCAGTTTCTCTCGTGCATTCGCGTCGTCAGGTTCCAGTTCGAGAACGCGCAGATAAAGTGGGATCGCTTCCTTCAGTTGCTGCGATGCCGCGTAATAGTCTGCCACATCCTTGAGGATTGCGGGGTCGTCTCCCGCGTGTTCGGCTGCTCTTTTGAAAATCTCATTGACCTTTTTGAATTCGTCCGGTTTGGGCTGCGACTCAGATTTGAAAAGAATAGCCACATAAAGCTTTCCCAGGTGCATCCAGAAATTGGAATCGTTACTTCGAACTTTTGTGGCGCGGTCCAGCGCCTCGAGCGCCTTTTTCTCTTGTCCGGCTGCAACTTCGATTTCGACCAGACGCTGGTAACCTTCCACGTCTGCCGGATTCAGCGCGATGGCTCGGTTGGCATAATCGATCGCCTGATCTGTTTTCTTCAGGTACCTCGCGTAAATAAAGGCGAGTTGCTGATAAGGCTCGGCATTATTCGGGTTTGCCTTGATTGCGTCTTTCAACACGTCAATTGCCTGTGGAAAATCATCCTGCTGTATCAGCAAACCGGCCACGCGCGCGGCGAGTTGCGACTGGCCCGGATCGACGTTGAGCACCTTGCGATACGCGTCCAGCGCGCGATCCATCTCGCCATTTTCTTCGAACGCCATTCCTTCAAGAAAATGCGTGAGCCCGCCGGCCTTGCGTTCGCCTCCCGGACGCAATACGAGGTCTGAAGCCGGTTTTGCATTGACCGAATCATCTTGCCGCGCGCCTTGTTTTCCCTGGTGCGAACGCAGAAGTTTTGGCGGCGAAGTTCTCGTGGTCGGATCGGCAAGTCCATTCGAGACCGTGAGAAAAATTAACGGCAAAAGAAAACGCTGAAGCGGCGTACCAGGCCACTTCTTCAGCTTCCTCATGATCGTAAGTTTAGCTTGCGGCGTGACCTCGGCAAACCGGCTACTTGCGGGGAGCGCACGCGCGTCGCCCTCTTCAACACTTGAGCCTCTACGAGGTTCGACCTTCGATGTTGCAGCGTTTGACGTTCCCGGCAGCGGCCCCGCTGCGCCTTACAGCTTGTATCGGAGCCGCTTCTTATGCCGATGCGCCTTCATGCGCTTTCGGCGCTTGTGCTTGGCAATTTTAGCTTTCCGTCTTTTCTTAAGAGAGCCCATTCAGATTTTCAGATGCGCGAATCGCGATTGAACCATCTAATCTATCGCATTGCAACTTAGTTTCCGTGTCGTGGTAGGCGTCATTGGCCGGGCCCTTCTGGCTTCTGTGCAACAATAATCATGCTCTTCCACAGGAAAGGTATTCTACTCGCTCCGATGAAGCGAACGATGCGGAACCCGCCTTCGTTCAATAGATGGGAGAGAGTTTTGCGCGACCAGACCTTGATGTGACCGCCGTCCCACAAAGGCGTGAGATGCGAGTCCCATTTGTTGCTGATCGCGAGAACAAGATTCTTCAGGTAACCGTGATAAGGCGTGCTAATGATGAGGTGTCCACCGGGACGAAGCAGCTGCTTCGCGAAACGCAGCAGGTTCCGAGGTCTGATAAGGTGTTCGATCACCTCGGTAGCGATAGCCACATCAAAGCTCTCGCTGCCAACCGCGGTCGGCTCGTCATCTACTCCGATTTGGTGAAACACTAGCTCGGGCGCCGAACTCTGTGCGAACCGAACGCCATCGGCGCTCGGCTCGCAACCAACCACCTCATATCCTCGGCTGGCAAGCTCGCGGCATAGCGCGCCATTACCGCACCCGATATCGACGACACGGCGTGCACGTAACTCCGCACAAAGACTGATGATATGCGGCCAGAGATATTTTTCCGTATGCGGCGCCTCCGCGGAACCGTAGTGATACTCCGCCAAATTCCCGCGCGATTCTGCGTCCATCTGCACTAAGGAGACACAAGATTAGCGACCGCTGGCGAGAGCGCGCGTGGTTGAGGATTAAGTGATCCCACGATACCAATAGTGTCGTAGGCGTTTCCAACTGTCACTGCGGCGACTGTGACCTTGGGAGGGATGAATGGTTTCGCGCGTCGCATGAGGTCTAACGAGAATTGGACCGAAAAATTCTGTCTAATCCGATCACTTCTTCAGCATTGCATCGCGTTTCACCTTGAATTCGCTGCTGGCTTTCCACTCTGGAAATTCATCGCCGTTGGCGACTTGATAGCCGACTTCGAAGAGAGGTTGAATATCCTGCACCGCGCCGGAGAGATCCCAGCTGGGATCAACTTCATCGGACGGCTGATGATAATGTTTCTCGACAAATTCGTCGCGCTTCTGCTTTCCGTACTCCGGCGGTTTGCCAATGATCTCAATGCCGCGGGCTGCATGCAGCACGGGGACACCGGCCTTTGCGAATTCAAAACTATCGACCCGGTAGAAGCCGCCTTTTTCCGGTTCGCTGCTCGGTTTCATCACGCGGCCCTGCCGCGCAGCCGCCTCGCCCAATAAGTCATCCAAGGTTGAATTGCGGTTGGTGAGATCTTCGAGGTCGTGCGTTTTGCCCCAGGGATTGATACCGTCGATATTGATGTCGGCGAGCGTCTTCTCCAGCGGATACAGCGGGTGCTCCGCGTAATATTTCGCGCCGAGCAATCCAGCTTCTTCTGCTGTCGTGTCCATGAACAACACCGACCGTTTTGACGGCGGATTTAGTTTTTTAAACGCGGCGGCGAGCTCAATAACCGACGAAACGCCCGACGCGTTATCGATCGCACCGTTGAAAATCTGATCGCCCTGCAATTCGGGATGCCGCCCGAGATGGTCCCAGTGCGCTGTGTAAATGACGTATTCGTCGTGCAATTTGGGATCGTCGCCTTCAAGTTTGCCGATGACATTGTGCGATTTGAACGCGCGAATCTGCTGTTTGATGTCAATGTTCGCTTTGGCAGTCAACCTGACCGGTCGGAATTCTTTCGTGATCGCAGATTTCTTCAGTGCGTCGAAATCCTGCCCGGAATCGGCGACTAATTTTTTCGCAACATCGAAAGTCATCCACGAACGCGCCGAGACCGCGTCCATGTTCTTGTTTGGATTATCAAGCTCGAAGTTTTCTTTGCCCCAGCTCGATCTGACCACCTGCCACGGATAAGCCGCCGGTTCCGTTTCGTGAATGATGATCGCTGCCGCCGCTCCTTTTTGCGCTGCGATTTCGTATTTATAGGTCCAGCGGCCATAGTACGTCATCGCTTTTCCCTGAAACATTTTGTCGTCGAGTTTTGCTGGATCTTTTGGATCGGGAACCGGCGGATCACCGATCAGCATCAGCAATGTCTTGCCGCGCACATCGACATCTTTGTAATCGTCCCAGCTGTATTGCGGCGCGACGATTCCGTATCCGACAAAGACCACGTCTGATTTGTCGATTTTAATCTCCGGTTGAAGACGCGCCGAGGAAGCGACGAAATCATCCGGATATTTGAGGTCAATCGTTTTGTCGCCAATCATGAACGACATTCGTGGTTCGCTTTTGATCCCAGCCAGCGGAACTTCCTGCATATAGGTGCCGTCGGGATTTCCCGGCCTTAATCCGATCTGTTTGAACTGATCGGCGATATACTTGACCGAAAGTTCTTCGCCTTTTGTTCCGGGCGCCCGCCCTTCGAATTCATCCGATGCTAGAAACTTGATGTGCGAGAGCAAACCGTCGGGCGTGATTGCCTCCAGCGCCGGCTGCAAACGCAACGCCAGTTCATCGGCTGCGAAAAGTGAAGTCGCACTGAAGCAAAGGATTACAGCGAATCGCCGTGCCATTCTCCTCATACCCAGACGTTGTAGCGGCGTTTGTGTCAAACGCCGAAACATTAAGGGCATTTGGATGGGCCCTCGCCCGCGGGCGAGCGCCTCTACAACTATCTGCCTTCCTATGATGGCCCGGCTGGCGCTTTCTTTTTCTCCTCTGGGCCAATGCCGATCTTTTTCAGGAATGGCTGAACCGATTGTTTGCGCCCAAGGAATTTCTCGACGGAAACGTTTACATCACGAGAATCGCCCGGCTCGTAAATTTCACGGCGCAATTTCATGCCGGCTTGTTTATCGAGGTAGCCGTCCTTCGCTTTCTCAAAAACGGTCGCCATGTCGGCGGCGATCGCATCAGCCCAGGCATAGCCGTAGTAGCCAGCGTCATAACCGTTCAGGTGCCCAAAGTAGGAGACGAACGTCGTGCTCGGATCGATTGGCAGAAAGACTTTTTCAAGGGTCGGATTCGAGATTGCCACGCAATCGTAACTCGCATCTTCCGGGTGCTGATCGTGCAGAGCGAGGTCGAGCGACGCGAATGCGAACTGACGCCGATAAAGAACACCGGCGTTTGCCAGCTTTGTGTCATTCATTTTCTTCACGATTTCCGCCGGAATCTTTTTTGATGAATCCCGGTAATCAGCCGCAAACGTGTCGAGCACCTTCTTATCCCAAACCCAATTTTGTAACATCTGCGACGGCGCTTCGACGAAATCACCCGGGACATGCGTTCCGGCGAAGCGCCCGTACTTCGCGCGAGTAACAATCGAATGCAGAGCATGCCCGAATTCGTGGAACAAAGTCTCTACATCCTGGTGTGTCAGCAACGAGGGCTTATCGCCGGTCGCAGGCGGGAAATTGCAAAGTAATGCGACCGTTGGGCGCTGATATTTTCGATCGGGCAATAATTTGCCGCTGATAATGTCGAACTGCGCGAAGTGATTAAATTTTCCTTCACGCGGGAACATGTCGAGGTAGAACATGCCGAGCGGTTCGCCAGTGGCGGAATCGGTCACCAAATAAAGCTGGAGATCATCGATCCATTTGTAAGGGGCAGCGATCTTTTCGAACTTCAGACCGAAAATGTTCTGGTAAATGTTAAACATTCCGTCGAGCGCCTTTTGGAATGGGAAATACACTCGCAACGCTTCCTTATCGATGGCGTATTTTTGTTTGTTGCGCTGGTTGCTGTAGTAGCGCCAGTCCCATACCTTGATCGGGGCGTTTGGATCGTTCGTCTCAGCGGCTTTCAGTTTCTGTAACTCCGCGAGTTCACTATCGAATTTCGGCTGACTGCCGGTGACCAAATCATTGATGTATTTTTCCGCATTCGCTCCGGTCTTCGCCATTTTGACTTCGGTCTGGTAGTCGTCCCACGATTTGTAACCGAGTCGCAGCGCGATTTTGTTGCGGAGCGTGAGCAATTGATTCAGAACAGGAATGTTTGTGTCTTTGGCGAGGGTCTCGCGAATGACATAAAGCTGCTTGCGTGTCGCTTCGCTCTTTGCGTTTTCCTCTACCGTGTTGAATTGCCAGGTGACATTTGCCATCACTGTGTAGACATCATCTCCCGTTTTGATGCCCGGCGAGGCGAAGAAACTGTCGGGAAGGCCATCAAGATCGGCTTTTGTGAACATGACGGGCGCAGTGGCCTTCACGACGTTGCTGTCGAAGTCAGTCCCGAGTTTGGACAATTCCTTGCGCAGTTGTTCGACTTCCTTCCGCTGGTCGGGCGGTAACTCCAGGCCGGCACGCCGATAGTCGCGCAATGTTTCTCTTAGCAGCTTCTCGTCTTCGCCCGTGAGTTTCGGATGCGTATCCGCGAAAGCTTTGATCGCCTTGTAAACGTCCTCGCGATAATCAATCCCAACTGCCCAGTCTTGGAAAGCCTTTACCGCGTTCTCCCCCGCGCTGCGCATTGCGGGGTTGGTGTTTGTCTCCTTAATAATCGTAGCCTTGTTTGCGGCAAGTCCTGCCTGATACGTGGCATCGTCCAGCGCGACCACGGTGCTTTTGAAAGTGACTTTGCTGAGATCCTGGCTTCCGATCTGATCCAGCGCCGCATTCGCCTTCGCGATTGCATGCTTCATCGAACCCTCGACTGCTTGCGGCGTCTGCTCCCAATCGGGAATGGTTAGTATCGCGTTTGCCTTCGCCGCAGCGGCCCGAAAATCATCGACAGTCTTTTCGGCGGCTGAAGAATTTGATCTCGCAGCGAGAAGGATGAGCAACACGCAAAGGAACGGGGATTTTATGAAATGGTTCGACATAAGGGTGGAAAAGCTGAAGTGGGCCACAGATTTACACAGATTTCCACAAACAGCAGAAGGAATTTTGATGAATCTCTGTTTCATCTGTGTTCATCTTTTACGACCTACGCTCCCGAACCTGCCAGGATGATCCAAAAATTCTTTGTCGCTTTTATCCCAATCTTTGTTGCGATCGACCCAATCGGACTTGTCGCGATATTCATGGGTCTCGCCACGAATGCTTCGCACGAACAGCAGCGACGCCAGGGTTTCATCGGAATTATCACCGCGTTTTGTATAGCCATCGGGTTTATTTTTCTCGGTGAGCTTATTTTTGATGCGCTTGGAATCACGGATGCAGACTTTCAAGTTGCAGGCGGACTGATTCTCCTCGGACTTGCTGGGCGCGAGTTGCTCAATGTCGGACCGTCCGGTCATGAAGGCAGCGACGACTTCGGAGTCGTGCCGCTTGGTATGCCATTAATCGCCGGACCGGCATTGTTAACGGCACTGCTAATTCTCGTCGATACGGTAGGCCTGGTGTTCACGCTCGTCGCGCTGTTGGCCAATCTCGGTTTGGTTGCGTTGGCGTTCTGGAATGCAGACTGGTTCACGCGTTTGCTAGGCAGGCAAGGATTACGCGCCATATCGAAAATTGTCGCGCTACTTCTTGCGGCGATCGCGGTCAGCCTCATCCGGCGCGGTTGGCAAGGAGCCTGACCGGTGGAGGCCGGCCCAGTCTTTTGGGAAAAGCGCTGGACTTCGACTGCGTCCGAGTCTCTCCAACTTCTACGGTTTGGCGCTCCGTTATAAACCTGTGTCGAAACGGCCGCCGGTGGCAATATGCCGTCGCACGCTAGGCCAGAATTCTTTCAGTTCCGCAGTCTGGTCACCGTGCTGATAACGCCAATTCAACTCAACTTCGATTGCCTTGGCCTCATCCTGGGCAGGCATCGGTTGCCCATGATAGATATAGGCAGGCACGCCTTCCCGAGTCTGAGTTAGCGTAGTCATCCCGTAGAGCTCGAGACGACGCTGCTGCAGTTGGGCAGTCGTCCAATTCCGATACGCAGGGCTACGGTGACCCCACACCTCGGCCGTGGTGGAATAACGCGAGTACGTGTAACCGGTCGTAACGGCTGGCGGTGCGTACTGCTCCGCGCAGCCAAGAAGGCTGGCAGCCAATCCTGCTAGAAATAATTGTTTCATACGCTGATGTTTGTGATCTGCCCTATTGAACCACAGAAATTGCTCGCAGTCGCGCCTTTATTTGCGCTTCACGCTGCAATATTCTAAATTCAGCGTGCTTAAATCCACAAGACGCAGCCAGATCGATTCAGACTTATACACGTCCGGAGATTCTTGACACGCCGGCGCCTCTTTTTACTATCCTCGCTCCCATGAGATTTCCATTACCGCTCACAGCGAAAATCGCGGCCTACGTGATCGGGCATAAGCTGCGTGGCACGAAGAAATTCGCCACCGTGCTTCAGCTCGAGCCGTTGCACACATGTAACCTGACATGCACAGGTTGCGGGCGGATTCGAGAATACTCCACGTCGCTCAAGGATATGATGAGCCTGGAGGACTGCCTCGGCGCGGCAAAGGAATGCAATGCGCCAATGGTCTCAATTTGCGGCGGCGAGCCGCTCATCTATCCGCACATCGAGGCGTTGGTGGAAGGATTGCTCGCGCAAAAACGAATCGTTTACATCTGCACCAACGCCATGTTCATGCGCAAGAAAATGCGCGAATGGCTGGCCTCCGAATACCAGAAAGCGGATACCGGAAAGAAGACGGATTTGGAAGAGAAGATCGAGGTCCTACAATCGAAAGGTCTAGTTTCGGAAAAAGATGCGGCTGAAATTCGGAAAGGCCCGAAAGATCCGGTGAAGCCTACAATCGGGCCAAGCAAATGGATGTATTGGAACGTACACCTCGACGGTCTTGAGCGAACGCACGATCTGATTGTTGAACGGGAGGGCGTTTTCAAGGAATGCGTCCTGGCCATTAAAATGGCGAAGCTGCTGGGTTACCAGGTCGCCACCAACACAACGGTCTACAAGGAAACCGATATGGAGGAGATCGAACGGATGTTCGATTATCTTTCCGACCTTGGCGTCGACGGACACACCATCACCTCAGGTTACGATTATGACGCCGCCAAGAAAGACATGATCAAACGGCTCAATTTGCGTCCGGAAAACTTCTTTCTCACCCGCGCGATGACAATCCAGAAGTTTCGGAAAGTCGAGGAATGGATGAGACGATATACGTTTTTGGGGACGCCCGTGTATTTTGAGTTTCTCGCGGGCAAACGTGATTTGACGTGTTCAGCTTGGGCTATTCCGACGCGCAACATTCGCGGGTGGAAAGGCCCCTGCTACTTAATGACGGACGGGCATTACTCGAGCTACGCCGAGCTGCTGGAAAAAACGGAATGGGATAGATACGGCGTTGTAAATGGGGTGGCGCGCGACAGCCGCTGCGAAAATTGCATGGTGCATTGCGGCTATGAACCGACGGCGACATTGGGACTACAAGCGCAGCGTGGCGATACTTGGAAAACAATCAAATTCAACTTTGGTGCAAAGCCCAAACCTGCTGGCCGTGGCAGTGAGGTGCTCGCTTTTAATGGTGTGAGCTCAGGAAACGGGCACATCACCGGTAAGCGGGCAGAACCAACTGCGCAAGCGTCGTAAGAGGCCCACATGCCGGAGTTGCCGAGGAAGCTGATAGTATTGCCAAGCGCATCACCTGACGTATCCGAGTCTTACTCGGCGGCAGACGAAGAGATTTCGCGGGTGATCACACGGGCGCAAGAGAACCTGTTGCGCCAGCAAAAACCCGATGGCCATTGGTGCGGCGAGCTAATTGTCGATAGCACGCTCTGCTCGGATTACGTCCTTTTCATGCACTGGTGCTGCGAAGTGGATGCTCAATTGCAGCGCCGCTGCGTTCGTCACATTCTCAAACGCCAACTGCCCGATGGCGGCTGGAACATTTACCACGGCGGCCCGAGCGAGATTAACGCGTCGGTCAAAGCGTATTTTGCGCTGAAACTCACCGGTTGTTCGGTGGACGCTCCGTTTATGCGCGAAGCGCGTGCCAGCATCATGCGTCGCGGAGGCATTCCGCAGATGAATACGTTCAGCAAGCTTTATCTGGCGCTCCTGGGGCAGTTCCCGTGGAAATATTTGCCTGCGATTCCAGTAGAGATGGTTCTATTGCCAAGCTGGGCGCCATTTCACATTTACAAAATGTCGTCATGGAGCCGCGCGATGCTCATGCCGCTGTCGATCATCAACCATTTTAAACCGACTCGCATTTTGCCTGGCGAAAAACAATTACACGAGCTCTATCCTCTCGGCACCGAGCAAGCCGATTTGCGGTTGCCCCGGAGCGAGAAGTTCTGGACCTGGCGCAATTTCTTTCTGCGAGTGGATGACTGTTTCAAATTCCTGCGGCCGCTACGGATTCTCCTGCTGCGGCGGCGCGCACTCGAAGAAGCGGAACGATGGATGGTTGAACGGATTGGCGAGGGCAGCGATGGCCTCGCGGCCGTGTATCCAGCGATGCTGAATTGCCTGATTGCTTTACGCGTGCTCGGCTATACCAAAACAAATCCGGTTTATGCCAAGGTAGAAAAAGATTTTGCGGAGCTGTTTGTCGATGACCCGGAAGATTTTCGCATTCAACCCTGTCGATCTCCGGTTTGGGACACTGCGATTAACATCGTGTCGCTGGCGGAATCCGGCGTTTCGCCGGAGCATCCCGCACTGCAGAAGGCCGCTGATTGGCTGATCGGCAAGGAAGTGCGCATCCGTGGTGATTGGGCGGTAAACAATCCGTATCCGCAAGCCAGCGGCTGGGCGTTCGAGTACAACAATATTTATTATCCAGACACGGACGACACGGGGATGGTGTTGATGGCATTGCGGCTGGTCCAGCCGAAAGATCGAGAGTCACTAAACGAACTCTTTCGTCGCGCGCTTGGCTGGCAGCTCAGTTTCCAATGTCGCGATGGCGGCTGGGGAGCGTTCGACAAAAATGTCACAACTCCTTGGCTGGAAGACATGCCCTTTGCCGATCACAACGCGATTCTAGATCCAACGTGCAGCGATCTGACTGCGCGCACGCTGGAGCTGCTTGGTTATATTGGATTTGATCGCAGAGCCAAGTGCGTCCGGGACGCCATTAAGTACCTGATTGACACTCAAGATGAGGACGGCTCGTGGTATGGCCGCTGGGGAGTGAATTACGTTTATGGCACCTGGCAGGTACTGCGCGGCTTGTGCGCAATTGGTGAAGATATGACGCAGGACTGGATACTGCGCGGCCGTGATTGGCTTGAGAGTTGTCAAAACAATGATGGCGGATGGGG
>Ga0137403_10000936_pt1 | contig 37299 bp, 32 predicted proteins | sample CZOMad2_1_16fung_FD_122057 | JGI IMG/M metagenome (GOLD analysis project Ga0137403, IMG submission 122057) | Vadose zone soil fungal communities from Angelo Coast Range Reserve, California, USA - CZOMad2_1_16fungal (Hybrid Assembly) | ecosystem: Environmental > Terrestrial > Soil > Vadose zone... | reverse complement strand
CTGGTCGAGCCCGACTATCCGGGCGCGTTCCGCTACCTCGCGGCGCGCAACCGCAAGCGCGCCCTCACGGTGCTGTTCACCGACGTGATCGATCGGTTCGCGTCGGATGCGCTGGTGGCGAACGTCGCCTCGCTCCGGCCGCGTCACCTCCCGCTCGCCGTCACCCTGCAAAACCCGGAGCTGAACGACGTGGCGGCGTTGCGGCCCACAGTCGCGCACGACGCGTTTCGCAAAGCGGCAGCCGAGGAATTGCTCCGGGCCCGCGAAGAGGCGCTGGGCCGTATGCGGCACGCCGGAGTGCTGGTGCTGGACGTGCCGCCCGAGCGCGCGGCCGAGGCGGTAGTGGCCAAATACCTCGATCTGAAGCGTCGGGGGCGGCTCTAGCTGAGGTAGGTCATTGCAGTCCCTCACGAGCCTGCCCGGCTACCAGTACCTCCCCGAGACGGACGTCCCCCCGCAGAGCTGCCGTACCCTTGGGGCTCGCCTTCCTCTATACGGGGGTGCGTTGATCGGCACGCTCGGGCTCGAGAGCTCGAGCCTCGGGTCGGGCTCGAAGCGGGAGCTCGCGATGGTGGGGGGCGTCGACCTGGGGCTCGGCTTGGACGTGCGGCCTACACCTTCCAGCGTATCAACCGCAAGACGAATCCCGGTGGGACGGGGGAGAGCGACGCGCCGATTCAGGAGACGGTGGCGCGGGTGGGATTGGCGGTGGGGTTCTAGCCCCCGTCGCGTCGTGACACGTTCCGGACTGAACCCGGACCCATTCTTGACAGTAGCCCTTGCAGCCGTACAATCACGCCGGAGCACAGCCCATAGGCCCAGCTTCTAAATGTAGCCCTTCCTTTGAATAGTGCCGCACGAGACCGGGAGGCACGATGGCCAGGGGGTTTCTGAGGGGCGCCGGGAGTGTGCAAGGGTCGTGGCTCGTGAGTGGAGTGGTGACGTGCGGGTGTCTCGTGGTCGCCCTGGCAATCAGTGGCGGCGGATCCAGAGCGTACACCGCCTACTCGCTGGCCGTACACAAGACCGAAGCGATCCCCGCGTTTGCGCGCAAGTACGGATTGCGATGTTCCGTCTGTCACACCGTTTGGCCCGAGCTCAGCGCGTTCGGACAGAAATTCAAGGACAACGGATATCAGCTCGGCAACGACCGCGATTCGCCGATCTGGCAGAACAACGCCTACTGGCCCATCGCCATGCGCACCACGCCGCAGCTGCACCTCGAGAGCACCACACACCAGGTCACCGACGCGGCACCGGCTGGGAAGACCGTCAGCCAGACCGGCTTTGATCTCTCCGGCGTCGACTTCCTGCTGCTCGGGACCCTGTACAAGAACATCACGTTCGGCCTCGTGCCGACGTTGGACGCCGACGGCACCACCGGGCTCGAGGCGGCGTTCGTCCGCTTCGACAACTTGGGCAGCTCGCCCTGGGCCAACCTGAAGGTCGGCAAGTTCGAGCTGGACAACCTGCTCTCGGAGAAGCGCATCACGTGGTTGTCGGCCAACGGCGGCTTCCTCTACGCCTACCATTATCTGCCCGTCGGCAGCACGAACAACTTCGGCTTTGGGGACAACCAGATCGGCGCCGAGTTCTCGGGCCACTCGCTCAACAGCTACACGCGCTACAGCGTGTCCCTGCTCTCGACCGACGACGGTCAGCCGGGGTTGCCCGGCGGCAAGAGCCTGGACGCCATGTTCACGCTGAGTCAGGCGTGGGCGCTGGGGGGCGGATTGGGGCCGCAGCGGCTCGGCGTGTTCGGCTATCTGGGTCACCGCCCGACCGCCATGGAGACGGTCGGCGGCAACCCGATTCCCGGCACCGGCTCGGCCAACAAGTCATTCCTCCGGCTCGGGGCGACCGCCCAGTTGTGGCTCGGCAACCTGGAGCTTATCCCCCTGGTCTCACACGCCTCTGACGACGCGGCGCTGGGACCCGGTACCGACAAGCCGACCTGGAATTCGGCGCTGCTCGAGGCCCATTACGTCGCGACTCCCCAGCTCCTGGTTCAGGGGCGTTACGAGCTGCTGCGGATGTCCAAGCAGGGCGACCCCGCGATTCCCAAGACGCAGGGCAACGCCGACGCCATCGCGCTCGGCTTCCGGGCTTATCCCTTCATGTTCAGTCGCGCCGGGATGGCCATCCATGGTGAGTTTGCGATGACGAAGACGATCGGGACCGTCCCGTTGAGCGGGGACGGTTCTGGGGTCGATCCGGTGACCCCCGGGACGTCCGTCTGGAGTCGAAGCGTGATGCTCGGCTTCGACTTCGCCTTCTGAGAGGAGGCCACCAATGAGACCGCAAACGGGATGGCTATCGCTCGTGTCGGCCTGTGGCGCCCTGCTCCTGCTGTGTGGCGTGACGCCGGCACCGGCGCAGCAGGCACAGGTCGGCAACGTGATCGGGCACGCCGCCGCCGGGAAACCGCTGTACACCCGGTACTGCGCCGGCTGCCACGGCGATGACGGCGATGCCAGAGGAGAAAACGCGCAATGGATCGACCCCAAACCGCGCGACTTCACGCTCGCCGTGTTCAAGTGTCGCTCGACGCCGACCGGGACGCTCCCGACCGACCAGGATTTGTTCGACGCGATGACACGCGGGTTCGTCACGACCAATATGCCGGCCTGGCTCCCGCTGACGCCCCACAACCGGGTGGATCTGGTCGCGTACATCAAGACCTTTTCGCCGAAGTGGAAGACCGGGAAACCGGGCACACCGATTACCATCCCGCCTGAGCCAGCCGCGACAATCGCGAGCGTCCTGCACGGTCGGCAGCTGTTCCAGAAGATGGAGTGCTGGAAGTGTCACGGCCCTGCGGGCCACGGCGACGGGCCGTCCGCCAAGACCCTGACCGACAACAAGGACGACCCGATCCGCCCGTACGACTTCTCGAGCGGATCGCGCTTCATGTGCGGCGTCACGAACCGGGACCTCTACAGGATCTTCATGACGGGACTCGACGGCACGCCCATGCCGTCGTTTGCCGACGACATCAAGCCGGCGGACGCGTGGGACTTGGTGCACTTCCTGCGGACGCTGCAGCCGCTCGACACGCCCGAAGCGGCGATCTGGAAGGCCTGGCTCGCGTCTCATGCGGGCGAGCTCAAGCCCATCGGGCCCGAGGGGAGTGGACAGTAGTGCGCACGAACCTTCCATCAAATGAAAGACGGGCTTCCGATGCGTAGGCAATACATCTGGATCGTCGGTGCCGTGGGCCTCGTGGGGTCGGCCCTGGGAGCGCGTGGCGCGCCTCCGGCGATGGCCGGCGCCATCAGCGGCAAGGTGACGTACACGGGCACGCCGCCGAAAATGAAGCCGATTGACATGGCCAAGGAGCCGTCTTGTGCCAAGCAGCACGCCACACCGGTCACTACCGAGAACGTCGTAACCGGCCCCGGGAACGCGCTGGGCTACGTGGTGGTGTACATCTCCGCCGGCGACGCGGGGTCGTCGGCGCCGAGCGAAGCGGTGCGGTATGACCAGAAAGGCTGCCAGTACATCCCGCACGTCGCGGTCATGCAGGTGAGCCAGCCGCTCGAGATCTACAACGACGATCAGACCTCGCACAACATTCACCCGCTCGCCAAGGCGAACCCCGAGTGGAACAAGTCGCAGCCGATCGGGGCGCCGCCGATCCACACGACCTGGGAGAAACCGGAGTTCATTCCGGTCAAGTGCAACGTGCACCCGTGGATGCACGGCTGGTTTCTGGTGCTCACGACCTCGCACTACGCCGTAACGGGCGAAGACGGCGGGTTCAGCGTGAAGGGGCTGCCCCCCGGCAAGTACACCCTCACGGCGTGGCAGGAGCAGTTCGGCACCCAGACGCAGGACGTGACCATCAGCGGCACCGAGACCAAGACCGTGGACTTCGTGTTCAAGGCTCGGGCCTACTGAGAATCGACATGGGCAAGCTGTTCGCGGTCGTCGTTGTCCTCATCACACTCGTCTCGGCCGCTATCTTCGCCAGCCATATCTGGTGGTTGCCCGTCGACATTTCCGCCCACGGGCACGCCATCGATCGTCAGCTGACCGAGACGATGGCGACATCGGGGGCGCTGTTTGTGCTCTCGCAATTGGCGCTGGCGGTCTTCGCGTGGCGCTACGGCGACCGAAAGGACGGGCGGAAGGTCACGGCGTTCCCCGGCGGCGTCACACCCATGGTGGTGCTGGCGGTGGTGCTGGTCGGTGCCGAGATCCTGGCCCTCACCTTCGTCGGCTCCAAAGTGTGGGCCGGTATCTACCAGGCGCCCCCCGATCCGAACTCGCTGCAGATCGACGTACAGGCCGAGCAGTTTGCCTTTTATTTCCGCTACCCCGGGGCGGACGGCCGGTTCGGTTCGGTGCACCCGGAGCGGATCGACGAAGCGAGCGGCAACTTCTTCGGGTTGGATCCGGCCAACGATACCACGGCGCGCGACGACATCGTCGTCCCCACCCTCGGCATCCCGGTCAACCGGCCCGTCCTGCTCACCCTGCGCGCCAAGGACGTCAATCACGCGTTCTACGTACCCGAGCTGCGGATCCAGCAGGACTTCGTTCCCGGCCTCGTGATCCCCCTGCACTTCACCGCCACGGATACCGGGAAGCACGAGATCGTGTGTACGCAGCTGTGTGGACTGGGGCACTACAACATGCGCGCGTATGTCGAGGTGATGTCCCAACCGCAATTCGACCAATGGCTGAAGGAGCGGGCGGCCGAACAATGACGCAGACCACAGCTCATCACCACGCGCCCCCGCAGGGATTTCTCCGAACCCACGTCTTCAGTCTCGATCACAAAGTGATCGGGAAACAGTACCTCGATCTGGCGTTGGTGGCCGTCTGCACGGGGATGGTCCTCTCGTGGTTGATGCGGTTCCATCTGGCGTGGCCGGAGACCCCCATTCCCGGCCTGGGCCGAGTGTCGCCGACCGGGGCCGCCGGCGGTGTGATCACACCGGAATACTACCTCGCGCTGATGACCATGCACGGCACGATCATGGTCTTCTTCGTCTTGACGACGGCGCCGTTCGCGGGGTTCGGGAACTACTTCCTGCCGATTCAGGTCGGCGCGGAGGACATGGCGTTCCCGCGCATCAACATGACGTCCTTCTGGGTCACGCTTGTGGCGTTCCTGGTGCTCGTCGCGGCCTTCTTTGTGGGGGACGGCCCCCCGTTGTCCGGGTGGACGGCGTATGCACCGCTCAGCGCGGTCGGCAAGGATGCCGGTCCGGGCCAGGGAGTCGGCCAGACCCTCTGGGCGGTCTCGATCACGCTGTTCTGCGTGGCGCAGCTGCTCGGGGCGCTGAACTTCATCACGACGACGCTCGATCTGCGGACCAAAGGGATGTCGCTCGCGCGCATGCCCTACTCCACATGGGCGTGGTTCATCACGTCGGTCATCGGTCTCATCGCGTTCGCGGTCTTGATGCCCGCCTGCATCCTACTGATCCTCGACCGGGTGGCCGGCACGAGCTTCTTCATTCCGTCGGGCCTCGTGATCAGCGATCGGCTGCAGCCGCATTCGGGCGGCTCGCCGCTCCTGTGGCAGCACCTCTTCTGGTTCTTCGGACACCCCGAGGTGTACATCGCGATCCTGCCGGGGTTCGGCATCGTTTCCCACATTCTCCCCGTCTTTGCCCGGAAGCCGCTGCTGGGACCGCGGGTGCTGATCGCCTCTCTGGTGGCGATCGCGTTCCTGAGCTACACGGTGTGGGGCCATCACATGTTCTTGAGTGGCATGAACCCCTTCTCGGCGACGCTGTTTTCGGTGCCGACCCTGATCATCACGATTCCCGCCACGATCGTCACGCTACTCTGGATCGGTACCATCTATGGCGCCAGGCTGCGGTTCACGACCCCAGCGCTGTTCTGCCTGGGGTTCGTCTCCGTCTTCGTGAGCGGCGGAATCAGCGGCTTCTTCCTGGCGCAACCCTCGATCGATACGTACTTGCATGGCACGTACTTCGTGGTGGGCCACTTCCATTTCGTGATGGGTGTCGCCGCGATGTTCGGCATCTTCGCCGGGACGTACTTCTGGGCTCCGAAGATGTTCGGGCGCCTGATGAGCGAGACCCTGGGCAAGTGGCATTTCTGGCTCACGTTCATCGGGGTCTACTGCGTCTTCATGCCGATGCACTATCTCGGCCTGGCCGGCAACGTGCGCCGCTACTCGGCGTTCACGGACGACTATCTCAAGCCGATGATTCCGCTACATCGGTTCATCACGATCGCCGCTTTGTTCACCGGCGCGGCGCAGCTGATCTTCCTGTTCAACCTGGTCTGGACACGGTTGCGCGGGCCCAAGGCACCGGACAATCCGTGGGAGGCGACCACCCTCGAATGGTCGACCACGTCGCCGCCGCCGTTCGACAACTTCGGCGGTCGGCCTCCCGTGGTGCATCACGGTCCCGACGAGTACGGCGGGAACAGCGCCGCAGGTGACTACGTCATGCAGGCGTCGTCCGAGTCCGGGAGAGTCGCGTGAGCGGGCCAGTGCCCGGGGTGGCGTTCCCCCCGCTGCGTCCGTCGCCGCCGGTCCCCCCACCGCCGAGCGCCATGCCGCGGACCACGACCCAGCCCTCGCCGCCGCAGCCGGCCCGGACCGGTATCTGGATCGCCATCGGAACGATCGGCATGTCGTTTGCGGCTCTGACGAGCGCGATGGTGGTGCGGCAGAGCGGCGCGGCGGACTGGCGGCACTTCCAGCTGCCATCTCTCCTCTATGTCAACACGGTTGTCCTGCTGGCGAGTAGTGGCACGCTCGAGTGGTCGCGTCGACGAATCGCGGCTATCCCCGGCGGTACCGGGAGTTTCGTCCCGCCGCTCCAAGCGTTGTCCGGACTGTACATCACCCTGGCCTTTGGACTGCTGTTCGTCACCGGGCAGGTCATCGCGTGGCGCCAACTCGCTGCCCAGGGGCTCTTTCTCGCGACCGCCCCGAGCAGCGCCTTCTTTTACGTCTTTACCGCGCTGCACGGTGTGCACGTGGTTGGCGGGCTCGGGGGATTGGTGTACGTGCTGTCTCGCCTGCGTCCAACGGTGAGTCCGGTGCGGCCGGCGCCGCTCGGCGCGGCCGCACTGTACTGGCACTTCATGGCTGGGCTGTGGCTGTATCTGCTCGTGATCTTGGCAACTCGAGTCTAGACAGGGAGGGGGACGTGGACCATTCGGCGACGAGCGTCGGCGCGCCGCACGGAGCGCCGAGCGAGGGGTCTCCCTACGGTATCGCGTCCAAGAAGCTGGCGATCTGGCTGTTCATCATCGCCGACGCCGCCACCTTCGGTGTGATCCTGTTCGCCTACGGGTACCTCCGTCTCGCGAATCCAGATTGGACCAAGCCGTTCGCGTTTTCACCCACGATCGTGAACGGTATCGTCATGACTGTGGTGTTGCTCACGAGCAGCCTGACGATGGTGGCAGCCGTGGCCGCCGCCCAGGCTGGTCGCACGTCCGCCGGCCTACGCTGGCTGGGTGCGACCATGCTCCTCGGGATCGCATTCGCCGCCCTGCACCTGCGGGAGTGGTTCGCCATGATCGGCGACGGCTGGCGGCTGTTCCGGAACCCTATGGGCGGGTCGCCGCTGTTCGGCGCGACGTTCTTCGGCATCACGGGCCTTCACCTCCTGCACGTGATCTGCGGCGTCATCGTCATCGCGGTCATCACGATCGGCTTCCGACGGGGGCGGTTCGACGCCGGCCACGTCGAGACGACCGCGTTGTATTGGCACTTCGTCGATCTGGTCTGGATGTTCGTTTTCCCGCTCGTCTATCTGATGAACGTCCGCTGAGGACCATGACTGCCACCGTCCCCCCCCATCGCGGCCCGACCATGAACCTGTTCGTGGTCGTCTGGATCGGTTTGATCCTCATCGTGGGACTCGAGGTGTTCCTCACGTACGAGCGCTTGCCGGCGGGAATGCTGCTGGCCTGTCTGCTGGGACTCGCGCTGATCGAGGCCGGGCTGGGCGTGATGTACTTCATGCACTTGAAATACGAGCGGCCCGCGCTCTTCTGGAGCCTGATCCCCTACCTGGTGTTCGCGCTCGTGATGATGGACCATTTCTGGCCGGACGCGCTGCGACTCATGCGGCAGCGCATGCAGGGGCCGTAGGACTCGAGGGTTGGCGAGTGAGCATGGGAGCGTTGATGGGCGGGATGCTCATCCTCATGGTGGCGGCGTTTCTCCTCGTGACCGGCATCGCGGTGATGGCGTATCGCAGGCGCAAGACTCCGTCAGAGGACTGAGCGCCCGGCGCGGAACCCCTTGACCGCCACTACGCCCAGCCAGACGAAGAGCGCCATGACGAGGAGCTGCGTGAGGGCGAACGGTGGCTCGGATTGGGTCGGCGCGAGCAGGAACAATACCGGAATCCGCTTGAATAGCTGCGCGACCAGCACGAAGACATTCAAATATGTGGCGAGGACGACGCCGACGGCGTAGGTGGTGCGCCACGGGCCTGCCAATTGTTTGACGTAGTCCGCGATGATCACGGCCGCCAGCACCACCAGCGATATGGCCCCCACGACGTGGGACGCTATCAACTTCACGAAGGGAAAGCCGAACCCGCTGGCATTCGCCAGGACCGTGGTAACGAGAAACACGGCGGCCCAGCGATTGAGCCGCGTTCCCGTAACGAGCCCTCCCGCCACGACCAAGCCCGTGACGATACCGACGAGACTCAGCACCGTGTGGATGAGGGTGAACGTCGCGATGCTGAAGCCGAGGATCATGGGAGTCCCCTTACGCGGGAAGGCGCCTAATGTACGCGGGGTGACTCAATACGCCAGGCGGGATTCGAACCCCCCAACAGGGAATTGCACGCTCAGAAGGTTACCAACCCCAGGCCCTGTGATCTATGACCTAGGCGACCGCTTGCCTCGCCGCTATGCTGCGGGTGCGCCCCATCACCATCTGGGGGAGTGTCCAAATGAACCGCAAGGGTTTCACACTCATCGAGCTGTTGATCGTGGTGGTGATCATCGGCATCTTGGCCGCCATCGCGATCCCGAAGTTCGCCAACACCAAGGCGAAGGCGTATGTCGCCTCGATGAAGTCGGACCTTCGGAATCTGGTGACCGCCGAGGAGGCGTACTTCGCCGATTCGGTCAAGTACAGCAGCGCCACGTCGTGCACCACGCCGCCCACAGTGGCGACGGTCAACTTCTGCGTCACGACCGGCAACACGCTCGGCACCATCGGCCTCGCGGCCGGTAACGGTGGGTGGAGCGTGACCATCACCAACACCAACCTGCAGACTCCGCTGGTGACGTGCGCCATCTTCCTCAACACGGCGGCACTGGCACCGGCGGTCTCGGAAGGCGCGCCCGCCTGTCAATAAGGGGCGAACCTTGCCATAGCATCTGGCGGGCCGAGGGTACTGACACCACGAAGCCCCAGAGCGGCGCAAGCCACTGTGGGGCTTCTGATTGCTGCGATGCGCCAGGCGGGATTCGAACCCACGACCTTCGGCTCCGGAGGCCGACGCTCTATCCAGCTGAGCTACTGGCGCGTGTTGTGAAGCAACGACTTACCTCAACGAACTAATTCTCTGCACCGGCAGTGCCACAGATAGTGTCAAACGGCGCCCCGGAGCGCCGCCAGCCGGCCCTTCAGTTTATCCTCGAACGCCTCGATCCGGTACTCTACGTCTTCGGCGCGGTGCCGTACTTGGCCGAGGTGGCCGTAAACCCGTCGCACCATCGCTTCGCCGCCGTGGCCCAGCTCCTTCGCTACGGTGAACAGGCTGACCGGCGCGCCTTGGTCGAGGGTTTGCAACCGGGCGGCGCAGTACGTGTGCCGGAACATCCTCGACCGGATCTCTCCCGGCTGCCAGCCGGCCCGGACCGCAACCATGTCCAGCAGCTTACGAAAGTCCGTCAGCATCGTCTCCTCGCCCGTCCGGTATGAAGGGAAGAGCAGCCGGCTCGGTGGGCGATCTGCGTCGAATACGTAGGCCCGCAGGACCGTTTCCAGTTGCGGCCACAGCGGCACGGCACGCAGCGACATGGCCGTCTTGAGCCGCCGCCACTGGTTGGGCCGAAAGGTGATCGTTTTCCGGTCAAAGGAAACGTCACCGACTTCGAGGCCCAGTACTTCGCGCGCTCGGCCACCCGTGAGGAGGAAGGTGGCGAGCAACGGGTACGCGAACGGCATGGCCAGGTCGCCGCGGGCCGGGCTGTACATACGAGCCGCCTCGAGCAACAGCGCGGCTTCGTGCACTTCCAGCCAACGCGCTTCCAGGGGCTTCGCCCTTGGCTTCTCCATGAGGGCTGCCACAGGATTGTATCCGGGCGGCACGAACTCCTCAGCCTGAGCCCGACGGAAGAGGTTGCTCAGGCAGTTCAGGTGGTGGCGGACGGTGCCTCCGCTCATAGTGCCGCCGCGTCCATTGGACTGCGTGTGCAAGTGTTCGCTCCACTTTCGGACGTCGGCCACCGTGACCGTGTCGAGCGGGCGATGCGCGCCGAAGAAGTCCAACGCCCGCTCAAGGTAGTGCTCCGACTCGGCCACCCATCCTTGCGTGGTCGTCCCGGCTTTCGCTTTGGCGACGAGGTGCTCTCGGGCGAACTCCGCGAGCGTTGTCTCCCTCGGCAGGCCATGCACCGCACGCCCCTGGCGCCGCGCGCGCAGCTGATCTAGCTCGGCGAGTCGCTTGGCTGCGAGGACCTCAGCGACCTCAATATCGGTCGTTGCCAATGCGTCGCCCGGCACGATGAGTGCCTCCCGCCTCCCGCCCACGTCGGCATAGTGTCGGAAGTCTGCGTACGCGCGCTGCGCGCCGCCCTGCTCCCGCCAGAACATTCGGCTTCGCTTCCGTTTCCGTGACACTGCTACCTCCTTGGTTGGATCGTTGGTTGGAACGACCCCGAGTGGACTGCGGTGGACGGGACCTGCAAGAGCTTCGTGAGAGCGTCTGTTCGCCGCATACCCAACAAGATGTTCTGGAACACAGGGCGCACGCCGTCAACCGCGAGCCCTACGACCGTGTCCTTGTGGCGGTGGGCGATGTCGCTGCGAGCCTTGATCTGGGTCCAGACATAGTCAAAGTCCACTGCGCCCACCTTTTCGGTTGCCCGCAGCTCGGCCTCGATGATGGCGTAGACCTGCTCAACGGGGTTGTCCGCTGGGCGCACCCGTAACTCCGGAGACTCGCCGAGCAGTAACCAGTTGAGGTTGAGGTTTGCCTCCCGCGCGAGGCGGAGGAGGATCGGGACCTCCGGGACGCTCGGGTTCTTGCGCCGGGACCAGCCCAGTCGCGTCGTGCGGGGAATCCCAAACGCCTCCTCGAAGGCCGACCAGCTGTCGTAGCGCCGGTGGACGAACTGATTCAGCCGGCGGCAGATCGCCTCGGCGTCCTTGGCCGTGGGACGGGTGCGGGCCACGAACCCTCCTGTCGGTTGACCGTTTGTTGCTGACGGTAAAGCGTCTGTCCAATCTAACTAGTGCCGTGCCGGGATGCTACTCCAGATTGGGGCCAGTATGAACCCGCTCGAGCAGTTGCGGACGGCGGCAGCGGCGCTCCCGCCCGGAACCCTGGTCACGCTCTCCCGCGAAACCCTCCTCGATGTGCTGGGAGGGGGACGAGGAGACGGAGCCGCTGCGACCGGGGGCGACGAACCACCTGCGGTCGCGGGGGACCTCACGGTCACCGACCTGGCGCAGCGGTTCCGGCGTCACCCGAGCACCATCAGGCAGTGGCTCGAAGCCGGGCGTCTCGAGGGCTACAAGCTCTTCGGCCGCGAATGGCGTGTGCCGCTGGCCGCAGTTGCCGCCTTCCAAGACCAGCAGCGCCACGAGCGGGAGCGCAGGAGCAGCCCCACTCGTGGCGCGCCCTCCTTATCGGATTGGCGGAAGGTCACGTGACGCCAGTGTCCCTCTTGTGGCGGGATGACCAGCGGCATTCTAGCGGCGTTCTGGGGCTGTTCTAGCGGGTGTTCTAGCGGCTTTTCTAGCGGGATTTCCTCCGCGATTTCCTCGGATTCTGTGCTCAGGAGGGCATAGTCATGAAGCCCCAGATGCGGTTACCGGACGTACGAACGCTCATAAAGCAGATTCCCGTTGAGGCCCGCGATATTCCGGAGGTTGTGATCGCGCGCCTGCGGCCTCTCGCTAGGGTCGTAGCAATATGGCGCCAGGACGACGGGCGGCCTGGGCGCTGGGTGTACCTCGAGCGGATGTACGCTCAGGAATTCTCGGTCGACGAAGTGATCCAGCGCTATGGCGGGGGCGACTATCGCGCCAAGATTTTGGGCAAGTGGGATCCGGTACAGCGACGCGAAGCGTATCTCACGCAGGTGACGTTCTCGATCGACCCGTACTACCCACCGACTGCAGCGACGCTGGCGAAGATGCGGCCGCAGTGAGCCCCCGGGGACCCGGCCCGAGACTTCTGCTTGACAGCCTCGTGGGCACCGGTAGGATACTCTGACCACGCTCGTTCTTGGGCGGGGTACGCTCTCCGATATGCCAGCTACGCGTGTTTCAGGCCGTTGAGCGATGCTCAATCCCGCACTAGCTGCAGGAGCGATCATCGCCTGCTCGGCCGCGATGCTCAAGGCGGTCGAGCTGGCGCTGCGCCTCGCGCCGCTCCCTCGACCGCTGCTCCTCGTCGGACAGAGTGGGGTTGGTAAGGGCTTGCTGGCGCGATTCATCCACGTTCAGAGCGCACGGGCCGGTGCCTTTGTGGCGGTCGCGGGCGGCGAGCTGTCTGAATCGCTCTTGCACGACCAGCTCGCGGGTCACGAGGCTGGCGCGTTCACCGGGGCGCAGCGCCGCGTACGAGGGGCGTTCGAGCGAGCCCACAACGGGACGCTGTTCGTGGACGAGTTGCCGCTCTGGTCGCACGCGGCGCAGAGCGCCGTGCTGCGGGCCCTGGACGAGCGGCTCATCACGCGACTCGGGGGGGAGCGCGAGCTGCCGCTCGACTGCCGCGTGGTGCTCGCCTCGAATCAGCCGCTCGAAACACTGGTCAGCAAGGGACGCCTGCTGTCCGATTTGCGCTGGCGCATTGGCGAGTTCGTGATCGAGATCCCCCCTCTTGCCGGGCGCGCCGTCGATGTCGCCGCGCTCTCGTACCACTTCCTTGACGAGGCGCGAACAGCGTTCGGCGGTCTGGGGCCCGTGCTCTTCGACCCCGACGCCTTGGAGCGGCTGGTCACGTATCACTGGCCCGGCAACGTCCGCCAGCTCCGCAGCGTGGTGGAGTGGAGTTGGACGCTCGCCGCCATGGAGGCGGCCGAGCGCATTGGACTCTCGCACCTACCCGCCTCGGTGTTGCGCGACGAGGCACCTCGCGTGCCGCTGGACTCCGGCACGCGCCGCGCGCTCAGTCGCTGGGCCTACGATCGGGCGGGCCACAGCCGGACGGCAGCGGCCGAGCTGCTGGGCCTCCATCCTAACACGATCGACCATCACCGCCGGACGGCCACAGGCTGACCGGATTGGCCTCGCCCGGTTTCACAATGTGTCACACCGTTGTGCTCAAACCCCGCGCGACAGGTTGTGACGCTCGCTACTGACGGGGAGGCAACCGGTTACCGAGTCGCGTTCCCCGCTCCCGCTCGGGAGCCGGTGCATTGGCGTGTGACGGGACCTAAGCGGTGGCACGTGAGCGGCTTGGGTGCCCGGTCGGCGTGCGCGGTGCCGGCTTCGCGCTCAGCTGACTTGTGACGGCGAGGATTCGCTCGCCAAGGCGTTCGGTCGTCTAACGCTCTGGTCTCGTGGGGCTTCTGAGCACCGCGCGGCGGTCTAAGCAGCGCGGCACACTTGGTGCTTGGTCCGCCAGGCGACTTCATCGTGGGTTGTCCGTGGCCACACCGTTCCTGCTCCCGAAGCTTCCGATCGCCGAGACCTTCGAGGCCGGGTACCTCGAGCAGTGGAGCATCCTACCGCTCGAAGTCGACGGAGACCGTCTCCGCGTCGCCGTCGCGGGCGAGCCTGCCGTGGAGGTGCTCGAGGACCTGGAACTGTCATTCGGCGTGCCGCTCGAGCTCGTGCCCGTCTCGCGGGAAGCGTTGCTCGAGAGCATCCGGCGGACGTTCGCGGCCTCAGAGTCGGTGGTCGAGCTGGTCAAAGACCTCGATGCGGAACTGAGCCCCGCCCCAGACGCCGGCGATGACGCGCTAGCCGACGCGCGTCACCTCGCGAACCAGCCCCCCGTCGTGCGGTTCGTCAATCTGCTGATCCGGGAGGCGCACGACGCCCGGGCCTCCGACATCCACCTCGAAGCGAGCCGCGAGGGCTTGCGCGTACGGTTCCGGGTGGATGGCGTGCTGACGGAGCTACCGAGCCCGCCGAAGGGTCTTCAGGCCGCGGTGGTCTCGCGCGTGAAGCTGCTCGCCGAGCTCGATATCGCCGAGCGGCGAGCGCCGCAGGACGGCCGGATCCGCGTGCGCCTGGAGGAGCGCGAGCTGGATCTCCGCGTCTCGACCGTCCCGACGCTGTACGGGGAGTCGGTGGTGCTGCGGCTGCTCGACCGCGGCGGGCGCCCGGTGGCGCTCGACGAGCTGGGCCTGGCGCCGGACGCGTTCGAGACGTTTCGGCGCTTGGCCGAGCGCCCGCACGGCATCCTGCTCGCCACGGGACCCACGGGCAGCGGCAAGACGACGACGTTGTACGCGGCGCTCGGCCTCCGGCAACGCACCGCCGAAAAGATCATCACTGTGGAGGAGCCGGTCGAGTATCACCTGGACGGGGTCACCCAGGTGCCCGTGAACGTGAAGGCCGGGATGACGTTCGCGGGCGCGCTGCGGAGCATCCTGCGGCAGGACCCGGACGTGCTGATGGTGGGCGAGATGCGGGACGGCGAGACGGCGGCGATCGCGGTCCAGGCGGCGCTCACTGGGCACCTCGTCTTCTCCACGCTCCACACGAACGATGCGGCCAGCGCCATCACGAGGTTGGTGGACTTGAAGGTCGAGCCCTATCTCATCGCGGCGACCGTGGAGGCGGTGCTGGCCCAGCGGCTCGTGCGGAAGGTTTGCCCGGAGTGCCGCGAGCGCTACCGTCCGGACGCCGGGTCGGTGGCGCTCCTCGCCCAACGCCCGGTCAAGGATCCCGTGTTAGAGCGCGGGCGGGGCTGCCCCACGTGTCGCGGGACCGGTTACCGCGGCCGCACCGGGATTTTCGAGCTCCTCGTCATCAGCGAAGCCATGAAGCAGGCGTTCCTGCGCGGCCCCGACCCGGCCGCCCTGCGCGCGCTCGCCGCGCAGCAGGGCATGCGGACGCTCCGTCAGGACGGCTGGGCAAAGGTTCAGGCGGGCATCACGACGGTCGAGGAGGTGCTGCGTGTCGCCGATGCCTAGGAGCCGCGGGTTCACCCTCATTGAACTGCTCGTGGTGATCACGGTCATCGCGATCCTCGCGGGGTTGGTGGCGCCAATGGTGTCCAGCCACGTAGGCGACGCGAAAACCTCGGCGGCGCGCGCCCAGATCGAGCTGTTCGGCCTCGCGCTCGAAGCGTACCGCCTGGACAACGACTACTACCCGTCGACGGGCCAGGGGCTCGAGGCGCTCCGCACGAAGCCGTCGGGCGACCCGGAGGCCCGGAACTGGCGCGGGCCATACCTCAAGAAGACGGTGCCGTTCGATCCCTGGGGGCGGCCCTACGTCTACAAGAGTCCCGGGGACGCGAACCCCCAGGGCTACGACCTGCTCGCGTACGGGCGCGACGGGCAGCCCGGGGGCTCGGGCGAAGACGCCGACATCACGTCGTGGGAGAGCGGACGCCGATGAGCGCGTTTCGCTACCGAGCCGCCCGCGCGGACGGCGCCATCGTCGACGGATGTATCGACGCTCCCTCGGTGGGGCAGGCGGGCGTGGTGATCGCGGACCGCGGCTTGTTCCCGATTTCTGTCTTGCCCGCGGACGTCGCCGCTGGTGCCCGCCGCTCCGCCAGTCGCCGCGACCTCGCGATCGTGTTCCAAAGCATCGCAGCGCTCGTCACGGCCGGCGTGCCGCTCGAGCGGGCCTTGGCCTCAAGCGAGGCGCTCGCGCGGGGCGCGCTGCGCGATGCGCTCGCCGACGCGCGCACCCGTCTACAGCAGGGGCAAGGTCTCGCGCAGGCGTTCGCGGCCGCAGGGGGCGTGGTGCCCGGCATCGTGCTGGGGATGCTGCGCGCCGGTGAGCGGGGGAGCCAGCTCCCGCTCGCGCTCGAGCAGGTGGCGAAACATCTCGAGCAGGAAGCGGAGCTCGTCGCGCGCGTGAGCCAGGCACTCGCCTATCCGCTGCTCCTCGCCGTGGTCGGCGTCGCGTCGGTCCTCGTCATCGGGACCGTGATCGTGCCGCGCTTCGCCGATCTGCTCGGCGACCTGGGGCAGGAGCTGCCGCCAGCGACGCGTCTGCTGCTCGTCGGCTCGCGCCTGCTCTCCCACTACTGGTTCCTGCTCATCCCGGCAGCGGCGGGTCTGGTCGCGCTGGGCGTCGAAGTCACGCGGCGCCCCGTAAGCCGCCGGCGGATCGAGGAAGCCCTGCTCGCGGCCCCGCTCATCGGGCCGGTGCGCCTGGCGCTCGCCACGTCGCGCATCGCCCGGGCGCTCGGCGGGATGCTCGCGGCCGGGATGCCGCTCCTGGCGGCGTTGGATGCTGCCGGACAGGCCGCGGGCGATGTGGCCGCGGCCGCGCGGCTCGGGCGCGCCCGTGAGCGGGTGGCCGCTGGCGCGCCGCTCACGGCGTCGCTCGAACGGGAGGCCGCACTCGCGCCGGGTGCGCTCCAGCTCGTTCAGGTGGGAGAGTCGAGCGGCCGGCTGGCCGATATGGCGCGTCGGGCGGGAGACCTCGCGGCGCAGGAAGCGGAGCGCGGACTTAAGGCCCTCGTCACGCTGGTCGAGCCGGCACTCATCGTCGCGTTCGGCGGCTTGGTGGCGTTCGTGGCGGCGGCGTTGTTGCAGGCGGTGTACTCGATTCGGCCATGAGGACAGCGTTGGCGGTGCGCGGTGCGCGGTTGCCTCGGCACGGGTTCACCCTCCTCGAGATGATCGTCGTCCTAGCGATTCTCGGGTTGCTATTCGGCGTCAGCGCCCTCGCGTTTACGTCGCTCAAGACTCCGCGAGAATCCGATATCACTCGTGAACTGCGTCGCGCCAGGAGCGAAGCGATCCACACCGGTCGCGCGGTCGTCGTCGACCGCAACCGCGTACCACGTACCGCGTACGTGTTGTTCCTCCCAGACGGCCGCGCTATCGGCCCCGGAGCCGACCCCCTCACAGGAGCGCCTCTCGATGCTCCGAAGTAATCGCGGCATCGCCCTGCTCGAGACGCTCGTCGCGCTCGCGATCGTCTCAGGCGCCGGGCTCGCGTTGCTCGACCTCGTGACCGGCGGCCTCCGCGCCGAGCGGGATGCGCGGGAGCGCGAGCGGGTGCTGGCCGTGGAAGATCGTGTGCTCACCGCGCTCACCCTCCTCAAGCGGGGAGAGCTCGACCGTCGGCTGGGTCGACACGCCGTCGGAGAGCTGGTCGCCGACATCGAGCGGCCCGAGCGTACGCTGTATCGCATCGCGGTGTCGCAGGAGCAGTCGCCGCACGTCGAGGATCTGGTGACGGTCGTGTATCGGAGGGACACCGGGAATGCCCCCTGATCGCCGTGGGTTCACCCTCATCGAGGTCTTGGTCGCCCTCATCGTCAGCGGGGTCGTCGTGCTGCTCGCGCACCAGCTCTTCGCCGGGGTGGCCGATCGCGGCCGGACGCTCACCGCCGCGCGCACGGCCCTCGACCGCACCGCGAATGCCTGCCGCTGGCTGGACGCGACGTTCCTCTCGCTCGACGTCGGGACAGAAGGCGCGAGCGGCTTCGAGGGCCGGCCCGATCACGCGGTGTTCACGACATGGCTGCTCACGCCGGACGGCTGGTTCGAGCGGCGGATCGTCTCGCTCGCGCGCCAGGACGATCGGCTCGTCGCGACGGGGACGCCGGGGCAAACGATCACCTTGAGCGACAGCGTCAGCGACGTCGGGTTCGACTACCTGCTCGAGCCCGGGGCCGAATCCCGATGGGTACGCGAATGGGTCAGCCCCGTCAGCGCGCCGGTGGCGGTGAGAATGCGCCTGACGAGGGGGTTCGGGACGGGGGATGGGGGACGGGCCGTGACCGACACGCTGCTGTTCCTCATCAAGGAGCGGGGATGAGCCGGCGAGGGTTCGCCCTGCTGGCCGTCCTCTGGACGCTCACCGCGATTACGGTCCTCACCGGCATTGCGATCACCGTCGCCCGGCTCGGTAGCGCCACGACACGCAACCGCGTCTTGCTCGGGCGCGCCGCCTGGGCGCGCGAGGCGTGCGTCGAGATCCTCCAGGCGCGCTACGGCCAAGAGGCTTCCATCCACGCGCTCGACTCCGTGGACCTGGGGCGCGGCACGTGGTGCACGGCGTCGCTCGAGGATCCGTCGGTCAAGCTGAACATCAACCTGGCGGACCGGCCCGCGTTGACGACGGTGCTGCAAGCGGTCGTGCGCCGGTCGGCAGCGGTGGACTCGCTGGTCGACGCCCTGCTCGACTGGCGCGACCCGGATGCAGTGCCGCGCCCGCTGGGCGACGAGTCGTCCGGCAACCGCAACGGACCGTTCGCCGACGTCGCCGAGCTGCGCTCCGTGCACGGCTTCACCGACCCGCGCGTGGCGAGCCTCGTGCCGTTCCTCACGACGCGCGGCACGGGCGCGATCAACGTGAACGCCGCCCCGCCGGAAGTCGTCGCGGCCCTCCCGGGGGTCACGGAGGAGACCGCGCGACTCCTGATGGTGCAGCGCGGGAGGACCCCGCTGCCCAACGCGGACGCGTTGGTAGGACTCCTGTCGCCCGGCGCCCGCGCGACGCTCCTGGCGAGCTACCCGGAATTCGTGCGCGCGGCGGTGTTCGCGCCACCGCGGCTCGTGGGCGTGGTGACGGGAGGGGTGCGTAGCACGCCCATCACAGCCCGGGTGACCCTGACGCTGGTGCCCGTGGCGGGACGGCTGGCCGTGGTACGGAGGGAGACGGAATGAGCGGCGGACTCCTCCGTCTCCGCATCGGCCGCTCGTCCCTGCGCGCCGAGGCCGTCGAGCGTGGGTCGGTCACGTGGGCGGGTGCAGCGTCCTACGGCGAATTGGGCGAGCTCGCGGACGCGATCGCCCGACTCGCAGCGGAGCCGCCGCGGGCCTGTCGCCGCCTCACGGTGGCGCTCGAGCGCCCGCCGGTGCAGCTCCGCGCCCTGAGCGACCTGCCCCCCGTGAAGCCGCGGCACCTGGCCGCACTCGTCGCGCAGCAGGCGGGACGATTCTTCCGGAAGAACGGCCAACCCCTCGTCACCGATGCGGCGTGGGTCGGCAAGGGCGCGGCACGCGTGGCGCGCGCCGCGGCGGTCGAGGAGCCGCTCGTCGAGGCGATCGTGGCCGGGGCACGCGCGGCCGGGCTGTGGCTCGAGACGATCGCGCCGGCCGATGTAGCAGCGTCACTCACGCTGCTCCCGCGAACCGAGCGGGAGAGTCGCGCGAGGGTAGCGCGGCGCCGCACCCGAAAGCTCGCGGTCACGGCCGCGGCGATGTGGGTCGCCGCCGCGGCGCTCTGCTTCACGCGGCTCGCGTGGGAGCGGCGCGCGGTGGAGCGCGAACTCGCGGCGCTCGCAAAGCCCCTAGCGGCGGTACTCGACGCGCGGCGCGAGCTGCGCGACGCGGAAACGACCCTCAGCGCCGTCACCGCTGCCGAGCGGGAGCGGGGGCGGAGTCTCCGCGTGCTCGCCGCCGTGACGGGCGCGCTTCCGGATTCGAGCGTGTTGACGAGCCTGGCGTGGAGCGCCGACGGAAGCGGCGTGCTGGTCGGCGCGGGCCAGCGCGCCGGCGACGTCGTTGCGCGGCTCGACCGGCTCGGCACGCTCGTCGGCGTGCGCCTCGGCGGCCCGGTGATGCGGGAGCCGATCGGGGGCAGGGAGTGGGAGCGGTTCACGATCCTGTTCGGGCGGGACGAGGGACGGGGGAGGAGGGACGGGTCGTGACGGAGCGAGACCGACGCGCGCTGATGCTTGGCGGAGGTGTCGTACTGGTCGCGCTGCTGCTCCGCGTGCTGCCGTGGACGGTGCGGAGCGCGCTCGCGGCCGAGGCGGGCTTGCGCGAGCGGGCGGCGCTCTTGGCGCGGGCCCGGGCCGATCTCGCGGACGCGGCCGTCTTGCGAGACTCCGCGGCGCAGCTCGGCCAGGCGCTCGTCGGGCTCGCGCCCAAGATCCTGAGCGGCAATACGGTCGCCGACGCCGTCTCCGATCTGTCCGGGCGCGTGAACCTCGCGGCATCGGGACATCAGGCCAAGCTCGAGCGAATGGACCCGGTGGCGGACTCGACCGTCGCGGGCCGGTTGCACCGCGCCACGCTCCGCGCGGCGTTCGAGTGCGACGTGCGGGGACTTGCGGGGGTGCTGCAGGCGCTCGAGTTCGGGAAAACCGCCCTCTCAGTGCGCGAGCTACGGGTTACGGCAATCGACGCGAGCTCCCTCAATAAGAACCCGGAAGTGCTGCGGGTCGAGCTCACCGTGACCGGTTGGTTCCTCATAAGTGGGGAAGAGGCACGGGGGAAGGGGGAGGGGGCGAGGTGACCGCTACGCACGCCAACATGTCCCTGATTACTACGGGGTCGGTCGGGCTCGCGCTCGCGGTTCGTCTCGCTGCCATGCCGCTGGTGCGCGTCGCAGTGCCGCCGCGCGCCGGGAATGCGTCGACCATAGGAGCATCCGTACCCGTCGTGCACCCGGACTCGCTCGTTGCAGCGCTCGTGGCGCGCGATCCGTTCCGAGTAGCGCGACGGCCGAGCGACGTCGTCTACGACCCGGTCCGGCTGCCGCAACCCGCTGCTCCACCGGTGCCGAAGCCCGCGCTCGCTCTCGTCGGTATCGTCTGGGACAACGGACGCGATCCCACGGCGCTCGTCGAAGGGCTTCCGGGGGTGGACGGACCGCGCCCGGTGCGGCAGGGCGAGACGATCGCGGGCCTGCGGGTGAGGACGATCAAGCTCGATCGGGTGCTGATCACCGGGCTCGACACGACGTGGACGCTGACGGTGAGGGAGCCATGGAGATGAAGGATGTCAAGGGTGGTGGAGGATGGTGGAGCATGGTGGAGGTTGTGACCGTGTTTGCTCTCGCTCTCGCTGCGCCGGGCCGGCTCGCCGCCCAGGACACGTCGGTGGTGCGCGCCGCGAACGACAGCGTTTCCGTCCGCTTCATCGACGCCGACATCCGCGGCGTGATCCAGACACTGGGCCGCTATCTGGCGAAACCGGTGCTCGTAGGAGCGATACAGCCGGTGCGCGTGTCGCTCGAGACACCCACGCCCGTGGCGCGCGCGGCGGTCCGCGAGCTGCTCAAGGGGCTGGTGGAGTCGCAGAACCTCGAATTCACCGAAGACTCGAGCTTCTTCCGTATTGCTCCCGCCCTCTCCCGCCCTCTCCCGCCCGGGGTAGCAGGGCAGGGCGGCGGGACCGTCCAGCTCTTCGTCGTCCGCCTCAAGCATGCTCGGGCCGCGGACGTTGCGGCGACCGTGAACCTGCTGTTCGGCGCGGGGGGAGAGTTCTCGGGTCGGGCCGGCCTCTCGACTTCGACGCTCTCTGACGAGCTGCGGCGCAACGTCGTGCCACCGGCCGGCGCTGCGGCGGCTCCTCCGGCCGCGGCCCCGTCACCGGCGCCTGGCACGAAGCCCGCCAGCCTGTCCGGACCCGTCACGATCGTCCCTGACGAGCTGACGAACTCCCTGTTGATTCGGGCGTCTCAGGCAGATTACGACGTCCTGAAGCAGGGCGTCGAGCAGCTCGACATTCGGCCGCTTCAAGTCCTGATCGAGGTGATGATCGTGGAGGCCCGGCACGACCGCCGGTTCTCGTTCGGCGCCGACCTGTTCCTGCCGCCGCAATCGGTCGACAAGGGAAACGGCTCCGTGGACGCGACGAGCGTCGGAGGCGGGCTTGGGGACCTGGTCCTCCACCTGATGAACCTGGGCCATGCCGAGATCGACGCCACGTTGCGCGCGGCGGCGTCGAAGGGCGACGTCCAGATCGTGTCGCGTCCCGTGCTCCTCGCGTCGAACAACACGGAGGCCCGACTGCTCGTCGGCTCCCAAGTGCCGTTCGTCCAAGTCAGCCGCTCGCTGCCCACCGATACCCCTACCCGCGATCAGGTCGTGCAGTACCGCGACGTGGGGACGAAGCTCACGGTCCGCCCGACGATCAACCAGGACGGGTATGTGTCGCTGCTGATCCAGCAGGAGGTGAACCAGGCCACGAGCGAGGTGCAGTTCGACGCGCCGGTGATCTCGACGCGCGAGGCGGGCACGCAGGTGCTCGTCAAGGATGGGCAGACGATCGTGCTCGGCGGCCTGCGCGACCGGCAGCGCAACGCGAATCAGAGCGGGATCCCCATCCTCTCGCGCATCCCGATCTTGGGCGGATTGTTTGGCAGCAGCGACCGCAGCAGCACGGAGACGGAGCTCTATCTCTTTCTGACCCCGCGGATCCTGAAGACCGACGCGGACGCGGACAGCGTGACGGCGCCGCGGTTGCCCCAGGGGGTGGGGCGGTGATCGTCGGGCGGTCACCGGCGATCCGGCGTGCCGTCGCGTTGGCCGAGTGCTACGCCCGGACGCGCCTACCGATCCTCCTCGTGGGCGCAACGGGGACGGGCAAGGAGCTGTTCGCCGAGCATATCCACCAGCGCAGCGGCCGGCCCGGACCCCTTGTGGACGTCAACTGTGGTGCGCTGCCCCGCGACATGGTCGAGAGCCTGCTGTTCGGGCACTGCCGCGGGGCGTTCACCGGCGCCGTCGAGTCGAGCGTGGGTCACATCGAGCGCTCGGACGGCGGGACCTTGTTCCTGGACGAGCTAACAAGCCTCAGCCCGGAGGCGCAGGGAACGCTGCTGCGCGTGTTGGAGAAAGGTGAAGTGCAGCCCCTCGGCGCAGGGGCCAAGCGGCGGGTGGACTTCCGCGTGGTGAGCGCCGTCCAAGACGACATCAGTGCCGCACTCGCGAGCGGGTGCTTCCGGCGGGATCTGTTTCAGCGGGTTGCCGGGGTCGCGATCGAGCTGTCGCCTCTCGCCGAGCGGCCCGAGGACATTCCAATGCTGGCCGAGCACTTCGCCGCGCTGCAGCGGCAGCGTCTGGAGCCGGATGCTGAGCGCGTTCTGCTCACCTATTCGTGGCCCGGCAACGTGCGCGAGCTGCGCCTGGTGATCGAGCGGGCGGCGGGCCTCGTGAGGAACGGCACCTTGCACGCGGGCGCGCTGGCGGAAGCGATCCGGCTTGGGGCCCCGGCCGGGCTTGTATCGACGCCCTGGGGGGCGCACGCGAGCACTCGGCCTGAGATCTCGACTCGCGGAGCCTTGCTGGCGCTGCTGCGCGAGCATGAATGGATCGTGGAGCGAGTCGCCGCTGCCCTGGGGATCGGCCGTACCGCCTTGTTCAAGCGCCTGCGGGCGGCTGGGATCTCGCTTCGGGACGAGCGGAAGTACACAAAGTTCACTGCGTACGCGAACGCAGTGAACTTAGCGAACGGAGCGCCCACTCTCTGACGCGCTAAGTGGTTGTAGATCAACGGGCGTCGGGGCGTGGTCCGCGGCACGGTGCCTGCTAAAGCCGAGGGCGGCCATTTTCCCGGAGCCGCTCGTGCGCGCGCGTTTCGTCTGGATCGTCGTCGTTGCCCTCGTTACCTCCGCGTTTTCACTCGTGGGCGCCGCGCCGGCGGCGGCGCAAATCATCTGCCTCAAGTGCGGGGGGGGGAACCCCCCGGGCGTTGCCGTGACGCCCGACGGCCAGGCCGCCCCCGCCCGGGCCGCCAACAGGGGCGGCTACACCGCCACCTTCACCGTGCAGAACCTGGGCTCTGATGCCGCCGCGTTCGAAATCGCGTGCAGCGGCGCGCCGAACGTCAGCTGCACGAGCGTGGACAAGGGGAGCGTCAGCCTGGTGGGCGGGGCGTCGACGACCGTCACCGCCACATACGCCGTCGGCAGTCTCGGCACCGGCACGCTCACCCTGACCGCATCGAACGGTCAGGTGAGCAATCCGGGCAGCTACAGCATTCCAGTCGCCTACCAGGTCGCGGTCGGGCCCGACGGTGCCACGAGCGCGCAGCGCCGCACCAACACCGGCTCCTACACCGAGAGCTTCGCGATTCAGAACACCGGCACGCTCCAGGACACGTACTCGCTGTCCTGCGGTGGCGCGGCGCCCGTCACGTGCAGCGGGGTGAGCGTGCCGAGCGTGACCCTAGCCCCGAACGCGGCGACCACGGTGACGGTGACCTACAGCGTAGGCGCAGTGGGGACCGGAACTCTCAATCTGCAGGCGGCGAGCGGAACGGCTGCCAGCGATAGCGGGTCGTATGCGGTGCCGGTGGCGAGCTGGAGCGTGGCCGTAACGCCCGACGGGGCCGCCGCGCCCCAGCGCCGCGAGAACACCGGCGGCTATACGGCGAGCTTCACGGTGCAAAATACCGGCACGGCGCAGGACACCTACACGCTCACGTGTGGTGGAGCTACGAACGTGACGTGCGGCGGACTCACGATCGGGGGCGTGGCGGCGACAAGCGTAACGCTCGCCGGGGGGACATCGGCAACGGTCGTCGCGTCGTACGGCGTCGGCGCCCCGGGCACCGGCACGCTGAGCCTCACTGCCGCGGGGACCACTGCGCCGGCGGGGGCGCAGGCCAGCGATGCGGGCTCCTACTCGGTGCCCGTGGCGAGCTGGATGGTGGCCGTGACCCCGGACGGCGCCACGACCCCCGAGCGCCTCCTGAATGCGCAGACCTACAGCGCGGCTTTCACGGTGCAAAACACCGGCACGACACCGGACACCTACAGCCTGGTGTGCCGCACTAGTACGAATATCACGTGCCTAACGAGTAGCATCACGAGCGCCGCGCTCGATAACGGGGCGAGCGTGGCGGTGACGATAACCTATGCCGTCCGCTCCGTAGGTACCGGCAACGTGCGTCTCGTCGCGACCGGGAGCACGGCACCGGTGGGGGCGCAGGCGACTGATACCGGCTCGTATGTCGTGCCGGTGGTCACCTACGGGGTGGCCGTGACGCCGGACGGCGCGATTGCGCGCCAGGCACCGGCTACGAGCACGTCGCAATCCTTCGCCGTCCAAAACACCGGGTCCGTCAGCAAGACTTTCAATCTCACTGTCAGCTGCGTGGGCGCCCTGCCCTGTACGGCGCCGGCCACCGTGACGGTGGGCGCCGGCCTCACAGGCTCTGTCACCGTTGCCTATCAGAGCGGGGCCGCGGGGGCCACGGGCACGGTGCAGCTGCTCGCAGTGCAAAGCGATGTGGCGAGCGTCAAGGACTCGGGGTGGGTGACCGTCAGCGCGGGCACCACGGATGCCTCGACAGTGGACGTGAGCGCGGTGAACCCCGGGGCAGTCTTGGAGCGGGACTTGTGCCTCACGATCAGCGCGGGGGCGGGGGCGGCGTACGAGTGTGGTGACCTGCGCCTCACCCACGCTTTGCCGACCACCCGGACCCTCAACAAGGCCCGCATCCCCACGCTCCTGTACAACAGCGCGCACTCGCACCCCTACCCGCTCGTGGCGGCCACAGTAACGCTCCCCGGGACAGCGATGTGGCCCGACAGCCTGGTGGCTACGCTCCGGTTCGGAACGCTCGTCAAGGGTCGCGGGAGGTGGATGGGGACGGACTGGGTGGCGGGTGCGAGCCGACGCATTGTGGTGGGTTACGACGGTCTGGCCGACACCACGGGGATCTACGGCTACACACTCGAGGTAGTGAACTGGTATCCCGGGCCCACGAGCCGGCTGACGACCGTGAGCGGGCAGCTCGCGATCGTGAACCGCCAGGACAGCCCGTTCGGCGCCGGATGGTGGCTCGCGGGCCTCGAGCGTCTGAACGTCGGGGACATGCGGTGGGTGGGAGGTGACGGCAGCGTGCGGCAGTATCAGCTCATCGTGGCGAACGTGTGGGCCGCCCCGAACGTGGACCGGCCCGACACGCTCAAATTCGACGGCGCCAGCTATGTGCGCATCGCGCCACACGGCGTGCGGGTCAAGTTCGACGCGCAGGGGCGCCACGTCCAGACGATCAACCGGTTGGCGCAGGTGACGAGCTTCGGTTACGACGGCTGCGGCCGGCTCAGCACCATCACCTTGCCACCCGCCGCGGCCGGGCGCGCGTATCAGTTCACTTATCCTTCCGCCACTGACTGTACCACGCGCCTCGCGAGCGTGACGGCGCCCCCCGCCGGCGCGGCGAGCCGGGTGACCACGCTCACAGTGGCGGGGGGACGCATCACGGCCATCCAGGATCCGGACAACACGACGGTGGGCTTGGGCTACGTCACGGGCGACACCAACCGGATCGGGTCGCGCACCGATCGACGCGCCTTCGTGACCAGCTTCGCGTTCGCTGCCGGGAAGAAGCTGTCGCAAGTGAACCTCAACATGGGGGCGGGCCAGCCGGCGATCGTCACCGGGCTCCTGGCACTCGAGAGCCGCGGGCTCACCGCGGCGCTCGACACGGCGCGGGCCTACACCCGGGTCGATGGCCCTCGGACGGACGTCGCCGACACGACGGCCTTCTGGCTTGACCGGTTCGGCGCTCCGCGGCGGATCGTCAACGCGCTGGGGTTCGAGACACTGATCAAGCGGGAGAACACCGTCTACCCCGCTCTCGTGACGGAGCTACGGGCCCCGAACGGCTATGTGATGCGGGCAACCTATGACGCGCGGGGGAACGTCGCGACGTCCACGGCGGTGAATCCGCTGGGCGACGGCCGGACCGCCATCACACGGTACGAGTGGCAGCCCACCTGGGACTTCGTCACGAAGATCGTGCCACCGGAGCGGGACAGCATAGTGATCGCCTACGACCCCGCGAACGGCAACCGCCTCTCGCAGGCCGACGCGGAAGGCAACACAACGTCCTTCCACTACGGCGATCCTCACGGCTTCGGACTCGTCACGGGAGTGCGGACGCCACTGGCCACCGCGCCGGCAAGCGACCCGATCCGCGACTCGCTGACCTACGACGCCCTGGGCAACCTATTCGAGACGGTCACGCCGTTCGGCTTCCATACGACCTTCTCCCGTGACGCGATCGGGCGGGCAACACTCATCACCAGTCCTATCGACAGCGGCACGCCAAACCTCCTGAGTCAGCAGCACGTCTATGACCTGATGGACCGCGATACTCTAAGTCAGACCTTCGGACCGACCCGTATCCTGTCAAGCGCAATCCCCGGGGAAACCCTGACGGTCCGAACCGCCTATGATCTGGAAGGGAACGTCCTGCAGGTGCAACGTCGATCGAGCCCCGACTCAAACCAAATCGGTTGGATTGCCACTCGGTGGGTACGAGACGGCGCCGGCCGCGTGGTGAAGGAGATCGCGCCGGACGGCGTCGCCGACAGCACCGCCTACGATCCCGCCAGCAATGTGGTCCGAACGCTGACGCGCCGGGGACACTGGATCACCGCCGACTACGATCCGCTCAATCGCCTCTCGCGCCGGATCCTTCCCGCCGCCTCGTACCCGGAGGAGGCCTTCGACTTGTGGAGCTATCCGTTGTACACGAACGGACTGATGATCGCCGCGGACACATCGAGGTTCACGTACGACGCCGTCGGCAACGTGTTGGCCGCAGACAATGGAGACGCGCAGGTTCGTCGCTCGTACAACCTGAACGGCACGATTGCAACGGACACGCTGCGCACGCGCACGGTGCCACCACTGTCCGCGGGCGGCAACTTCACGACGCACCAGTATGTTCTCAAGTACAACTACGACCTCGATGCGCGGCGGGTGACGCTGACGCATCCGGGTCAGCTCGCTCCAGCCAGTAACGCCAACCTGACCGTCTACGCGTACACGCCCCGGGGGCTGCTGGGTTCGGTCACGGACGTGCTCGGAAAAGTGTTCGGATTCGGGTATGACGCCGAGGGGCGTCTCCAAACTCTTACGCAGCCCGGGGGCGTCTCCGAGGTCCGTTCCTATGACGCCCAAGGACAGCTGCGAGTCCGAGTGGAGCAGGACCCGAGCTTCGTCGGTACGGATAGCGGCTTCACGACCGCAGAGTTCCACCGCGACTCGCTCTGGTACGACGCGCGGGCGAAGCTTACCACGGTGGCGGCCATCAACTGGTCGGCGTCCTACGAATACTCGCCGCTCGGCACGGTGGTTCGCGCGTACAACTCGAAGCGCGACTTCAGCGGCTTCTTCACGTTCCAGACGTTCAAGCCTGACGCGTTTGGCAACACCCACTTGATGGACCAGCGTCTCGGCGGGACGGACACCAGGGTGTACCACTACCAGGGGGCCACCGGGCGTCTCGTCAGCAGCAACAGCACCGTGAACACGTTCTCCGACGCCACGGCGTTCGACTCTGCGGGGAACGCGCGGCTGCTCATTCGCGACGAGCCGGGGGGATCGTACCGGTGGCACGCGGCGCATGAGTCCTATTACGATGCCGCCCAGCGGTTGCGGGTCGTCGATCAGCGCTTGTGCGCGGTGGCATTCACGACGTGCGTGGCGGGCGTCCACTCGGAGCCGATGCGGATACAAGGGTTCTTCGGAGAGTACCGCTACGACGCGCTCGGGCGGCGCGTGTGGCTGCGCGAGCGGGCCGACTCGAGTTGTACCAACACCAATTGCCTAGGTGCGATTCAGCGCACGGTGTGGGACGGCGACCAGATCCTGTACGAGATCCGCTACCCGGGCGGCGACAATTACCCGAATGGGGGGCCCGTGCCCCCCGCCGAGCTAGAGCGTGACACCGGCCTGATCGTCACACAAAATGTGGCCGCGTGGGGTCGGGTTGCCTACACGCATGGCGCGGGGATCGACGCTCCCCTCGGGGTAATCCGGATCGGCTACACGGGGTTGTGGCCGCTGTTCCTGGTGGTGCCGCATACGACCTGGCGTGGCGAGTACGAGCTGGGCACGTTCGACCGGGGGCAGGCCCGCGAGTGCAAGAACTACTCCGACTCGAGCACGTGCATTCTGTACGATTGGCCGGCGTTCACGGAAGGGCTGTACTACAACTTGACCAACAACAATCTGTTCCCGCCGATCAGCTGGATGGGGAGCCTGCTCGACAGCAAACGGGACCTTTCGGGGCTCCTGTACGCACGGAACCGGTTCGTCGATCCTGTGACGGGGCGCTTCACGCAGGAAGATCCCCTCGGCCTGGCGGGCGGGCTCAACCTCTATGGCTTCGCAGGTGGAGATCCCGTAAACTATTCGGATCCGTTCGGCCTTTGCTCGGTGGAGGACAAGAAGGCCGGGAACTGCACCCAGGCCAACATGGGCTCCACGGAGATCGCCGCAGGGGGCGCGTGTAACCTAACGTGCAAAGAAGAGCACCAATGGACGCCTGGGAATACGTCTCCGGGGTTGGTAGACCCTGTCGCGATCGGGGCTGGTGGAGTTGCTGGCGGGATTGACGCGCTTTTGGCCGGAAGCGCTGAGAGGAGTTTGGCAGGCGACGGTGCTCAAATCCTTGCGAACAAGATAAAAGGCGACCTCTTCCGAGATGAGATCGCTGCGCAATTTGAAAAGGGAGGTTACCAGGTCGAGAAGGAAGTTGTTAAGCGCACTCCGTTCGGGCCGCGTCGGATAGACATCGAAGTGAGCAGGGGAGGAAGAGTTCTCGGGGGCATCGAGACGAAGGCCGGCGCGTCACGATACACGCCTTGGCAAATGGCAAAGGATGCATGGCTGAACCTCACAGGCTACATTGTCCAACTAGTCAGAGGTCAATGACGATTACTGTGGATGCTCAGTCTCAGTTCAGCGACGCCTTAACGCGAGTGTTCGCACCCGCCCTACGTCAGGCCGGGTTTTCTCGGAAAGGCAAGACATTCTATCTACAGGAGCAGAGCAACTGGGGTCTGGTTGACTTCCAGAAAAGTACAAAGAGCACAGCGGACCAGGTGTTGTTCACGCTGAATCTCGGCGTTGCTTCAAGCCGACTCTTGCGATTTTATGCGGCAGGACAGGAAGTCGGTCAGCCAGCTCTGGATCAGTGCCATTGGCGACAGCGGATTGGCGCTTTGCTTCCTCGCGCGGAGGACAAGTGGTGGCCGATCGGCGCGACCTCAGATTTGGATAGCGTTACTCACGAGGTAGGCGATTTGCTAATTCATTCGGGGATCCCGACCATTCGGGAGAACATTGGTGACGATCGGCTGCGTGACATGTGGTTGAGCGGTGTCTCTCCCGGACTCACTGATATTCAGCGACTGATGCACCTGACAGTTCTCCTTCAAGCGATTGGTCCGGCGGACCAGTTGGATGTAATCCTGCAGGAGTTGCAGCGGGTGAGTGCGGGCAAGCCGACAGCTCCGCTGGTGAAAAGTCACATTCGACAGCTTCGGGAGGCCGGCACTAAGGCGACGCTAGACGGCTTCACTCCTTGAGGCCGTCACAAGAGTCTCAGAGACGGCTTACAAGTTCCGAGCCCCCTCGTTGAGCGGGATTCGGCGGGTTTCCAGAGGGCGGGTCGCATACTTCCATCCGCACTGACATCCGGCTTTCTGTGGGTGTGCAAGTCTAGTGGGCAGATACGGGTGTGCGCGCTGGTGCGCGGTACAACGGCCCGATATCGCTCTAGAGCAACAGAGACCATCGCCCTCCGGCGTGCTGCGAAACCTGTAGCCCGGCGCGATCGGGTGTCAACTTGGAAGGTGCGCGGGCGGCGCACTTCGACGGGTCGCCGCGATCCGCACCGGGTAGGCTGAGCACAGGCGCGATCGGGTGTCAGTTTGGAGGCGGTGCGCTTCGCGCTCTTCATCGGATCGCCGGGATCCGCGAATCGCAACCCAATTACCCGTGCCGGGCAGTGCCAAAAACAGTGCCAACACGAGTCATCTTCCATTCGCGCTGATCATCGAGACCACTGCGTAAGTCGTTCAAGCAACGACGGCCAGCGTTTATCGACGCTGGCCGTCTTCGCTCCGGAGGCCGACGCTCTATCCAGCTGAGCTACTGGCGCCCACTGATCGGTCCCTCAACTTAGCCGTGTGGTGGTCGACCCGGTACTCCGTAACCCCGGCACGACGCGACCACGCGAAGGGTCATCCGTGCGCATCAACCTCTCGTCGTGGGCCACGACGGAGCGGGACGTCGACAACCCGCTGCGATCAGTGGACGACGAGGTTCCCACCGGCGAGGGTCTGTTGGACCGTCCTCGTGCCGTTCCAGTCGCTCGCGAACCAGAGCCCCCCGCTCTTGTTCCACACCGTGATGGCGATCTGGTCGCTCGATCCCGGCTCGCCCATGTCGGTCATGTCCACCTGCAGGGTTGCATTGCCTTCTACCGCGAGCGGATTCGACGGATCCGTGATGTCCTGGATGGTCGCTTTTCCGTTGAACGTCGCCGTGCCGCTCGCGACCGCGCTAGACAGCGAGGTCATCGAGTTACCCTTGATCTGATAAACACGGCCGCCGCTGCGCACGATGACGTTGATGTTGCCCTGCAGGTTCGTCCCGTTCCTGTTGTACTTGATGTTGAACCCGAAGTTGTTCTTCAAGCCCGGCGCGCTCGCGTACAGCCCACCCGAGCTGGAGCTCGACATGATCAGGTAACCCCCGCCGGTGACGAAGTTGTCGAGCGGCTTCGAGACCGTCACCACTTGGTCGTCGTCCGAGCTGCTCCGGGTATACCAGCCGGTCACGATGATCCCGACGGTGTAGGACGCCGAGTTTTGTGTGCCGATATTGGCGCTCCAGTTGCAGGTCGCCGTGCCGGTCTGCGTGTCGCTCAGGCTGACCAGCCCCACGCTGGCCGTGCACAGCGGGGCATTCGCCAGGTCGCGGTTGACGAAGGTCACGGTAGCATTGCGGGTGTCGCCGCCGTTCGCATCATAGGCCGGATCGCCGGGGACCGCCGTGATGTCCTTGATCGTGGCGGCCAGCGTCACCATCGCGGTAGACGACGTGGCGCCGGACGTGGAGGCGAAGAGCGCCCCGGTGTAGTAGGCCCTGGCGTCCTCCGGCCCCACGGTGAGACTGCCGCCGTAGTACCTGATCGCATAGTTCGACGACGTCTGGCCCGAGCAGGTGATCGGATAGGTGTTGGGCGCGCTCAGGGCCGTAGCCGTCGTCGTGCAGCTCAGCGTGCCGCCCAGGACACCGGCACCCTCCCCGGGCACGAACCCGCTGTACGTGACGTCGAGCGGCGGCACGGGGTCGGAGTACTGCTTCGTCTTGTTGTTCCCCGCGATCGTGAGGTTGATCTGCAGCGCCGTGGTCGTCTGGCTCCGGCTGGCCCCGTTGTAGTTGTCATCCGCGAGCCAGGTCACGGTCGAGCCGCAGCTCCCCGTCCCGCTGGTCATGGTGTAGGTCGTGCCGAGGTTCGAGCAAACGCCGTTTGCCGTGTAGACCGGGCTGGCCGAGCTGTTGGTCGTGCTCGCCACGATGAACGTGCTCCGGTACCCAGCGCTCCCGGGCGCTCCGGTGAACGTCACCGTCGGGCTGATCTTCGTCGCCGTCGTGGACTGATTGAGTGTGGCGCCGTTGAAGTTGGCATCCGCGGCCCACGTGACGGTCGCCGTGCAACTCCCCGTCCCGCTGGTCATCGTGTAGGCCGTGCCCAGGTTCGAGCAGACGCCGCCCGAGGTGTAGACCGGGCTCGCGGAGCTGTTCGTCGTACTCGCCACCGTGAAGACGCTGTGGTAGGCGGCGCTCGCGGGCGCCCCCGTGAACGTCACGGTCGGATTGATCTTCTCCGCTGCGGTGGTCTGGCTCCGCGTCGCCCCGTTGTAGTTGGCGTCCGCGGCCCAGGTGACGGTCGCGGTGCAGCTGCCCGTGCCGCTGATCATCGTGTAGGCAGTGGCCAGATTCGAGCAGACGCCGCCCGACGTGTAGACCGGGGTCGCCGAGCTGTTCGTCGTGCTCGCCACGGTAAACGTGCTCTGGTAAGCCGCGCTCGCGGGCGCCCCCGTGAAGGTCACGGTCGGAGCGATCTTTTGGGCCGTGGTCGTCTGGCTCCGGGTTGCCCCCGTGTAGTTATCGTCCGCCGCCCAGGTGACGGTCGACGTGCAGCTGCCCGTGCCGCTGGTCATCGTGTAGGCAGTACCTAGGTTCGAGCAGACGCCGCCCGACGTGTAGACCGGGGTAGCGGAGCTGTTCGTCGTGCCAGCCACGGCGAACGTGCTCTGGTAGGCGGCGCTCGCCGGGGCTCCGGTGAACGTCACGGTCGGACTGATCTTCGTCGCGGTCGTGGATTGGCTGAGCGTCGCCGCGTTGTAGTTGGCGTCTGCCGCCCAGGTGACGATCGACGTGCAGCTGCCCGTCCCGCTGGTCATCGTGTAGGCAGTGCCCAGGTTCGAGCAGACGCCGCCCGAGGTGTAGACCGGGCTGGCCGAGCTATTGGTGCTGCTCGCCACGGTGAAGGTGCTCTGGTAGGCGGCGCTCGCGGGCGCTCCCGTAAACGTCACCGTCGGAGTGATCTTCTCGGCCGTGGTGGTCTGGGTCCGCGTCGCGCCCGTGTAGTTATCGTCCGCCGCCCAGGTGACGGTCGCCGTGCAGCTGCCGGTCCCGCTGGTGATCGTGAAGGTCGGGCCGGCGTTGGAGCACACCCCACTCGACGCGTACGCCGGGCTGGCCGAGCTGTTCGTCGTGCTCGCCACGCTGAACGTGCTCAGGTAGGCGGCGCTCGCTGGGGCCCCGGTGAACGTCACCGTCGGGCTGATCTTCTCTGCCGTGGTGGTCTGGTTCCGGGTCGCCCCGGTGTAGCTGGCGTCCGCGGCCCAGGTGACCGTCGACGTGCAGGTCCCCGTGCCGCTCGTCATCGCGTAGGTGGGACCGGCGATGGAGCACACCCCGCTCGACGAGTACGCCGGACTAGCCGAACTGTTGGTGGTGCTCGCCACGGTGAACGTGCCCTGGTAGGCGGCACTCGCCGGGGCTCCGGTGAACGTCACCGTCGGGCTGATCTTCTCCGCCGTAGTCGTCTGGCTCCGGGTCGCTCCAGTGTAGTTGGCGTCCGCGGCCCAGGTGACGGTGGACGTGCAGGTTGCCGTCCCGCTCGTCATGGTGTAGCTGGCACCGACGTTGGAGCAACCACCGGCTGCGGTGTAAACCGGGCTGGCCGAGCTGTTGGTGGTGCTCGCCACGGTGAATGTGCTCAAGTAGGCGGCGCTGGCCGGGGCGCTGGTGAACGTCACTGTCGGGCCGATCTTCTCGGCCGTAGTCGTCTGGCTCCGGGTCGCTCCAGTGTAGTTGGCGTCCGCGGTCCAGGTGACGGTGGACGTGCAGGTTGCCGTCCCGCTGGTCATGGTGTAGCTCGTACCGACGTTGGAGCAGCCGCCGGCTGCGGTGTAAACCGGGCCGGCCGAGCTGTTGGTGGTGCTCGCCGCGGTGAACGTGCTCTGGTAGGCGGCGCTCGCCGGCGCACCCGTGAACGTCACCGTGGGGTCGATCTTCGTCGCGGTCGTGGATAGGCTGAGCGTGGCGCCGTTGTAGTCGGCATCGGGTGCCCAGGTGACGGTGGCCGCACAGGTCGTCGTCCCGCTGGTCATGGTGTAGCTCGTACCGACGTTGGAGCAACCGCCGCTGGACGTATAGAGCGGGCTCGCCGAACTGTTGGTCGTGCTCGCCACAGTGAACGTGCTCAGGTAGGCGGCACTCGCCGGCGCCCCAGTAAACGTCACGGTCGGATTCCTCTTCCCGACGGTGAGCGTGCCGGATCCAGTGGCGAAGTCCGAGGCGGACGTAGCGGCCTTGACGGTGAACGATGTCGTTCCTGCGGGCGTGGTGCCCGAGGTCGTAGAGATCGTAAGCGTCGATGTCTTGGAATTTTCGGCCGACGTCAACGTGACCGGATTCGCGCTGAAGGAAGCGCTCGCTCCGGCCGGCAATGCCGTCGTGATGCTCAGAGTGGCACTGAAGTTCCCATTGGAGCCTCCACCGCTGCCGCGGAACACGGTGATCGTGAAGGCAGCGCTCGAGCCGGAAGTGACCGGGTCGGGCGACTGCGCGCCCACGGTGACCGAGCCGACCTTTGGACTGTCCAGGAACGTCGTTTGCGCTACCAACCGGGAGGTCTGGCCCGTCGCGGTGAGATAGAACCGCACGCCGAGGTCATGCTCGTCGGGCGCAAACTCCCGAAAGAGGATGTTTCCGGACGAATCGGCGATCGTCGTGAGCGTCTGGTCGGTGTCCTCGTCGTGGTCGAGATCTTCGTGCAGGTCGAGTGTGATGGCTTCCCCTGGCTGCCAGCCCGAGCCGGTCATGGTGACGACCTCGCCCGGGGCGTAATCCTCCTTGTCTGTCTTCACGGTGGCGGTCGTATTCCCGTTGCCTACCGAGGAGACGAGCACCACCTGCCCTCCGCCCGCGGCTCCCCTGGCGTCCGCCGTCGCGCCGGCGCTGTCCCCCGGCGGCTCCAGCCCGAATGACGCCATGTTGGGGTACGCCAGCTGCTGATCGCCGTTCTTGAGAATCTCCGCGGCGATCGTCGTCAACGCCTGCACCGCGTTATAGATCTGTAAGTCCGAGTCGGCGGCGACGCTCAGCCTCGAGACCCCTTTCAGCCACGCGTACCGCTGCGCCACGGTGTCCGAGTGGTCCTGCAGGACGACGAGGCCTCTCAAACCCGATGTCGCGTAGTTCGCTGCCCCCCACACCGCGAGGTTGCGGATGAGGGTGCTCTTCTCCGTGCGATTGGTGGTGCCCTGGTCCGGCGTGCCGGACCAGACTGCAATGCGTCCGCGCAGCACGGTGCGTAGCCGCTCGGCAACCGCCGTGGTCCGCAACAGGTCGTATGGCTTGGTGTCGCCGTTATCCGCCAGGGACGGGACGATAAAGACGGCATACGGCGCGAGGTCCGCGCGCGCGAGATCGACGGTGCCGGACGTGCCGTTGTAGGCGCGCGCGCCCCCCCCCGGGAAGGCGCCCGTCAGCGACTCGACGATCAAATCGCACCCCGCCACGTCGATGCCAGCCGGGCAGTACACCAGCGCCTGTTGAGCCCGCAGCGCCGCCGGCCCACCGACAAGACCGCACAAGGCTCCGAACAGCGCCAGGAAGGCCGTCTTCTTCATAACGCCCCCCCTCAGCGACAGGCGTCGGCGATGACGGCGCTGAGCGCCTCCACGCGCCGCTGCAAGCCGGCCTTATCAGGACTCCCCGCAGCCTGTCCCTTGGCGCCCTCAAGCTCCTTGGCGTAGGCGACGCATACCGTTGCAGTGACGAGATTTTGCGTCAGGGCCGCCGATGGCGGCGTCAGGGGCGCTCGCGGTTCCTGGGGCTGGTCCGAACAGGCAGTCCAGAACATCAGTACGGCGGCGGACAACAGAGCTATGCGCTTCACGACCCACCTCCAGAGAAGCCCAGTACCTGTCTGGGCGGCTGGCGGCTGGTCGTGAGGCTCACATTTGGACCTCACCTCGCTCAGCGGACCCGCTACTGGCGCATCGTGGCGTCAGCGCAACAACCGTACCGTTGCTCAGCTTGGGGTTTTTGGACGAAGCGTCCGTTGCTCCAGAAATGTGTGGTACGGGAGCCACACACATGGTGGAGAGTGTTACAGCGGTGGACGCTGGATGGCTGACGGCCCCAGGTACCAGAGTCCAAGTTAGAGCACCCACAACGGAGTCAACCATGCATCGCGGACCAATCGCTGGTACGCTCCTGCTCTGCTATCTCGCCGCGTGCACGAGCTGGCACGTTGAGAAGGAAGTCAGCCCGCTGCAGCTGATCTCCACCAAGCACCCCAAAGTGGTGCGCCTGACCCGGGCCGGCGGCTCGCGCATGGTTCTCGATAGCCCCGAATCGCCGCGGGCGACAGCCTGGCGGGAGTCCACAACGGGGCGCCATCGAGCGTCGCGGTCTCGGACGTCACGCAGGTTGCGACCCGGAAGGTCAGTGCTGTCAAATCGCTCGGGTTATTCCTCGGGCTCTCCGTAGTCGCTGTAGCAATCGCGGTGATCCATTGTTTGAATGAGAATTCGGGGACCGGTGCTTGTTCAAGCAATTAGGGGAGCCAATTAGGGAAGGCCTGTCGAGGCAAGAATGCTCGATAACCCCACTGGCTATCGAGCATTCGTGTCCTTCCGCAGGCAAAGGTAACACTGTATTCCGGACACATGGGTGACACTTTTTGCCTCCTTCACAGGAGGGGGGCATGCCTTGGAAGGAGTGTCACGTCATGGACGAGCGGCTGCGGTTTGTCGCCCGCTTGCTCGAGGGCGAGAAAATGGCGCCGCTGTGCGCCGCCTTCGGCATTTCGCGCAAGACCGGGTACAAGATCTTCGAGCGGTACAAAGACTGCGGGATCGCAGCGTTCACCGATCGCAGTCGGCGGCCGTATCGGCAGGCGAATCGGCTGCCGGCGCCGATCGAGGCGACGATT
>Ga0137403_10000935_pt1 | contig 37300 bp, 34 predicted proteins | sample CZOMad2_1_16fung_FD_122057 | JGI IMG/M metagenome (GOLD analysis project Ga0137403, IMG submission 122057) | Vadose zone soil fungal communities from Angelo Coast Range Reserve, California, USA - CZOMad2_1_16fungal (Hybrid Assembly) | ecosystem: Environmental > Terrestrial > Soil > Vadose zone... | reverse complement strand
TCGACGCCTGGCTCGGGGCTGCGCATGAGGCCGACCGGCCGTTCACCGAAGACTACAACGGCAAGGATCAGGAAGGCTTCGGTCGTAGTCAATGGACCATCCGGAACGGCCGGCGCTGCAGCGCCGCGGTGGCTTTTCTACGACCGGCCATGCGGCGGCCCAATCTCACGGTCAAGACAAACGCGCTCGCGACCCGGGTGATCCTCGACGGCACGCGCGCGACGGGCGTCGAGTACGTCGGAAGCGGCCGCCCTCATCGGGCCTCGATCACGCGCGAGGTGCTGCTGGCGGGCGGCGTGTTCAACACGCCGCAGCTTCTCATGCTCTCGGGCATCGGCGAGGCGGACCATCTCCGCGAGGTCGGCATCGCGCCGACGGTGAGCCTGCCCGGCGTGGGCAAGAATCTCCAGGACCACCTCTCGGTCGACGTGCACTACAGCCGCCGGGATCGCGGCCCCTTCCATGCCCAGATGCGTCTCGATCGCACGGCCCTCAACATGGTGCGCGCCTACGTGTTCGGCACCGGACCGGGGACGGTGCTGCCGAGCCGTCTGCACGCCTTCCTCAAGACACGACGCGATTTCGCGGTACCCGACATTCAGTTCCTGTTCAGGGGCGCGCCGGCCCGAGCGCATCCGTGGTTCCCGGGCATCAGGCCGGCCTACGAAGACAGCTTCGGGCTTCGCCCGGTGATGCTCCATCCCGAAAGCCGGGGCGTCGTGCGGCTACGCTCGGCGGACCCGGCCGCTCCCGTGCGGATCGTGCAGAACTTCCTGGCCACCGAGAACGACGTCCGCACGATCCGCGAGGGCGTGAAGCTTGGACGCGACCTCGCGAGCCGGAAGGGGCTCGACCCCTTCAGAGGCCGCGAGACGGCGCCGGGGCCCGAATGCGGCACCGACGCCGAGATCGACGCGTTCGTGCGCCGCACCGCGATCACGGCCCACCATCCCTGCGCCACCTGCGCGATGGGAATCGGCGAGGACGCGGTGCTGGATCCAACCCTGCGCGTGCGCGGCGTCGAGGGGCTCCGCGTCGCCGACGCCTCGGCGATGCCCGATCTGGTCTCCGGCAACATCAACGCCTGCGTGCTGATGATCGCGGAGAAAGCAGCCGACCTGGTGCTCGGCAAGCCGCCGCTGCCCGCCGCACCATTCCCAGGAGGGCCGAGCCGAGGGTAGGCTCTACTTGCCAGCGAGCCTCGCGACGATGGGGGCGAGGGTCTCCAGGTAGGGCTCGAAGGTGACGAAGTAAGAGAGACCCCAGCGATCGCGGCGAGCGTGGAGGGCTTCCACCATCTCGTCCACGGTGCCGATCAACACGTAGGGAGCCTCGAGGATCTCCTCGACACTGAGCTGCGTCCAGTTTTTCTGGAGCTCCTCGGCCGCCTCGCGCCGGCGATCCGTCACGATCACCCGCTGGATCTGCGCGCTCAGCTCGAGACGACCGAATCGCTGGCCGGCCGCTTCCCGCACCACCCGCATGCGCTCATCGATGCCCGCCACCTTCCATCCAGACATGTCAGGCACCGTGCCGCCTCGCGTGAAGGTGATGCCCGTGAGATTCACGGTATCGGCCTCGTTCGCCGCCAGCGCGAGGAGGCGAGGGCCATTGCCACCGATGATGATCGGCGGATGGGGGCGCTGGACGGGAAGCGGATAGATCTTGTGGCCCGTGACTCGGTAGTACTGGCCGACGAGATTGACCTCGGCCCCGCCGAGCAAGCCCTTGATGATCGAAACCGACTCGGCGAGCCGCTCGACCCTGATGCCTCCTCGATCGAAGCGAAGCCCGGCCTGATCGTATTCGATCCGCATGTAGCCCGCGCCCAGCCCCAGCTCGAGCCGGCCATCCGTCAGCAGGTCGATCGTCGCCGCCTCACGCGCGAGCAGCACGGGATGGCGGAGATCGTTATTGAGCACGTTCGTGCCGACCCTGAGGCTCGTCGTCGCATCCGCGGCGCTCATCACCGCCGGCATGGTCGACAGAATGGCGGTAAGGTGATCGGGCACCAAGAGCACGGCGTAGCCGAGACCCTCGACCTTGCGCGCCTTGTCTTGCCACTCGGCGCGCGACTTGCCGTCTCGCATGTTGATCCCGAAGCGGAATGGCTTCATGGTGCCGATGGTCTCCACGCCCGCCTGGACATCGCGTCCACATCGCTGATGACTTCAACGACGGCCGGGCAGTTCGAGGCGAGGGCTTTGTCCAGCGCGGGCCGGATGTCCTCGGGGCGCTCCACCCGAATACCGACGCAGCCCATGGCCTCGGCCACCTTGGCGAAGCTCACCTCGTGGCTGAAGTGCCACATCTCGGTCGCGCGGCCGCGCTGCTGGCCCTTGTAGGCGGCGTCGAAGAGATGCTTTTCCTGGTTCAGCGCGTAGTTGTTGTTGACCAGCATGATGGCGTTGATGTTGAAGCGGGCGGCGGTCTCGAGCTCGGCGAGGTGATAGTAGAAGCCGCCATCGCCGCAGAAGCCGAGCACCGGCCTGTCGGGCAGCGCGCACTTGGCGCCCAGGGTGGCGGGGAAGCCCCAGCCCAGGGAGCCGGCGCAGCGGAGGAAATGTTGCCCCGGCCTGGTCAGCCGGATCATCTGGCCGGTCCACATGCCGGAGTGGCCGGTGTCCGACAGCACAACGCCGCCCTCCGGCAGCCAATCCGAAATTTCCTTGCAGATCCGCTCCGGGCGAATGGGCACCGCGTCGGAGTTACGCATCTGCCCGGATTCTTCCCGGTACTCGCGGACCAAGCCCTGCGCGCGGCTGAGCCACTCCCCCCGTGGCCGCGCCGGCTGCACGCCGGCGATAAGCTTCTGCAGCGTCACCTTCGCATCGCCGAGCAGCGCCGCCTGCAGGGGATAATTGCGGCCCAGTTCTTCCGGATTTATGTCGAGCTGGATCGCGGCGACCCCCGGCCTGGGGACCTGCCAGTTGGTGGTGACCTGTCCACCGGCGTGGCTGCCGATGAAGAAAACCAGGTCGGCCTCGGACACGATCCGGTTCGCGCACCAGCGGGAGTAGGTTCCCGGAACCCCGACGTTCAACGGATGGTCGTCGGGCAGCGCGGCCTTGGCGTTCAGCGACGTCGCGACGGGGATCTGGAGCAGCTCGGCCAGCTTTATCAACTCCGCCTCGGCGCCCGACCAGATCACTCCGCCTCCGGCGATGATGACGGGCCGCTCGGCTCGAGCCAGCACCTGAGCCGCGGCCCGCACCGCGTCGGGCTCCGGCTCGGGACGGAACGCCGGGACCTTCATGAAACGCTCCTCCCAGAGGGGAGTCAGGTCGGCTTCGCGCTCGAGGACCTGAGCATGGGTGCCCGCCATCTCCAGATGCACCGGGCCCGGTGCCGAGCTGGTCGCGACGCGAAAGGCTTGCCGCAGCAGGTCCGGGAACCGCTCCAGGGCGTCGACGTGGAAGTTCGCCTTGGTGACCTGCTCCCACATGGGGAAGTCTTCGATCTCCTGGTAGACGTGCTTGTATCGCGACGCGGCGTCGACGCCGCCGGTCAAGGCGATGACGGGCGAGCACGCCATGTGGGCGTCCCGCAGCCCGGCCGCGAGGTTGGCGGAGCCGATGGTCTGAGCCAGGCAGATGCCGGGCCGATGAGACGCCCGGGCATAGCCATCGGCCATGTAGGCGGCCGCCTTCTCGCCGTGGGTCACCACGCGGCGAATGCCCATGTCCTCCATCTCGGCCATGGCCGGAAGCATGATGGTGGGGACGAAAAAGACGTGCGTGGTGCCGTAGGCGTGCACCGCCTCGGCGAAATACCGATTGCCGGTCATCCGTGGCATGGAGACCTCCTCCTAAGCACGCCCTGCTCGAGCTGCCGATGGACACACGCGAGGTCATCCGCGGCCGACAGCGACAGCGTCATCCACCCGAACTTCATGGGGTCCCGAACATACGGCAGGACCTGGTACCGCGTCCAGCAACAACGGCCCCGGGGGAGCCATCGGGCATAACGCCTTCCCGATTGGGGCGAAGGCGGGCCCGGCGCCCGAATCTTTTCGGGCCCGCAGCGCAATTTCACTCGCTTACGCCCGGCACTCGAATTGCTCTCGCTCGGGGTCGCGATGCTGAGCAGGAGACGACCCCTAAACGGCCGGAGCGCGAGGAGGGCGACCATGATGACCCGAGTGCTATCCATCACCGCCACCGCGGCGATCGTTTCGCTGGCGACGTCGGCCGCGATCGCCGAGAGCCTCACGGATCGCCTGCAGGCGGCGCGCATGACGGTCGTGCGGGTCGACAAGGGGGCTGGTAAGTTCCTCTGCGCCGAGCACCGGCGCTGGACGGCCGTGTCCGCGGCCGACCTGAGCGCCGTCCATCCCGGGGACATCGTCAAGGTGGACCGACGAGCCGGCCAGCTTCCGAGGATCACGGTGGTGCGCAGCGCGTCCGACGAGATCGGCAGCCCCGAGCTCTAGATCGGCCACCGGCCCCGCGGCCAAAGGGCGGGGCCTTGACAAACAAGTAACCATACGGATACAGTCCGCCGGTGTAAGTATCCGTATGGTTACTTCGAGCCGTGACCCGGTCCGCACCCGCCAGCGCATCCTCCGCGCGGCGCGGCGCGAGTTCGTGAGCAAGGGCTTCCCCGGCGCGCGCGTGGACGCGATCGCCCGGGGCGCCTCCGTGAACAAGCGCATGCTCTACCACTACTTCGGCAACAAGGGGGCGCTCTACCGCGCCATCCTCCACGAGGGGATCGCCACCAACCTCGATCTCGTCGCCGCCGCGCCGGCCGACCCCGCCGATCTCCTCCCCTTCCTCTTCGGGCGCGCGTTGAAGCGCGTCGAGGGGATCCGCCTCCTCCAGTGGGAAGCGCTCGGCACCGGCGACCGCAAGCTCATCGCCGAGGACGAGCGTCGCAAGGCGTGGGTGGAAGGCAGCGAGCGCATCCGTGACGCGCAACGGGCGGGGCACGTGCACCAGGATCTCGACGCCGAGCACTTCGTCCTCGCGCTGATGGCGCTCACGATGTTCCCCCTGGCGTTTCCTCAGCTCGTCCGCATGGTCACCGGCGCGCGGGCGAGCGACGCTGAGTTTCAGCGCCGCCAAACCCGCTTCCTGCGCCGTCTGGGTACTCATCTGCGACCCCGGCCCTCTGGCACAGAGGAGAAGCACCGATGAGCTCCGCGCAGACCGCGCTGCTCGGGCGCCCGACCGCCTCGTCCGCCACCGGCGTCGAGTCCCTCGCCCTCTACCGCGCCGCGCTCTGGGTCCTGCTGGCGGCCAACCTTCTGGCCGGGTGGGGAGTGCAGTGGGACATCCAGTGGCACGTGCGGATCGGCCGCGACTCGTTCTGGATTCCACCCCACGTCATGACCTACAGCGGGGTGACCCTCATCGGCCTGGCCAGCTTCGGGGTGCTCGCGTGGGACACGCTCCGGCGTCGGCGCGCCGAGCCCGCGCCCAGGGGCACCGAGCGCATCCTCGGGCTCAGCGGCACGCCCGGCTTTCTCCTGGCGTCGTGCGGAATCGCGCTGACCGTCCTCGCGGCCCCGATCGACGACCTCTGGCACCGCCTGTTCGGCATCGACGTGACACTGTGGAGCCCGCCGCACCTTCTCGGGCTCCTGGGCGTCACGATCAACACGCTGGGATGCGCGCTCATCGCCCGTGAAGCGTATCCGGCGAAGAGCTGGCCGCGATACGTCGCCCTCGTCATCGCGCTGACCACCTTCTACGGCAGCCTCTCGATCGGGCTGCGGCCCGCCAGTCGGCTCGCGTATCTCTACGGCGGGCTCTGGTTCTACGCCTTTCCGATCCTCGGCGCGCTCTTCTTGCCGCTGGCCCTGATCGCGGCGGTGCGTCTCACCGGTCGGCGCTCCACGCCGATCGTGCTGCTGATCGTCGGCCTCGCCATCGGGACCATCGGCGTGAACATCGCGCGCATCGGCTTCGAGATCATCCAGCCGGTGTCCGTCATCCAGGAGGAGATCGCCAAGGACCCGACCTCGCCGATCGCGGTCTCGCACGCGATCGCGCAAAAGAATGGCAGCACGCCGGGCGGCGTACCGGGCGGGTCACTCGCGCGGCTCCTGACACTCGTGCCGGTGCTACTCCTGATGGCGCTCGATCCTCGACGACGGCCGGTGCCCGCGACCCTCGTCTATGCCGGAGGCCTGTTCGCCCTCTGGGCGCTCACGATCGGCCGGACACCGGCGTTCCAGCCGATGATGCCCGGGCTGGGGACGACCATCGCCGCCTTCTTGATCACGATCGTCATGGCGCTCATCGGCGGCACGGCAGCTCGATGGCTCGCCGAGAGCCTCGCGCGATTCGAGCGCGCTCCGGCGGAGGCGTGAGTCGGGGGACCTCAGCAGGCGGCGGTAGGGCCCCGACGAATCTTCGGCCCGCGCAGACGGATGACGGTCCAGCCGATCGCGCGCAGGAGCCCATCCGTTCTCTGGGGTAAGCGTCGATTGCGCCGGGCGCCTGGAGCAGGCTCTGGATTCTGGGGCGTTTCCGCGACGCGCCGGTCCAGAACAACCTGAACGGTCGCGTTACCTTCGAAGGCTCGCCTGAAGAAGTTGTAGAGGTGCTCCCGATCGGGCGCGACGACGATGAGCTGTCGCGACCCGCCCGGTCGCTCGTCCAGGGTCCTGACTCTCCGGACCAGCTCATACAGCGCGCTCTTGCCTCCGTTGTAGCCAAGGGCCTGGGCGCGGCGCAGGATCTCGACGGCCGAGATCACAGGGTCTTCCCGCAGCCATTGCGCCACCTGGGCCGCGTACCGCGCCACGGTGGACGGGCGACGGGCGTTACGGGCTTCGAAGCCACCCATGGGGAGATCCAGAGGCAAATCTGATACCGAAAATAATTTCCAAATGGATCAAGCATTTCCGGCGCCTCACGTGGCAATCGGACCGGCGCGTCTCTGACCGGCAGGCCATTTCTGAGCCACCAGTCCCCTCCCCCGCCGCGGCGGCTGATCCTCAGGGGTTTCCCCGGCCGCGATGCCCTTGACGACTAGCTTGCGAAGAACGACCGGTTGATGGCGAGCGCGTGCCGAAGCGCGCCGGAAGCCGATATCATCCCGCCACAGACTCTCACTCTGGACAACGGAGCGCGTGATGGGCAAGGCAATCGAGGAGCTGTCGCACTTCGTCGCACGCACGCCGTGGGAGACGATCCCCGCGGCGGTTCGGGAGCACGCCAAGCTCGTGCTGCTCGACACGCTGGGCGTGATTCTCGCTGGCTCGGTGCAGCCCGAGGTGGCCGGCGCGCGGGCGCGCCTGACCGCCACCGGTGGTCAAGGCGCGACCGTCTACGCGCCGGGCTGGCCGACGACGGATCCGCGCACGGCGGCGCTGCTCAACGGATTGGCGGGGCGGTCGATCGAGCTCTGCGAGGGGCATCGCTACGTGTCCTGCCAGGGCGCGGTGCAGGTGCTGCCGACGGCGCTGGCCAGCGCCGAATGGCTGGAACGCTCGGGGCGAGAAACGCTGGCCGCGCTGATCTTCGGTTACGAGGTCGCCGCCAGGCTCGGCGCGGGGCTGACCGCGAGACCACTCGCCCATCAGAACGGTCAGGCGCCTCTGCTCGGTGCCGTCGCCGCCGGGGCGCGGCTGCGGAGGATGACCGGCGAGCAGACGAGTCTCGCGCTCAGAATCGGCGCAATCCTCATCCTCACGCCCGGCTACACCAACGCCGTCGCCGGGGCCACGGCGCTGAACGTGGCCGGAGGGATGAGCGGCTTCGCCGGATCCCTGGCGCCGGAGCTGGCGCTGGCCGGCGTGGCCGCGCAGCCGAACGCCATCGAGGAGGCCCTGGGCCAGCTGGTCGGCGACGGGTTCCAGCCCGACGCGGTGACGGAAGAGCTGGGGCAGCGCTGGGAGATCGCGCGCAACTATTTCCGGCTGCGCGCGTGCTGCAATCCGATCTATTCGGCGCTGGACGCGCTGGAGGACATCCTCACCGATCTTCGCCCCGATCCCGCCAGCATCGAGCGCGTCGACGTCGCGACCTACCGCTTCGCCGCGAACATGCGCGAGCCAAACCCGGCGAACTACTTCGCGGCCAAGTATTCTCTGCCCCACGCCGCGGCCGCGCTCGTCCTTCGAGGCGACGCGGGATACCACGCCTTCACCGAGGAGGTGGTCCGCGATCCCGCGATCGCGGCCTTCCGGCGGCGGGTCACGGTGCGCGAAGATCCCGAGCTCAGCGCCTCGGTGCCCCGGCTCAAGCCGGCGCGGGTGACCGTCACCTTCACCGGCGGCCGCCAGGTGACTCGGCTACGCGAGAGCGCTCGCGGCGACTACCAGGATCCATATAGAGAAGACGAGCTCCGATCGAAATTCCGGGAGCTCGCGGGCGTGGTGCTCGGTCCAGCCGGCGTCGCGCGAGTGGAGGCCCTCGTCAATCGGCTCGACGAGCTGCCGCGTCTTGGGGACCTGGTAGACGCGGTTCGAAGTGATCACGGCGTCTAGCCTCTACGGTGTCTCTCCACGCGTTTGCGCCGCGAGCGGACCGAACGCGGGCGGCGGAACGCGGCGTCTGGAGGCGGCTTCATACGCCGAGGCGATCTTCAGAACAACATCCTCCCGACCCGGCTCGGCGCGGAACACCAGCGAGAAGGGCAGACCCGGCTCGGGAATGAGCGTCGGCGTATCGGACGGGACGGGTACATAGCGCGTACCCTCGGGACTCAGCACGAACACCGGATCGTAGACAGTCGTCACGTATCCCGCCGGGATCAAGACCTCCGTCAGCCCCGCGTTCGGCCCGTAGAAGGTCTCCAATCGCAGATTGCCGGGCAGGCCCGGCTGGTACGCGCCGCCGATCTTTCCCGGCGGAAACGGCGTGTGCAGGCGAACCAGGGCGTCCAGACGATTCTCGAGCAGCACCATCATGTCCACGCGGCGCAGCAATTCGCGCAGCATGATGCGCTCGTTGACGCCCTGGCGCCGGTTGAGCGGATTGCGCGGGTCGGTCACCTCTTCCCAGTTCCTGAAGGCCGCGCGCCCGTCGTCGCCCCAGAACTTGGACCGCGCGTTCAAGGCCCGGAAGTCGACGAGCGTTTCGGTGAACCCCCGCGCCTTCCAGTCCGCGGCGCGCCGCGTCAGGTATTGCGGAACGTGGAATCGGAACGCCATCGCGAGCTCCTGCCCCTGAATGGTCGCGATGTCGAGATTTGCGGGCGGCGCGATCCGCCCTTCCGCGAGCTCGACGCAATAGTCGATCGGCTGCATCGTGCCGGTGCCGAAGATCTTCCCGGGCATGAGCTCGGTTGGCACGATCGCCGCCGCGAATTCCTTGAACAGCGGGCGCCCGTCGCGACCCAGCCTGAACAACAGGTCGGGCATGATGAGCGGCACGAGCCGCGCCAGCGCCCGCCTGAAATCAGTCGTCATCGCTTCGATGTCGGGGTCCCGCTTCCATAGGGGATCGGCGGACTCCACGAGAGTCGCCCCGAGGCGGTCTCCGAGGATGATCTTGATCTCGCGTGCGGCGGCGGTGACGATCGGCTCCTCGGTCTTCGAGCCCGACGGGTAGACCATCGACTCTCGTACGATGCCCAGACGCAGGCCCTTGAGCGCGCCCGGCACGCCGAGCATGTTCGCGTGGCTCGCGTAGGGCGTGCCCAACACCGACGACCGCGGCACGGTCGTGTAGTGATCCCGCGGGTCGTAGTAGCCCTCGACCGGATCCTTCAGCGCGTCGAGGACCCTGGCGCAATCGCCGATCGTCCGGCAGAGGATGCCGCTGCGGTCGCAATAGATGTCCGCGCCGATCGCGCCGCCGTTGAACCCCAGCATCGACTTGTGGGGGAGGATGAGCGCCACCGCGTTGTGGTTGGCCGGGCCCCGACAGGACGCGCGCGTCTCCTCGCCGAGGCTCGCCATCACCAGATTGGCGCTGACCGACACGCCGGATCCCGAGCTCGAGCCGAGCGAGGCCGAACGCGTCGTGTCGTAGGGGTTCGCGGGATTGCCGCCCCAGGTGCTGCGCTGGTAGCCCAGGGTCGACGGCAGCACCTTGTCGGGCACGTGCCGACCGCCCGGATTTCCAGCCCGCCCGTTGTATTCGGTGTTGACGGCCTTGGCGAAGATGATCGCGCCCTTGCTGCGAAGCTGCTCGACCAGCACGTGGTCGCGCGCCGGGAAATCGATGTCGTAGCGCGCGTCGCCGCCGGCGGTCGTTCGCATGTCCTTCGTGTCGAACGGATCCTTGAACGAGAACACGACGCCGTACATCGGCATCTTCTCGAGGTCGGGATTGCGCCCATACGTCGCGTCGAGCTCGGCCGCGCGCTCGAGGGCGTCGGGAAGTCGACGAAACATCTCGCACACGGGGGGCGCGCCGGGCGGCAACGGACCCGCGGACGGGTGCCGATCGAAGTCGCCACGGCAAGTCACCGATCGCTCCCCGCGGATGTTGAGGGTGGCGAGCGCATTCACCTGCCCGGCATTCGGCTTGCCCACGATCATTCCGTACTGTTGCTGCACCTCGGTATCGGAAGCCGTCGTCTCCATGCGACCGAATTCGAGGACCGGGCCCTTGTACTTGTGAAGATCGGGCAGGACGGTCGAGGCCTTGACGGTTTCAGTGGGAAAGCGCAGCGCCGTCTTCGCGCGCATGGTGCCCTTCGCCTCGGGCACCGGGAGACCGTCTTCCGTCACGAGCAGGCTGGCCACGCCATTGTAGGCGCGCACGCGGTCGATGTACTGCTGAACGACGGCCAGGCAGGTCGTCCGCCCCGACGTGATCGCCGCGTGCAGCTCCTCGATCGTCGCCTCGTCGAGGCGGAACGGCTTGTCCTGTGCGCCGGGCTTTGCTGTCACGGCGTCGTCCTCCTGGATGGGCTCGCTGATGAGATGAGTGCGCCCCTGAAAGCGTGGCCTTAGACCAATACCTCCCCTTCCATCACCGGCGTGCAACACCCGCCGACCCGCACGCGTACGACCGAGCCGCCCTGCTTCTCGGCGCTGACGGCCAGTAGACTCGGGCGCCCCATCTCGACTCCCTGCAGAATGTTGAAGGATAGGGCGGCGCTTGCCGTCGGCTCGAGGCTGGCAAGGAGCGCGACGAGCGCGCCGTTGGCGCTGCCCGTGGCCGGATCCTCCACGGTTCCCCCGCGGGGCGAAAACATGCGCGCCCGGATGTCGGCTTGTTCATTTCGGCCGGGCGTCCGGGCGTAGAGATGGATCGAGAAGCGGCCGGTCTCGAACGTAAGCTTGTTGGCGGCGTCGCTGAACGCGCTCGCATCGGGCCGGGCTGCCGCGATCGCGGCGGCCGTGACCTCTGCGATCACGAACGGGAGCCCCACCGATGCGATGACCGGCTCATGACCGGATGTCAGCACGGCGGTCGCCTCGAGGCCGACGCACGCCGCCACGATCCCCGCCGGGATTGTCTTGCCGATCATCAGGGGCTGGGGGGCCGTCAGGATTGCGCCGGTCAGCCGCCCCTCGGTGTCCCGCAGCAAATCGACGGGCACAAGACCGGCGCCCTCCTCGAAGAGGACCGTCGGGCCCGTCGCCTTTCCGCTTCGCTCGGCCATGAGCGCGATCGCAAAGGCCGTTCCGACGTTCGGGTGTCCGGCGAACGGGATCTCGTTCTGCCTGGTGAAGATCCGGACCCGCGCCGTGTGAGACCGGTCGTCAGGTGGGAACACGAACGTCGACTCGGAATAGTTGAACTCGGCCGCGATGGCCTGCATCTGTGTCGGCGTCAGGCCATCCGCGTCCGTTACGACCGCGAGCGGATTGCCGGCAAACGCGCGATCGGTGAACACGTCAACCGTGATGTAGCGGTATCGCTTCGGCATCTAGTCCTCTCGTCCCACGGTCGGGTCGAGGATGACTTTGCCGAGTGGCTCGCTCGTCGCGACGAGGCGATGGGCCGCCGCCGCTTCTCGGAGGGGCAGGACGCGGTCGACGAGAGCTCGGAAGATCCCGGATCTGGCCAATTGAAACGAGCGCTCCAGGTCTTCTCGGCGCTCCGCGCCCAGTCCACTGATGACCCGGAGACGTTGCTGATAGAGGCGCCTCACGTCGAGAGTGACCAGCCCGCCACCATGAGCGCCGACGGTCACGAGCCGGCCTCCCGGCGCGAGGCTCTTGAACGCGCCTGGCCAGAGAGCCGGATCGGCGATGTTCTCGAAGACTGCGTCAGCTCCGTGGCCTCCCGTGATCCGCATGACCTCTCGCTCGAGATCCTGTCGGCGATAGTTCACCCCGAAATCGGCGCCAAGAGACATGGCAAGCTCGACGCGCTGGTCCGTCCCGGCGGCGGCGACGATGTGTGCCCCCAGGCTCTTCGCGACCTGTACCAGGCAGCTGCCCAAGCCACCCGCGGCGCCCATGACCAGCGCCCAGTCGCCTGTCTTGAGATCGGCCAGATAGCACTCGCCGAAAGCCAGAGGGAAATGCCGCGCGATGACTGTCGCATGAGCGAAGGCGAGCCCTTCGGGAAGCGGTACACAGTTGACGCCAGGTATTTTCACGTACTCCGCATATCCACCCCAGCACTGGACCCCAAGCATCTTTCGACTCTCACAGCGGCGCTGGCGGCCGCTCGTGCAGTGCTGGCAGCGACCACACCCGACACCGCCGAAGATAGCTACGCGGTCGCCGATCTTCGTCCCCTCGACCTCGGGGCCCGCCGCGGCAACCACGCCCGACGGGTCGTTGCCCAGGACGAGCGGCAAGGTCACTCCGTAGTTGCCGCCGTCCTGCCGCACCTGGAGATCGAGCGTCCGGTTGACGGATACGGCGTGAACCCTGACGAGGACCTCCCCGGGCCCAGGGGACGGCGTCTCAACGTCCTCCCATCTGAGGACATCGGGACCACCGAATTCCCTGATGACGATGGCTTTCAACGTTCCTCTCCAGCACCTCCGGGAGGACGATGCCCCGCCAGCGGTCGGGCGGAGATCAGGCGGCTACCTGAAGCACTCGCCGAGCGGCCACCAGCTCCGGAGCCTCGGCGCAAAGCCCAACCTCCTCGGCTCTCAGGACCAGTTGCCGGCAGGCCTGGCGCTGGAGGACCGAGTTGCCGTTGCGCTCATACACCCAGGCGAGCGCCGCGAGCGACTGGACGTGATGGGGATTGGCGAGCAAGCGCTGCTGAGCCAGCTCGATCACCCGGTCGACATGATCGAGTCGACGATGCAGCTCCATGAAGACGTCGCGGAAGATGTCCTTCTGTTCCCGGCTGCCGCCGCCCATGGTGTGGAGATCAGCGACTCCCGGAGCCATGAGTCGTACGGCCGCATCGAGATCGCCGCGGATGATCGCCAGCTCGCCTTCGAGCAGCGCGACGCCCAGGGTGGACCAGTGGCCGCTCGGACGCCCCGCCGGCATCTTGCGCAGCCGTTCGAGCTGCTGCTCGGCCCGGGTCCAGTTCCCGGCCTTCGCGAACGCCACGCCGAGCCAGTGATGCATCCACGTGGTCTGCCAGTCCGCGTACTCGCCGAGAATTCGCTCGCCCTGCTTGGCGAGGTCTCGCCACGTCGCGGCGTCCGCCGACGTGCCGCGCAGCACCTCGAGGCGCCACAGGAGCTCGATGCGCTCGTACAGCGGCAGCGGTGGTGTGGTGGACGCCCAGTAATCGCGTGTCATGCGGTCGTGGCCGAGAAGCGCCTGGGCCTCGGCCAGGTGCCAGAGGACATGCGCATAGCGCTCGAGCGAGGCCGCTCGCTCGAACGTCTCGAGCGCGTTGCGATAGTCGCCGCGTGCCTGATACGCGTGGCCGACCGCGTGGTACGTGTAGAGGCTGGTCGGGTCCTGGGCCAGCGAGCGCAGGCTCACGGCGAGGCCTTCGTCGTTGTAGCCGGACTGCTCCAGGAAGAAGCCGAGCATGGTCTGGTACTGCGGCTCGTCGGGATTCGCCTCGAGGCTCCGGCGCGCGATGTCGATGCCGCCGCGATAGTCGCCCTGGGTGATGCAATTCAGGCCAATGATACGCACGGCGATCCGATCGGTCGGGTACCGGGCGGCGATCTGGCCGAGGATGTCATAGGTCGCGGGGTGGTCCCCGCGCTGCAGGGCATCGACCGCCCGCAGGTGCAGGTGCTCGCGCTCGTGGCTTGCGTCATCGGCCACCGCCGTGGCCTGACGGGCCGCCGCGGTGGCCAGGTCAGCTCGACCCATGCGCCAGGCGACGTAAGCCTTCGTGCAGTAAGCCAGCGCGAACCGCGGATCACACTGCGCGGCGGCGTCCAGGGCTTCCACGGAACCCGTGCGCCAGCGGAGGAACAAGTCGAGGCCGCGTTCGTACGCGGCCAGGGCGTCGGCCGACGTCGTGGACACGCCGAGTCCCTTGATGTCGGTGGCCGTCATGCGCTCCTCCCGGTCAATCCGTTTCGATCGGCAGCGACGGATCCCTGGCCCACTCTCCCATGGAGCCGTCGTAGAGCGTGAGCGCGTCGTGGCCAAGCTGGTGCAGCAGGAACAAATCGATGGTGGCCGAGATCCCGCCGCCGCAATAGCAGATCACGCGCGTGTCCCTGGTGATGCCCTGGGCCGCGAACTTCGCCCCTGCGTCCGACAAGGTCGTGAAGTCCTTGCCCGTCTGGTTCACGAGCGTCGCCGCCGGGACGTTGACGCTGCCGGGGACGCGGCCCGGCCGGCCGTACCGGCTGGGCTCGAGGCCTTTGTGGAACTGCGGCCCCAGCGCGTTGACGATCACGGTACCGGGCTCCTTCGTCGCGGCCAAGACCGCGCGCTTGTCGACGAAGAAGCCGGCGCGCGGCGTGGCCTTGAAGGTGGTCGGAGGGTAGCCCCTGGCCGGACCGCTCTCCGTCGGTCGGCCTTCAGCCTTCCACTTGTCGAAGCCGCCGTCCAGGACGGCCGCCCCGTCGAAGCCGAGTGACCTGAGCATCCACCAGAAGCGCGTCGCCCACATCATCGTCCCGATGCTGTAGAGCACGACGCGACTGTCCACGGCAAGCCCGTGACGGCCGAAGGCCGCTTCGAGCTCTGCCGTGGCCGGCATCATGAAGCGAAGGCGCGTGGTCGCATCGGAGAACTCGCCCTGCAGGTCGAGGAAGTCGGCTCCGGGAATGTGCGCCTCCTCGAAGGTCCCGAGTCCGGGTACGGCGATGTACGGATCGTCGCTCCCGGCCGGGGTCGGCTCGAGATAGGTCGTGCAGTCGTAGACGCGAAGACTCGGCTGCCCGACGAGACTCGAGAGCTCGGCGGTGCTGATGAGAGCCCGTGGATCTCGCATGGCTTCAGCGCGCCCGGCGCGTGAACGCCGGCATGACCTCGGCGGCGAACCACTCGAGCTGCTCGAGCATCAGCGATTCCGACGCGCCCATGGGATGGCTGACCGACACACGCTCGAGCCCGGGATACTCCTTCTCCAGGCGCATCAGAGTGTCGATGATCTGCGCGGGCGGACCGCAGAGGTAGGCGCCGCGGCTGGCCGCCTCCTCGATCGTGGGCAGGCCGGAGTAGGGCGCTCGCTTCGGATCGGCCATCGCGTCGATCTGCTCTTGCGAGAGCGAACGGACCAGACGCAGCGGCCCGAACATCTTGAGGTTCTCTTCGAAGTACCCCGCGGCGGACTTGACGGCCTCTTCCTTCGTCGCGGCGAGCTGGAAGTGGAATCCGATGCAGAGCCCCTCGCCCAGCTCGGTCTCGCGCCCGGCCCGGCGGTTGGCGTCGCGGTAGGCCTCGATGACGCCCCGCATCGCCCCGCCCTCGGCGACGCCGCCGCCGATGAGCCCCTTGATCCCGTGCTTGGCCATGAAGTCGAGGCCGCGCGGGGTCGCGCTCTGGATGGGCTGCCAGCACTCCACGGGATGAACCGGCCGCGGCACGAGCGTGAGGTCTTTCAAGTCGTAGCCGCGATACGGCACGCGGGCGGGAATCGTGTAGTGCTTCCCCTCGTGCGAGAACTTGGCGTTGTTGAACGCCTTGAAGATGATCTCGACCTGCTCCTCGAAGAGCTCACGGTTGGCGGCCTGGTCGAGCAGCGGGGATCCGAACGTATCCACCTCGCGGGTGTGGTAGCCGCGCCCGACGCCGAAGCGCACCCGGCCGCCGGTGAGCGCGTCCACCATCGCGAAGTCCTCGGCCAGCCGGAGCGGATGCCACATCGGCACGATGTTGAAGCCGCATCCCATTTTCAGCCGTTCGGTCTGATGCGCGAGGTCGAGGGCCATGAGCAGCACGTTCGGGATGCATTCGTAGCCTTCGCGCTGGAAATGGTGCTCGGCGAGCCAGAACGTGTCGTACCCGCACCGGTCGAGCAAGCGCGCCAGGTTGCGAGCCTTGGCGAAAGTGGTGACGAGGTGCTCGTTCGGAAAATCGCGGCTGTTCACGGCGGTCCCGCCGTAGCCGATGTCGTCCATGTCCACGTGGCCGGCGTAGAGGCTGTCGAACTTGGTGATCATGTCGGTCCCTTTCTTTCGCGATCGGCCGCCCGAGGCTCGGCGAGTCTGGCGCGACGGCCGCTCGGCCCTCAGAGGATAGCTCGTTCCGGTGGTCGTTGCCGATTCGGGTATCATCGAGCCGGTCGCGAACCCGAGCGAGACAGGGAGAGGCTATGCCGGTCGACAAGACCTTCATCGGCAGGAAGGGCGAGCCCGTGACGATGCACGTGGAGCGCGGGAAGATCCGTGAGTTCGCCCGCGCCATCAAAGACGACGACCCGCTCTACTTCGACGAAGCGTACGCCGCGCGCGAGGCCGGCGGGATCATGCCGCCCCTGACGTTCTTGCAGACGGCCAGCCACTGGGACGACGGCCGCGGGCGGCCCCGCGTGCCCATGGACCTCAAGCGCGTCCTGCACGGCGAGCAGGAGTACGAGTTCCTCGCGCCGATCCACGCCGGCGACGTGCTCACCGCCGTGACCACGGTGGTGGATGTGTACGAGAAGCCCGGCAAGCGCGGCGGCAGCATGACCTTCGCGGTGACCGAGACCGAGTACCGCAACCAGCACGGCACGCTGGTGGCCCGGGCGCGCGCCGTCAGCATCGAGACCGGCCAGGTCGTCAAGGCCTGAGGAACAGGAGAAGCGATGGCTGCCACCAGGCGCTACTGGGAAGACGTCAAGGAAGGGGACACGCTGCCGGAAGTGCGCGTGGAGAAGCTCACGCGGACCGATTTTGTGAAGTACGCGGGCGCGTCCGGCGACTTCAATCCGATCCACCACGACCAGACGTTCGCCGAGGCCTCGGGCAATCCGACCGTGTTCGCCATGGGGATGCTGAACGCGAGCATCCTGAGCCGCGTGGTGACCGCCTTCGCGGGCCGGCCCAACGTGCGCCGCTACAAGGTGCGCTTCGCCACGCGCGCCTGGCCGGGCGATGACGTGATCTGCCGGGGCCGGGTGACGCGCAAGCTCCAGCAGGGCGCCGAGAAGCTCGTCGAGGGCGAGCTCGAGGCCGTCAACCAGAAGGGCGAGACCCTGATCAGCGGCAGCTTCGCGGCGGCCCTCCCCTCGCGCAGCTGACGATTCTACATCCTGACCGGAGGCATCGTCTGAGCCTCACCCTGGCCGCAATTGGCTGGAGTACCTGTCGCTGGAGCGTCGGGGCCCCGACTCATTACCCGAACAACGCCAGATCGATCGCGTCGCCCATGGTGCGGTAGCCCAGGTCGCTCGGGTGCAGATGGTCGCCACAATCGTAGATCGGCAACATCTGAGTCGGATGGCCAGGATCGCGTAGCGCCCGGTCGAAATCGGCGATCGCGTCGAAGCCCTCGGCCTTGCGGAGCCAATCGTTGACCGCCTGGCGCACCGCCTCGCGTCTCGGGTTCCAGGCGCCGGGCAGGAACGTCTCGTTCTCGAACGGCGTGAGCGTGCCGCCGACAACCTTGATCCCGCCGGCCTGGCCGCGAACCGCGAACTGCTTGAGCCCGGCGATCATCTGCGGGGCGGTGACCTCTTCTTCGGCCTTGCCGGGGCGGTTCCGCAGATCGTTGGTGCCCAGCATGATGATCGTGTGAGTGACGCCGGGCTGCGCCAGCACGTCGCGGTCGAAGCGACGCAGGCCGCTGTCGCCGCGGATATCGTGCAGGATGCGGTTGCCGCCGAGCCCCTGGTTCATCACCGCCATCGGTCGCCCGCTCGGCCGCGCCATGAGCCGGCGCGCGAGCTGCGAGGGCCAGCTGTGATGGCCGTCGTGGGTCGAGATGTTGGCGTCGGTCAAGGAGTCGCCGACCGCGACGATGGCGCCGGTCTGCCCCGGCGCGAGGACGTCGACGCCGCAGACGAAGTACCAGTCGTCGGTGAGGCGGCCGACCGGCATGACCTCGTCGCCGGCGAAATTCCCGGGTGGTGATACGTAGTTGGTCTGCCGCGCGTAACGGCCGGTGATTCCGAAGCTCGCCGGCAGATCCCCCGGGAGATGCACGCTGACGGCAACGTCCGATAACGGCGCGACCTCCAGCTCGACGGGATCGCTGACGAGGAGCGCGCCGGCGGCGATCGTGGCGCTGGTCTCGCGGCCGAAGGTGAGCCGGCGGTTGGAGCCCGGCGCGACTCCCGGCCCGGTGCTGCGCAGACCGACGTACGCGGCGCCGATCGCCAGCGGGCGAACGCCGTAGGCGTTCGAGATCCGCACGCGCAGCATGCGACCGCCGATGCTGACCCGCGGGATCATCCGGAGCGTGTGATTGTTGAAGGCGGCGCCTTCGCCGGGCGCGGGCGCTGCCGTCCAGGTGCCGACCCAGTGCATGGTGTCCGTCATCGACGCCTCCTTATCGCGATCGAGCCCGATGCTATCCTACGCGCAATCACCGTGGGAGGTCCGGCATGGCAGGGTCGCGCAAGCTCACCGAATTCAAGAAGCTCACCCTCGACGCGTTGCAAGTCGGCGAGGAGTTCGTCTCCGACGATCATCTCGTCATTCCCGAGGACATCGAGACCCATGGCTTCGCCGTGGAGGACGATCACGCCTGGCTCGCCGACGGGATGGCGCCGCCCACCTTGATGGCCAACCAGGCGCTGCACCTGCGGCACAGCAAGTACATCGTGCACGCCGGCCTCCACGCCCGGATGGAGTTCATCTTCCTGGAGCCCATCCGGCTCGGAATGCGCGTGCGCACGAAGGGCAAGGTGATCGACAAGTACGAGCGTCGGGGCAAGCCCTACATGGTGACGGAGTACGTCACCGAGGACGACGCCGGTCGCGCGCTCGTGCGCGGGCAGTTCACGCAGATGATCATTCCCGAGCCGGAGGCGCCACATGGCCACGCGTGCTGAGACGCAGACCTCCGTCGGCCAGAAGCTCCCTTCACTCGTGAAGGACGTGTCGCAGCGCCGGATCGACGCCTACTCCGGAGTGCGGCCGCGCTCCATCCACAGTGACGAGGCGTGGGCACGCCAGAAGGGATTTCGCGCCTGTCTCGCCCAGGGCATGATGTCGACCGCCTATGTTTCGCAGCTGATGGTGAAGCTCCTCGGCCCGGGGTTCGCCACGGGCGGCACCATGTCCATGGCCTTCATCAAGCCTGTGTACGCCGGCGACCGTCTCACCGTGCACGGGGTCATCAAGGACAGGCAGCCGGACAACGGCGCCACGCGCGTGGTCGTGGACGTCTGGGTCGAGAACCAGCACGGCGAGAAGACCGCGGTCGGCCACGCGAGCGGCCTCGTGTCCTGACCGCGATCCCCCCGTCTTGACACGCGTCTCGGCGCGGTGCTACGTGTCGGTCGTGCGGCGCGCGGCTCAGGTGATCCGGCAGACGCTCGTTCTAAGCGTCGCAATCCTGCTGCTCGTGCCGACCCTCCCCGTCGGCGGTCAGTCCCCAGCCGTGCCCCTGCCCGGCACGTCCAGCGAATCGATGGCAGCGCTGGGACGCGGCGAGTGGCCGACCTACGCTGGAACGTACGCGAGCGCCCGGTATTCCCCGCTCGACCAGATCACCCCGGCGAACGTCGGCGATCTCAAGCTCGCCTGGCGCTGGACCTCGCCTGACCATGCCGTTCGCGCGGCGAATTCCGGCATCGATCCGAGCTGGCTCCACGAAGGCACGCCGATCATGGTCGGCGGCGTGCTCTACACGAGTACCTCGCTCTCCCAGGTGGCCGCGATCGACGCGGCGACCGGCCAGACGAAATGGGTGTTCGACCCCGCCGCCTGGAAGCTCGGCATGCCGACGAACAACGGATGGCTTCACCGCGGCGTCGCCTACTGGCGGGACGGCGAGGACGAGCGGGTCATCATGCTCACGGGACACGCCGCGATGATCGCGCTCAACGCTCGGACGGGCCGGCCCATCGACACCTTCGGCGACAAGGGCACCGTGGACCTGGTGGCGGGGCTACGCCGGCCGGCGGCGCCGCGCTGGATCTACGGCAACACCTCGCCGCCGGTCATCGTCCGCGACGTGATCGTCGTCGGCTCGTCGATCCTCGACTATCCGGTCTCCGGCGGATTGCCGCCCGGCGACGTCCGAGGCTTCGACGTCCGGACGGGGCAGCTCGCGTGGACCTTCCACACCGTGCCAGGCTCCGGCGAGATCGGCCACGAGACCTGGGAGCAGGACTCCTGGAAGACGACGGGCGCGGCCAACGCGTGGTCGCTTCTGAGCGCCGACGAGGAGCTGGGCTACGTCTATCTGCCGCTCGGCACGCCGGCGAACGACTATTACGGCGGGCACCGCCCCGGCGATAACCTCTTCGGCGAGACGCTCGTGTGCGTCGAGGCGCGCACGGGCCGGCGGGTCTGGCACTACCAGTTCGTTCGTCACGGCTTGTGGGACTACGACCTTCCGGCCGCGCCAAACCTGATCGACGTCACCGTCGAGGGCCAGCGCGTGAAGGCCGTCGCGCAAGTCACCAAGCAGGGGTTCGCGTTCGTCTTCGATCGCGTGACCGGCAAGCCGCTGTGGCCCATCGAGGACCGCCCGGCGCCGCCGTCGCGCGTGCCGGGGGAAAAGGCCGCGGCGACGCAGCCGTTTCCGACGAAGCCGGCGCCTTTCGAGATCCAGGGCGTTCGTGATGAAGATCTGATCGACCTCACGCCCTCCCTCCGCGCGCAGGCTCTCGACATCGTGAGCCGCTACGATCGCGGCCCGCTCTACACTCCGCCGAGCGAACGGGGCACCATCGCCATGCCGGGCGTCGGCGGCGGAGCCTCTTGGGCGGGCGCCGCGTGGGACCCGGAAACGCAGCTGTACTACGTCACGACGCAGCGCGCGCCACACGTGATCACGCTGAGATCCTCGCCGCCCTTCAGCAGCGATCGATACGTCGGCCGGTTCCAGTTTCTGCCGGGGCCGCAGAATCTCCCGTTGTTCAAACCGCCGTGGGGCAGCCTCGTGGCGATCGACATGTCGACCGGCGACCACCGCTGGCGCTCACCGGTCGGCAGCGGCCATTTCCCGGCCGTGCGCGCCCTCGGTGTCTCGGACCGGTTGGGCTGGCCCAGCCGGTCCTTCGCGCTCGTGACGAAGACCGTTCTGCTCGTGGTGCAGGCCGGCTTCCAGAGCAACCGGCGCCCGGCGGCTTCTAACCCGAACCGCGATGTCTACGACCTGAACGTCCGGGAGCCGCGGCTCTACGCGTACGACAAGGCCAGCGGGCGATTGCTCGCGGAGGTGGTGCTGCCGGCGAATGCCAGCGGCGCTCCCATGACGTACATGGCCGGCGGCAAACAGCACGTGGCGTTCCCGATCGGCGGCGCGAACCTCACCGAGGAGTTGATCGCGCTCACGCTGCCCTGAAGCTCGCCGTGCGAGCCGTCGAGGAGACGACGATGGGGATTCGCGCCGCTCTCGTGGCGCTGGCGACGTTGACGATGACGGTGTCCGCCGGCGACGCGCAAACGAGCTTCTCGCCCTCGGAGGTCATCTCGCGTCGGGCGGCCGTCTCCAGCGAGGGCATCACGCTCGCGGCCGAGGTGTATCAGCATCGCGCGCAGGCCGGCAAGCCCGGACCGACGATCGTGCTCTGCCATGGCTGGGGCGGAGAAGCCGCCGGACTGCGGCGCCAGGCGACCGCGTTCGCGGCGGCGGGCTACACCGCCATCGCCTTCGACTACCGAGGGTGGGGCGAGAGCAGCGGCCGGCTCGTCGCGACCAAGCCCCAGGCGCCTCGGCGCGACGGTCGGCCGTTCACGACTGAGGTCGTCGAGCTACGCGAAGTCGTCCACCCGTGGGAGCACGTGCAGGACGTCGTGAGCGTGCTCGCGTGGGCGGTCGCCCAGCCCGAGGTCGACGCGAGCAGGCTCGGCCTGTGGGGCACGTCGTATGGTGGTGGCCACGTCCTCTTCGTCGCCGCGTACGACTCGCGAGTCAAGGCGGTCGTTGCGCAGGTCGCCGCCTTCGATTCCCGCCGCACCGGCGCGACGCTCGAGAGCTGGCGCGCCGTCGCCACCCGCCGTGCCAAGGGCGAGCTACCGTATCCTCCACCTCAGCCACGGGTGCCGGGCAGGCTCCACGGTCTTGCGATGGTCGAGCACATGCTCGACTACGCACCCGTGGAGCAGGCCGGCCTTCTCCGAGCCGATCAGGCGATGCTCGTCATCGTCGCCGAGAACGAAGAGCTCTTCGACAACCGCAATCACGGAGCGCGCGTCCACGAGCGGCTGCAAGGGCCGAAGTCCTACGTGGTGATCCCGGGCATCACCCACTACGACGTCTACGCCAAGGCATTCGACCAGGCGATCAAGCCGGCCGTCGAGTGGTACGACCGCTACTTGAAGTAGCGGTGGCCTGGGGCGGCCGCGCCGCCCCAGGTCTTGCCCATGTCGACCGAGCTCAGTTGCCGCGGAACAGGTCCTGCGCGATGCCCGCCGCGGAGAAGATGTAATCGCGGGAGGCCTCGAGCTGCCGCCGCAGATGGTTCAGATCGACGTCGAGCAGGCGGCCCTTCCACTTGCGCACCTGGCCCGCCACGATGACGGTCTCGACGTTGGTGCGGTCCATCAGCGAGACCACCGCCCCCGGCACCTGGTTGAGTGGCGCCACGTTGATCTTGGTGGCGTCGAGGATGATGATGTCGGCCTCCTTGCCCGGAGTGAGCGAGCCGGTCTTTCCGTCGAGCCGCAGATGCTTCGCGCCGTTGATGGTGGCGTAACGCAGCACGTCGCGCGTCGTGAGCAGGGCCGGCGTGCCGGGCGGCGGCGGCGCTGGCCACGCGACTTCTGGCGACTGGGCGAGCCCAAAATCGAGCACCATCTGGTTCACCAGCACGCGCTGCATGTTCATGGTGATGCGCATCTGGGTGAAGAAGTCCGCCGTCATCGTCACCTCGACGTCCGAGCTCAGCGAAGGCTCCAGGCCCAGACTTCCCATCTTGAGGAGGGGCGGTATGCCGTGGCGCATGTTCATCTCGATCGGGACGGCGAGCGAGACCTGCGCGCCGGCCTTCTTGACGCCGTCCCAAGCCTTGTCGGACATCCCGGTCATGTGGACGAACAAGTTGTCGGGTCCTAATCCGAGGGTGCCGCTGTCGCCGCCCTGGCCCTTGGCGAGCGCGTCGAAGGTCGGGCGCATGCCGAACGGCGAGAGGATGTGCGCGGCCACCTGGAGCCCGAGCCCGCGCCCGATCTTCCAGGCCTTCTCGTAGCCCGGAAGGTAGATCTCGCCGCCCATGATCATGGTGACGAGCTGGTCGCTCGAGGAGAACCACTGCTTCTTGATGCGGGCCGCGTCGTCCGGATACTTGTAGTCGGGGCCGTGAGTGAACCCCGCGCCCTCGAAATAGCCGAAGGCGGCGCGGCGGCCCGAATCCATGATGCCCTGAATGGCGGCGTCGGAGTGCGCGGGCGAGTGATGGATCTGTGAGATGTCGTGCACCGTCGTCACGCCGTCGTCGAGCTGGGCGAGCGAACCGAACAGCTCGTTGATGTACACGTCCTGCGGCCGGTACACCGGGGCGAACGTGAGAAGAATGAATTCGAAGTATGTAATGTCCCCGCTCGGCGTGTGCGACTGATCGTTGATGAGTATCCCGTCGGCGAGAAAGCTGCGCAGCGCCGTCTCGAACTGGTGGTGGTGCGTATCGACGAAGCCGGGCATGACGATGCGGCCGCGGGCGTCGATCACCGCGGCGCCGCCGGCGTTCAGATTCGGTCCGACGGCGACGATCTTCTTGCCCTCGACGAGCACGTCGGCCTGGGGGAAGTCGCCCACCGCCGGATCCATCGACATCACGGACCCACCGCGGATGATGTAGCGCCGGCCACGCCGGCCGTGGTCCTCGGGCGGGTCATCGCCGTGCGCGCCGGCCGGGCGCGCCGCGAACAGATTGGCCCCCGCCGCGGCGACCCCTGAGGCGGCTGTCGCCTTTAAGAAATCGCGCCGCGACCCGGAATGACTCTGGGGACTCCCTTCATCGCACAGTTTGCACATCGGTGTCCTCCTCCGTCTCGAGTCACTCCAGTGAGAGTCGGTACGCAACCTAAAGGGCGCTTGTGCAGGCCTCAGGTACAGCGCCGGAACCCGGCTGTCAAGGAGATTTCTGGTGGCGTCGCGCGACGAACCGGCCGCCTGACGCCGGCGCATATCACTTATAATCGGTGGCATCTTGCAGCGCCCGGCGGATCCCAGTCCACCCTTGGTGACGGAGTATCGACCCACCTCGCGCCGCCCTATCGCCGACATGTTTCGGCGGACCGCCGGGGGCGCCGTAGCACTGTGCCTGCGCTTCGACATTCATCCCGACGTCGTCTCGTATCTCTCGATCGTCGCCTCAGCGGCGGCGGCGGTCTGCTTCTGGCACGCCGGCTCTCACCGGTGGCTCCTGTGGGTCGCGCCGGTGCTCTGCTACGTCCGCCTCTGGCTCAACATGCTCGACGGCATGGTCGCGCTGGCCTCCGGCAAGGCGAGCCCGCGCGGCGAGATCCTCAACGAGCTGCCCGACAGGGTCTCCGACGTCCTGATCTTCGTGGGGCTCGCGCACAGCGGCCTCAACTCGCCGCTCAGCGGATACTGGAGCGCCATCCTTGCGCTGCTCACGGCCTACGTGGGTGTGCTGGGGCAGGCCGCGGGGGCGCAGCGGGAGTTCGGCGGTCTGATGGCCAAGCCCTGGCGAATGGTGGTCCTGCACGCCGGCGCCTGGTTGACCGCCTTGTGGCCCGCGGCGGGCACGCCACGTCCGGGCGAGCTCACCCTGCTCGACTGGACCTGCGTCGTCGTGATCCTGGGCTGTCTGCAGACCATCGTGGTGCGGCTCCGATGGATCTTCGCCGCGCTTGCCGCCAAGGCGGGACGAACGCCGCGGTGACGCCGCGGGCCAGGAGGAGCGGAGCATGGCGGAACTGAGAGCCTCCGAGCACACGATGACGAGCTGGGACGGCACCGCGCTGTTCTATCGCGCCTGGCTGCCGCGTGCCGCGACGGACAAGGCGCTCCTGCTCTTCCATCGAGGTCATGAGCACTCGGCGCGCTGGCAAGAGGTCGTGGAGCGGCTCGACCTCCCCGACGTCGCCGTGTTCGCGTGGGACGCGCGCGGCCACGGCCGCTCCCCCGGTGAGCGCGGCTCGGCGGAGAGTCTCGCCGTGCTCACCAAGGATGTGGACGCGTTCGTGCGCCACGTCCAGGTGCACCACCGTATCCCCACCGAGAACACCGTCGTCATGGCCCACAGCGTCGGTGCCGTGACCGTGGCCGCGTGGGTCCACGACTTCGCCCCGCCCATCCGCGGTCTCGTCCTGGCCACGCCGGCGTTCCGCGTGCGTCTCTACGTCCCGTTCGCCATCCCGCTCCTGCGCGCACGCCAGGCGCTGCTGGGCCCCGGTTACGTGAAGAGCTACGTCAAGGCCCGGATGCTCACTCACGATACGGTGGAGGCTGAGCGGTACGCGGAGGACCCGTCGATCTTCCGGCAGATCGCCGTCAACGTCCTTCTCGATCTGCACGACACGTCGACTCGCCTCCTGGAGGACGCCGCGGCCATCGACGTCCCGACCCTGATGCTCGTCGCCGGCTCGGACTGGGTCGTGGACCCCGCGGCTCAGCGCCGCTTCTTCGACGGCCTCTCCTCTCCGATCAAGGAGATCCACACCTACCCCGGCTTCTTTCACGCGATCTTCCACGAGCGCGATCGTCACCGGCCGATCGAGGACGCCCATCGATTCATTCGCGACCGGCTCGACGCCCCGGCGCCCCGACGATCGCTGGTTGACGCGGACCGGAGTGGCCCATCGCAGGCCGAGTACGACCGTCTGCAGGCCCCCGGCGGCGGCCCGCAGTTCGCCGTCGCCCGATGGTTCCTCAAGACCGCCGGGCGGCTCAGCACCGCCGTTCAGCTCGGGTGGCGCGCCGGCTTCGACTCGGGCGTGATGCTCGACTACGTGTACGAGAACCGCCCGCACGGCGTGACACCACTTGGGCGCCTCATCGACCGCGCGTACCTCGGCAGTATCGGGTGGCGGGGCATCCGTCTGCGCCGGCTCCACATGGAGCGCGTGCTGCGGGCCGCGATCGAGCGGATTCACGCCGAGGGGCGTCCCGTCCATCTCCTCGACATCGCGTCCGGGCCGGGGCGATACATGCTGGAGACGATCCGCTCGCTCAGCGCCATCCCGATGACCGCCCTTCTGCGTGACTACAAGCCGGAGAACATCGCCGCCGGCCGCCGCCTCGCCACCGAGCTTGGCCTCACCAACGTGACGTTCGACGAAGGCGACGCGTTCGATCGAGCGGCGCTTGCCGCCCTCCTCCCGCGTCCCTCGGTGGCCGTTGTCTCCGGACTCTTCGAGCTGTTCCCTGAGAACGCCCCCGTGCGCGAGTCGCTGCGGGGTCTCGCCGATGTGATCGTCCCGGGCGGCTATCTCATTTACACGAACCAGCCCTACCACCCGCAGCTCGAGTTCATCGCGCGGGTGCTGACCAATCGCGAGGGCCGCGCCTGGGTCATGCGGCGGCGCTCGCAGGCCGAGATGGACGAGCTGGTCCGCGCCGCCGGCTTCACGAAGCTCGGCATGGAGATCGACCCCTGGGGGATCTTCACGGTCTCGACGGCGCGCCGGCTGCCGGCGTGATCTGGTCCGCGGCCCGGACGTCGGCCGGACTGTCGCTGCTCTTCCTGGCGGTCTACGGAAGCTGCAACTGGTTCACGTCACTGCGGACGGACGTGGGGACGTGGTACTTCGAGTGGGAGCGCCGCATCCCGTTCGTCCCGCTCATGATCCTGCCGTACATGTCGATCGACCTCTTCTTCGTGGCCGGTCCGTTTCTCTGCCGCGACCGCGCGGAGCTCGGCACCTTCAGACGGCGGATCGTGCTGGCGATCGTCGTGGCCGGCGTCGTCTTCCTTCTGTTCCCGCTGCGGTTCGCTTTCGAGCGCCCGGCCGTAACCGGCTGGCTCGGCGCGGTCTTCGACGCCTTCCGCACGCTCGATCAACCCTACAACCTCTTTCCTTCGCTGCACATCACGCTGCGCACGATCCTCGTCGACCTCTATGCCCGTCACACCACCGGGCTCCTGCGCGGCGGCGTGCACATCTGGTTCAGCCTGATCGGGCTCTCGACGGTGTTCACGTATCAGCATCACGTGATCGACGTGGTCGGCGGCTTAGCGCTAGCCGCGGTCTGCTTCTGGGCGGTCCGCGAGTCTCCGTTGACGGCGCCTGTGGTTCCCAACCGACGAGTCGCGGCGCTCTACCTGACCGGATGCGTGCTCGTCGTGGCGCTGGCCCTGGTGCGCTGGCCCTGGACCGCGGTACTGCTGTGGCCCGCCGTCTTGCTCCTCATCGTCGCGGCGGCCTATTTCGGCGTCGGCCCCGGCATCTTCCGGAAGGCCGGCGGCCGGCTCCCGTTCTCGACGCGCCTGCTATTCGGGCCCTACCTCCTCGGGCAATATCTCTCGCTGCGATACTACCGACGCCACTGTCGCCCCTGGGACGAGGTGGTGCCGAACGTCTTGATGGGTGGCCGTCTCAGCGACGCCGAGGCGACGCACCTCATCCGCTCTGGCGTCACCGCGGTGCTCGATCTGACCTCGGAGTTCTCGGAATCGTCGCCGTTCCTCGGTCTGGCGTACTGCAATACGCCCATTCTGGATCTCACGGCGCCGACCCAAGAGCATCTGCACGCCGCGACCGCGTTCATCGCTCAGCATGCCAAGACCGGCGTCGTCTACGTTCACTGCAAGATCGGCTATTCACGCAGCGCCGCGGTCGTGGGCGCCCACCTGCTCGCCACCGGCCAAGTCACCACCGTGGCGGAGGCGGAGCTCAGGTTGCGTCAGGCGCGTCCATCGATCGTGATCCGCCCCGAGGCGATGGCAGCCCTTCACCGCTTCGCGCTTGCCGCGCGATGATCGCCCCGCTCATCGTCGCCACGGCTCGTTTGCTCAGCGGCGCCCAGGCCCGCTGGGTCGGCTGCGAGCCGAGTTTTCGTCAGCGCATCTACTTCGCCAACCACACGAGCCATCTCGATTTCGTCGTCTTGTGGTCGGCGCTGCCGCCGGCCCTGCGCCGGCTGACTCGTCCCGTTGCCGGACGCGACTACTGGGAGCCCAACGCGTTGCGACGCTATCTCGCCGCGCGCGTGTTTCAGGCGGTCCTTGTGGACCGCCAGGGGGCCGGGGCGTCGACAGACCGCGCGGCGAGGGTCGAGTCGGCGCGTCGCACGGTCGAGATGACCGCTCAGGCTCTGGGAACCAAGCACTCCCTAATCGTGTTCCCCGAGGGCACTCGCGGCAGCGACGCCGAGCCCGGCCCGTTCAAGAGCGGCCTCTATCACCTCGTCCAGCTGCGCCCCGACGTCGAGCTGATTCCGGCGTATCTCGAGAACCTCAACCGAATCCTTCCGAAAGGGGAAATCCTCCCGGTGCCCATGATGGCCTCGGTCACCTTCGGGGCGCCGCTCCAACTAGAGCCGGGGGAGGCGCGTGCTGCCTTCCTCGCGCGGGCGCGGGCTGCGCTGCTCGAGCTACGGCCATGATGAATTTCGGCTTCGACCGGCAGCTCGTATGGTTCTTCGCCGGCGTGCTGGCCTTTCTCGTCGTCGCCACGGTGGTCGGACGAGTCCTGGCGCACCGGGCGGGCGACCCGCCTCGTCGCGCCACCTTGGCCAACCTCAACGCGCGGATCAACGCGTGGTGGGCGATGGTGGCCGTCTTCACGGTCGCCATCCTCGGCGGCCGGACCGGGGCCCTCGTCCTCTTCGGTCTGATTTCCTTTCTGGCGCTGCGGGAATTTGTCGCGCTGGCGCCCACCCGCCGCGCCGATCACCGGACGCTCTTCTACGGCTTCTTCGCCGCGATTCCCCTGCAGTACTACCTCCTGTCGATCGAGTGGTACGGCCTGTTCAGCATCCTGATCCCCGTCTACGCGTTTTTGTACGTACCCATACGCAGTGTGCTCAGCGGCGACACCGATCGATTCCTCGAGCGGATCGCGACTATCCAGTGGGGCCTGATGATCTGCGTCTACTGCGTCAGCCACGCGCCCGCCCTGCTCATCCTGGACATCCCGGGCTACGAGGGCCAGAACGCCAAGCTGCTCCTTTACCTGCTCCTCGTCGTCCAGATGAGCGACGTGCTGCAGTACGTCTGGGGCAAGCTCGCCGGCCGCCGCGCGGTCGCGCCCACCGTCAGTCCCAACAAGACCGTGGAAGGACTCGTCGGGGGCGTCGCGTGCGCGACCCTCCTGGGCGCGGCGCTGTGGCCGATGACGCCGTTTCGCCCATGGCAGGCGGCCGCGATGGCGCTCGTCGTGACCCTGATGGGATTCGCGGGCGGCCTGACGATGTCCGCCATCAAGCGCGATCGAGGGGTCAAGGACTTCGGCACCATCATTGCCGGCCACGGCGGGATCCTCGACCGCATCGACTCCGTCTGCTTCGCCGCGCCGGTCTTCTTCCATCTCACGCGCTACTTCTTCACGCTGTAGACACGGCCTGCGCGCGCGGACGCTCGTGCTAAAGTCGCGCCCATGACCACCGAGGAGACGCTGCGCATCCGTGGCTATCTGACGGCCCAGGGCGGGAAGCTCTCGCCGGAGCAGATCGTCGGCAAGGTCCAGGAGGCCATGGCCAAGCTGCGGGAGGCCGCCACCGCCGTGCCACGGGCGCGCTTTGCAGAGTCACCGGCGCCGGGGGAATGGAGCGCCAACGAGGTGATGGCGCACGTCGTCGAGGCCGGCCGACACTTCGGTGACGCCATCGTGCGTATTCTCGACGGCAAGGCGCCGGGCGAGCCGCGGGACGTCGCCGCCCGTGACACCACGCCGCGCTCGCCGGACGAATGGTTCGCGCTGCTCGAGCGCGACCGCGCCGCGCTGTTCCAGCGAGTGCGCAGCTCGGATCCGATGGCGCAGCTAGAGGCCACGATCCCCCACCCGTTCTTCGGCGGGCTGAACTGGCGCGAGGCGCTCTTGTTCATACGGCTGCACGATCTCGATCACGCCGGTCAGCTCGCCAAGGTGGCCGGCGCCCTCTGATGCGCGTCGCCATCGGCTTGCGCCTGGAGGCCAACGAGAACTGGGAGCAAGCCTCGACGTACGTGACCGAGGCCGAGCGCCTGGGCGTGGACTTCGTCTGGTCGCACGAGTCGTGGGGCCTGGACGCGGCCACCCCGCTGGCGTTCATGGCGGCGCGGACCTCGCGCATCCGACTCGGCTCGGGGATCATGCAGGCCGGAACGCGAACGCCGGCGCTCGTCGCCATGACGGCGCTGAGCCTGGCCTCGATGTCGGCCGGGCGCTTCGTGCTCGGCATGGGCGTGAGCGGGCCGCAGGTGATCGAGGGCTGGCACGGCCTGCGCTTCGATCGGCCGCTGACGCGCATGCGCGAGATCGTGGAGGTCGTTCGCCGAGCCACGCGCGGTGAGCGCGTGGCGTTCAAGGGGCAGGTCTACGAGTTGCCGCTGCCGGGCGGTGAGGGCAAGGCGCTTCGCTCCTCGGCGGAGCCGCGCCCGGACATACCGGTCTACCTGGCCACCCTCTCGCCGCGCGGCCTCGAGCTGACCGGCGAGATCGCCGACGGGTGGCTCGGCACCTCGTTCATGCCCGACCACGCGCGGATCTTCTTCGAGCACCTCGAGGCCGGGGCCAAGCGCGCGGGACGCACCCTCGCGCACCTCGATCTGCAAGCCGGCGGCGCCGTGGCGTTCGGTGACGACGTCGAGCGGTTGGTGGGCGCGCGCAAGCCCGGCCTGGCTTTCACGCTCGGCGCCATGGGCTCGCGGCAGCACAATTTCTACAACGACGCCTTCAAGCGCGCCGGCTACGCGGACGCCGCCACCGAGGTCCAGCGCCTCTGGCTGGACGGCAAGCGCGACGAGGCCGCCGCCCGTGTGCCCGACGAATTGGCTCTGAAGGCGAACCTGCTCGGCACCGAGGCCATGGTGCGCGAGCGGCTGCGTGTCTATCGCGCCAGCGGCCTGACCACACTGCGGGTGGATCCGGCCGGCGCGACACTCGACGCGCGGTTGACCACGCTCGGCCGGCTGATGGAGCTGGTGAAAACCTCGTAGCGGGTGGGCCGACATGGACGACATCTACTGCTTCGGCGGCAACCCGCTGGATCGGGCCACCGAGCGGCGGAATGACCGCGAGTGGATCGCCACGCTGCTCGGCGACCCGGAGACACGCATCCTGGCGCTCCGCGATCTGAAGCCGTTCACTCGCGGCAAGGCGGGTCCGGCGCTCGATTGGCAGCCGGTGGCGCCGTGGCGCGACCAGATCGACGCGGGCGCGCCGCTGATCTTTCTCGGCCTCGGCGACGGCCGCGCGCATTTCGCGATCGACGCGACCGGGGCGAACGTCGCCCCCGACATCGACACCGAATTGATGGACGTGCGCGCCCTCGCCCCGGCCATCGCCGCGGGCGAGGCGGCCATCCTCGCCGAGGCCCGTTCCCTGCTCGACTGGCACGCCCGCCATCGCTTCTGTGCCCAGTGCGGATCGCCGACCAATGTGGCGTCGGCGGGTTGGGTGCGGCGGTGCCCGGCGTGTCGGGCGTCGCACTTCCCGCGCACCGATCCCGTCGTGATCATGCTCGCGATCCGCGGCGATCGGGCCCTGCTCGGCCGCAACCAGCGGCGCGCGGGCGCCCGGTTCTCATGCCTCGCCGGCTTCGTCGAGCCGGGGGAAACCCTGGAGGAGGCGGTGCGGCGCGAGGTGCACGAGGAGGCGGGCATCCGCTGCGGGCGTGTACGTTATCTGGCCGCGCAGCCGTGGCCGTTTCCGTCGAGCCTCATGATCGGGTTTCTCGCCGAGGCCTTGACCGAGGAGATCACGGTCGACCCCGAGGAGCTCGCCGAGGCGCGCTGGTTTCACCGCGATGAGATCCGGGAAATGGTGGCGCGCGCCGCTGCCGGCTCCGACGATCCGGCCAAGGCGTCGCTGCCAGCGCCTATCGCGATCGCTCATCACATCTGCCGGAGATGGTCCAGCGGCCTCGACAGTCTGTGATCGGGTTGAAGGGAGTGTCCACCGTGTCCATATCGATCCGTCCGCTGCATCCCGCGTTCGCGGCAGAGGTCTCGGAGCTGGACCCTCATGGACGAGCAGCAGATCGCCTTCACGCTCAACTTCGGCGAGCTCGAGAGCTACAAGAGCCCCGGCCACATCCGCAAGCGTGAGGACCATCGTCTCGGCCCGGGCATCGCGGATTTCTCCAACCTGGACCGCCACGGCAACATCATGTCGGCCGAGGATCGCGTCTGGTTTTTCAAGCTGGGCGATCGCCTGTGGCATTCCGACAGCTCCTTCCGCCCGGCGCCCGCCAAGTACTCGCTGCTCTCGGGACGCATCATTCCGTCGTGGGGCGCCAACACCGAGTTTGCCGACATGCGGGCGGCCTACGACGCGCTCGACGAGCGCACCAAGACGGAGGTCGTGGACTTGATCTGCGAGCATTCGCTGGTCTATTCGCGCGAGGCGATCGGCTTCGTCGATCTCACCCCCGAGGAAATCGCGGCCTTCACGCCGGTACGCCACCCCCTGGTGCGCCGGCATCCGGTCACCGGGCGTCGGTCGCTTTTTCTATCGGCCCACGCGGGGGCCATCGTGGGCTGGACGATCCCCGAGGCGCGTATGTTCCTGCGCGACCTGACCGAGCACGCGACGCAGCGAGAGTTCGTGTATTCCCACGCGTGGAAGCCGGGCGACCTCGTGATGTGGGACAACCGCACGACGATGCACCGAGGCCGGCGCTTCGACCGCGGCGAAGTTCGCGATGTGCGCCGGACCACACTCGCTGGCCACGCCCCGACTGTCGAGCCGCGTCAGGTCGCTTGATGTGAAGGCCTGCGGGCCACACCCGGGCTGTTGAAAGCCCCGGCGTGAGATCAGGCGCTCGGCGGATTGTGTACTATCGGCGTGTCTCGCTCGTCGAGGAGGTGCGGCCATGCCCATACGTCGAGGAGCGGAGTATCTGGAGAGCCTCAAGGACGGGCGCCGCCTGTGGCTGATGGGCCAGCGGGTGGAGGACGTCACCACCCACCCCGCGCTCGCCGGTTGCGCTCGCAGTGTGGCGGCCGTCTACGACCTGCAGCACGACGTGGCGCACCAGGAGCTGCTCACCATGCCATCGCCCAGCACGGGCCAGCCAGTGAGCCGTGCCTACCTGCTGCCCCGGTCGGTCGACGACCTGGCGCGCCAGCGTCGCATGTACGAGTGCCTCGTACGCCGGGCGGGCGGCGTCGCGGCCCGCCTACCCCAGCACCTGGCGACGGTGGTGCTGGGTCTCTACGACGTTCGCGACCTCCTGAGCAAGGAGGACGCCGCCTTCGCTGAACGCGTCGCCCGCTATTTCGAGTACTGCCGCGAGAATGATCTCAGCATCGCGACTGTCTTCAGCGATCCCTTGCATCATCGCAATCATCCGGCGTCCAAGCAGGAGCCCTTGCGAGTCATGGCACGGCGTCCCGACGGCCTCGTCGTGCGAGGGGCCAAGGGAGTGGGGACGCAGGCTCCCTACGCCAACGAGCTTTTCTGCATGACGCCGCCACGGCCCGATCTCACGCCTGAGGAGGATGTGTACTTCGCGGCGCCAGTGAACGCCGAGGGTATCCACGTTATCTGTCGCGAGCCACTCGCATCCGCAAACCCGGCTGATCATCCGGTCAGCCCATCGTGGGATGAGATGGACTCCATCGTGGTGTTCGACGACGTGTTCATCCCGTGGGAGCGGGTCTTCTATCTGCGGCGATCCCCTGCCATCGATCTCGCCTTCGAGGCACGACTCTTTCAGGGCGCCGTCGGTCTTGGTCCCTGGTATGTGCTGGTGCGCATGGCCGTCAAGGCCGAGGTGCTGCTCGGCATCTGCGCCGCGATTGCCGACTCGCTGGGCACTGCTGCGCAGACGGCCGTCCAAACGGCCCTCGCTGATGCCATGGTCTATCTCGAAACGCTGCGATCGTGCATTCAGGCGGCCGAGGCGAATCCAGTCCGCTCACCGTCCGGCCTGACCTTGCCCAACCCCACGACGGCGCTGGCGGCCCGTACGTTTGCAATCGAGCGCTATCCGTTGCTGTTGCAGCACATCCGTGAGCTCTGCGGCCCTGGCCTCCTGATGGCTCCGGGCCAGGCCGATCTGCACAATCCTGACATCGGCCCGCACCTGCACCGCTATTTTGTCGCCCACGATCAGGCGGCGCCGGAGCGTTTTCGTCTGCTCAAGCTGGCTTGGGAGTACGCCTGTGACTCCTTCGGCTCCCGTCAGCTCCTCTTCGAGATGTACAACGTCGGCAGTCTCGCCACGAACAAGCAGCGGCTCGCGAGCACCTACGATACGCGCGCGTGCATCGCGCTGGCCAAGGAGCTCGCGGGCGTTATCGGTCCGCAGTAGGGGACTTTAGCATCGGGCGGAACGTCTCGAGCACCAGCGCGCGCTCCTCCGGCGTGAGATTCGGACGGAGGAGCAGCACCGGAAAGGCGGCGCCGGCCTCGTGCCAGCGCCCGAGTCGCCGCCGCGCCTCCGGCGGGGTACCGTAGACGATCAATTGCTCGAGTAGCTCTTCCGCCTCGGCCGGGACGACGCCCGTGAACTTCGGCGCGTTGGCGGCGAGCACCGCATTCACCGCCTTGCCGTAGCCCTGTCGCGTGAGCGAGTCGCGGTAGATCGAGCCCATCGTCGTCACGTAGAAGGATGCGAACCACGCCGCGCCCTCGCGCGCCTTCACGTCGGTGTCGGCCACCACAGCCGGCACGGTGGGATGAATCTCCGGGAGGCGATCCGGATGGCCCCCCCGCGCCGCGCCCTCGCGGAGCCGTTCGACCCCGGTGGCAAGCTGCGACCACGGATAGAGGAAGGGTGCCCACGCGTCGGCCAGCTCGCCCGCGAGGCGCGTCATCGCATCGCCGAGCGCGGCGACGTGGATCGGCAGCGCGGGCGCCACCGGCACGTTGAGCTTGAGCGCACGGGCGTTCGTCGTCACCGCGAGTGGGATGCGCTCGCCGCGGAGCAGCGCACGGATCTGCGTGACCATCCGGCGCATGCGCGGCAGCGGCGGCTCGAACGGTGTGTCGTGCAGGCCTTCCGCGAGCTGCGGGGTGCTGGCGCCGAGGCCGAGCACGAAGCGTCCGCCCGAGATCCCGTGCAAGGTCGCCGCGGCCATTGCGATGGTCGCCGCGCTGCGATTCCAGATGCCGACGATGCCGGTTCCGAGCGTGATCCGCGTCGTGCGCGCCGCCGCCTCGGCGAGCAGCACGGTCATGTCGTATCCCCACGTCTCGGGCATGAAGAAGCCGTCGTAGCCGAGGCGATCGCCCTCGGTGGCGAGCGCGATGATCGCCTCGCGCCGCGTCTCCAGCGGCATGACGGACAGACCGATTCGTGGGCGCATGTCGTACTCCCCTGGTCGAAGCGGACCCCTCTGAGCGGACTCAGTCATGCTCGGCCTGGTATACGGCGCAGGGGGCAAAAGGGGTGGAACGACCTGGGGTTTTGCCATAATCGGGCGTCATGCTCGAGGTGTCCGGACTCGTCAAGGCATTCGGGAGCCTGCGCGCCGTCGACGGCGTCGATCTCGCGATCGAGGCGGGCACCATCACCGGGCTCATCGGCCCCAACGGCGCCGGCAAGACGACGCTCTTCAACCTGATCGCGGGCGCGCTCGCGCCCGAGGCCGGCGCGATCCGCTTCATGGGTGAGCGCATCGACCGACTCACACCCGATCGCATCTTCGCGAAGGGGCTTGCCCGCACGTTCCAGGTGCCGCGGCCATTCCCGCAGATGACGGTGCTCGAGAACCTCATGCTGGTGCCGCTGCGTCAGGCGGGGGAGCGATTCTGGAACAACTGGGTGCGCGCCGGGAGCGTGCGGCGCGAGGAGCGTCTCGCGCGCGAGCGCGCCATGGACGTGCTCGAGCTGTGCGCCCTCACCGACAAGGCCGGCGAGATCGCCGGACGACTCTCGGGCGGCCAGCAGAAGCTCCTCGAGCTGGCGCGCATCCTGATCGCGGAGCCGAGGCTGATCCTGCTCGACGAGCCGGCGGCGGGCGTCAACCCGGTGTTGCTCGAGACGCTCGTCGACCGCATCGTGCGTCTCAACCGGCGCGGCGTCACGTTTCTCGTCATCGAGCACAACATCGATCTCGTGATGAGCGTGTGCCGGCCGATCGTCGTCATGGCCCAGGGCCAGCTCATCTATCACGGTGACGCCGCGGGCGTGCGCCAGGACCGGCGGGTGCTCGACGCCTATCTGGGTGACATGCCCGCATGAGCGAAGTCGCGGTCCCCCACCTCCACGTCCACAACCTCGTCGCCGGCTATGTCCGCGGCCTGCCGGTGGTGCACGGCGTCTCGATCGAGGTCGATCGTGGCGAGATCGTCACGCTGATCGGTCCCAACGGCGCCGGGAAGAGCACCTTGCTCAAGGCCATCGCCGGATTGATCGCGAGCGAGGGGGGGCGCGTACGGCTCGACGGCCGCGATGTGACGGCCTTACCCGCACACGAGGTCGTGTCGTCGGGGATCGGCCTCGTGCCGCAAACCGGCAACGTGTTCACGACCCTGACCGTTCACGAAAATCTGAAGGTGGGCGCGCATGTGATCCGTGGCCCGTTGAACGAGCGGCTCGAGCGCGCCTACGCCTTGTTTTCGCCGCTCGCGGCGCGGCGCACGCTTCGCGCCCGCGCGCTCTCGGGCGGGGAGCGGCAGATGCTCGCGATCGCGCGCGCCCTGATGACCGAGCCGACCTTGCTCATGCTCGACGAGCCGACGGCAGGGCTCGCGCCACGGATGGTCGAGCAAGTCTTTCGCCAGCTTCGCGGGCTCGCCGAAGCGCGGATCGCCGTGCTGATGGTGGAGCAGAACGCGAGGGCCGCGCTCTCCGTCTCCGACCGCGGCTACGTGCTGGCCGAAGGGAAGAACCGCTTCGCGGGGCCCGCGCGTGCGCTGCTCGACGAGCCGCGCGTGGCCGAGGCGTTCCTCGGCGGCCGCCGATGAGCCAGCGGATGCTCAAGCCGGGCGCATGATCCTCCAGGCG
>Ga0137403_10000934_pt1 | contig 37324 bp, 34 predicted proteins | sample CZOMad2_1_16fung_FD_122057 | JGI IMG/M metagenome (GOLD analysis project Ga0137403, IMG submission 122057) | Vadose zone soil fungal communities from Angelo Coast Range Reserve, California, USA - CZOMad2_1_16fungal (Hybrid Assembly) | ecosystem: Environmental > Terrestrial > Soil > Vadose zone... | reverse complement strand
GATTCATGTTGTGTAAGATCCGGTTCGCCTAACCAAAGCACGGAAAGGGCCGGCACACCGTCTTTCCAAAAACAATCGGTCAGCGCTTTTGTTGTCCAGGCGTCCTGTTGCAGGTGGCCAGATGGAAAGGGACCAAGCGTTGCAGTAATGGAAGGGACAATCTCCGCCGGGATCGAGTCTGGGGCTCCGCTTCGTGCACGTAGTCCGGCGTTGCCCGCGAACAGCGTCACCCTGCGTTTTGCCCCATCGGTCTCATTGCGATGTTGATTACCCGAGCTTGTCCGCCTCTCCCTTTCCAAGGGAGAGGGTAGGGTGAGGGTTCCTGCATTTTCAGTCGTAGGTGTTGCCGATCCCCTCACCTTCATCCTCTCCCCTTCAACAAGGGGAGAGGCGACCGCATTTGCGTTACTCAGTTGGCCGGCAACACCCGCCTGTCGGTCCAGCAAAAGCCCGACAGTTTTTGCAGAAGCAACTACCGTGCGCCCTCCTGCGCGCTGGACGAGCTCGGCAATCGTTGGAACCAAAATGTATTTCCCACCGGAGAGTTCATCCCCTTTCTTCACGACTGCCGGCAGCTCGACATCGATCGCATGCTTGGGATCGATGTCTGGTCGGTACACGTGATTTGCAATGATTCCGTTCCTGCCGGGATAAATACCGGTGACGAGCGCCGTGCCGTTTACCATCGTCGCACTGGGATAGACCGAATGGTGATTCCGAAAAGTGACTCCCTCACGGGCGAGCTTCCAAAGCGCCGGTGTGTTTTCTTCGCTGATGAAATTCGGTCGCATGCCATCCCAAACGACAACAACCGCATGGCGCGATTGATTCGGTAGCTGGGCTCCGGGCGCAAGCACGGTAAACCAGCACGCAATTGCAAATGCTATTGAGAATTGCCGAAGTGGACTGACGCAGCGAGGCGTGAATGGAGCGCAGTGCGGTTGAACGAAAGTTGCCATGTCCTGTCAGAATCCGTGTCAGGTGCAGGCCACGTTAACTGCTGTGCGAATTTCTGCATTCCCAAAGCGTAAATGAAACTGGCAACCCTAATATTTACGGTGGCTCCACTCGCTATGGTGTTTGGCGGCGAGCTGATTCCGACTGCAGATGGCACCGGTTGGCGATACAACATGACGGAAGAAATCGGCAAGGGTCTCGACATTCATAACGCAAAGACAGATGCCGAAGGCAAGATTCGTCTGCCGGTTTTGTATCGCATCGATGGGAGAGAGAACTTCGATGGGAAAGACCTTCTCAAGTTCGAAATGCACCGCGCCGGCGTAATCACGAACACGGACCTTCTCGCTGTTAATGAAAAAGGAATTATTTGTTGGGCGCGGATTAACCTGGATGGCCAGCTAATTAAGTTTAATCCGCCGCAGACCATGATCGCCGCTCCGCTTAAGAAGGGCGCCAGCTGGGATTTCGACGGCCAGGCCGGCGAATTAAAAGTGCATCAGCATTACGATGTGATCGGAGAACAAGAGATCGAAGTGCAGGCCGGCAAATTTCATGCGTTCCGTATTCATGGAGAGCAAACATCGCCGAGCCAGATGACAATTGATCGCTGGTTCGCAAGCGGCACCGGTATCGTGAAGGACGTAACGACTATGCGCGCCGCCAGGGGCGATTTGCTCCAGCGCATTTTTCTCGAGCTTGTGGAAGCACCGAAAATCATGAGTCGGCCCGAAGTGAAATCTGATGCGATCCCGAAGCAGCTTTCAGTGAACGTTTCAAAAGGGCGATTGGGGAAACCGGTGACGACGTTTTCGTCAAATACGCCGGAGATCTACGCGCGCTGGCAGGGACAGCGGTTACGACAAGGCGCAAAGGTGAAAGCTGTGTGGATCGCGGAGAATATCGGCGAAGATTTTCCTCAAGATTACAAGGTGGATGAAGCTTTCGCTGTCGCGGAAGCCGCGAGCGCACATGGCGCGTTCATGCTGGCGCGACCCGAAGACGGTTGGGCGCTCGGTGATTACCGGGTGGAATTCTACGTCGATGACGTCTTCGTGGATGCGGTGAAGTTAAAAATTGTGGAATGAGTGTCGGCTGCGCCCGACGTGGTTGGTTACAGATTCCCGTCGGTGACTTCGGCGGAACATTTTCCTGAATCCAAAACAATCCGCCGCTGCATCGTAACTAGAGAAATGAAGAAGATTACGATTGTTTTTCTCGCGGTGTGCAGCGTGTCGGCGACTGCATGCCACTGGGTCGGAATTCGCGGCAACGGCGATATCAAGACAGATGAACGCCCGGTAAGCGCGTTCGCCAACATCGACGTGAGAGGCGCTTTCACAATCGAATGGCAAAGCGGAACGCCCAAGCTCAGCATCACCACGGACGAAAATCTTCTTTCTTACATCAATAGCAACATTTCGGGCGACACACTTCATTTGCGTACGCGCGAGCAGATCCGGCCGACCCATGGAGTGCGAGTGATCATCTCAAGCCCAACGCGGGTAGGAGCCAGCATCAGTGGCGCGGTAAAGCTCGATGCAAAGCAGCTGAGCGGATCAAAATTCGCATTGGAATCGCGCGGCGCGTCGCGCGTTACTCTTGATGGACAGATTGACGAACTCCTGGCGGATATGACTGGCGCAAGCGAGTTGGCAGCGAGCGCGTTGCAAACTAAAACTGCGGAAATCTCGACTACCGGCGCGGGTAACGCAGAGGTCGCAGTCACAGAGACGCTGAAAGTAGCAATCACTGGCGCGGGGAAAGTTCAGTACTCCGGCAATCCTCCAACGATTGAAAAACACATCAGCGGCGCCGGATCAGTTCGTCATCGCGACTGATAGCACAAGTCGCTTCTGCAGAGCACCGCTGATGCTAACGCCTGCGTAAGGCTGCGCGCGCCTTGCCCCCAAAATATTCGACGGTGCCAGGCACGCTAGACTACAAATTTAATGCAGCAAATAAAGCAACCGTTCACCATTCGAATTTTGACTTGGTTGGCGGCGTTCAGCTCCATGGGAATGTTCGTGTCGATCCTGTTGGCTGTTATGGATGTCGGGCCACACATCATGGGTGGCGAACGAGTCACCCGATCGGAATGGTTGCACATCGCCGCGCCACTGGTGGCCAGCATTGGCTGTCTTATGGCTTTGATCGCATACGGGTTTCGCGCGGGCAAACCGTGGTCGCGCCATCTGGTGATAACGATGTTTGCCGCAATTGTTCTTTATGCCTCCACGCTAGGCGCACTAAACGTACTTCGCCGCGCAATCATGTGGCGGGCCATCATTAACGCCTCTCTCTTCGGGTCTGCTGCCGTGTGGTACCTCTACTTGAAACGAAATGTCGCTGCGTACTTTCGTGAATTAAGGAGACGATAGTAGCTGTCGATGAAAGTTGTATCTGACGTGGCTGCGGTTTGCGATTGCAATCCCGATCTCCAGTGCGACAGAAATACCTAAATCATGCGAACAAGTTCATTCATCATTGCATTTCTGTTTCTGATCCATGCGGCGACGGCAGGAGACGAGCGATCGATCAAGGATTTGAGCAAAGCGCTGACAGGGCTCGCGGCTGACGTCGATCCGGCTGAAGCGCAATCGCTATCAATCACGGCGCATACCACGGCGCGCCGTCTGAAACGCGAATACCGGGTCGTTCTTAACCCCGAGTTCACGGTCTTCCTGTACAATATCGGTATGCGAAAACGCGGCTGGTGCGGACACTGGGCACAGGATATCGGCGCGGAGTTGAAAGAACTCAAGCTCAAGACGCTCGTGCTCCACTGGGGTGAAGCTTATCCTAACACAACGAGCGAGAACAATGCCCTGGTAGTCACTGCGCGTAACCAGCCGTTTCAAGATGGAATCATCCTCGACGGCTGGCGCAGGGCCGGACGGTTATTCTGGTGCCACGTCACGAAAGATGACGAGTACGAAGTGGAACAGCACTACGGCCATTCCGGGATCACGGTTTGGAAAGAAAACATGAAGTGGAGCGCTTGGCTCCAGGAGTATCAAACGAGCGAGCAGGAGCCGAAAAAAGCCACCGCATCGCGCTGACTGCGTCAGCAACAAGCGGTAACGTTTGCTCTGGTCGGGCTGGCCCGCGCGCAAACACTAGGGATTAGCGTGTTCGAGCGCCACCGCGAACGGATGTAGCTCTGCAGTCATGAGTCCGCCAGAGACTGCCGGATCGGCTTCCATGAACGCGCGTGCGGCGGTTTCATCGGACGCGATAAAGATCGCAATGCCAAACGTCTTATCACCTGGCTCTTTTGTGCGTCCAGCCAAGATTAACTGACCCGATTTTATCGCTTCCTGGAATCGAGCGAAATGTCGCTCCAGCGCCGCATTGTCCTCTTTGGTCCAGTTTTTGTCGTCGTACAAACGCGGCACGAGTCTTAGCACATAGATGAACTCTTTCGGCTTGGTTGATGCGTGAGTCTGCGCGTTCAACGGATGGCTCATCGCGCAAATGCAAACGAGCAACATGAATAGTTGGCAGGATCGGTTCTTCATATCGTGGTGAGTTACGTGCGTCCTTGCCGGACTCTGTGCGAGGTTTCTTTGCTTGGATTCCAAATTTGTTTTGGTCGGCTGCTCTGAAAGCTTTCGCGAGTAAACGGCCTGGCTTGCTTGATTTCCTGTTTTCATGCCTTCCTAATTCATTGATTCTTCAGCCGTGTCGAAGTTCGTCCTAATTGGGAGTGGTTTAGCCGGCGGGTTGCTTGCGGCGTATTTGGGGCGGCGAGGATATGAGGTCGAGCTTTACGAGCGACGCGCTGATCCGCGCGAAGGCAACATCGTCGGCGGGCGTTCAATAAATCTGGCGATTTCGACCCGGGGCATTCATGCGCTCGAACAGATCGGCATCGCGGATGAAGCGTTGCAACACGCGATCCCAATGCGCGGTCGGATGATTCACGATAAGTCTGGCGCGCTGCATTTCACCGCGTACGATGTCGATCCCAAAAAGTGCATCAATTCGATCGGTCGTGCAGCGCTCAACACCACGGTCATCGAAGCGGCACAGCGTTATCCAAACGTGCGTGTCCAATTCAATCACAAATGTGTCGACGTCGATCTGACCGAAGCGGTCTGCTATTTAGAAAAGACTGATGGTGCTGTAGCGGCCGCTGTCTCAGCGGCAAATCCGGAAATAATCCAAGTCTCCGGTGATGCGGTGATCGGCGTCGATGGCGCGTTCTCCGCTGTGCGGCAGTCGATGCAAATGCATATCGACAGCTTCCAGTACGACGAGAGTTATCTCGCCCACGGCTACAAAGAATTGACCATCCCGCCTGGTCCGGATGGTTCATGGCGCATGGAGAAGAACGCGCTCCACATCTGGCCGCGTAAAAGTTTCATGATGATTGCGCTGCCTAATCCCGATGGTTCGTTCACCTGCACCCTCTTTTGGGAATTCGAAGGACCGCGCAGTTTTGCGACCACGAAGAGCGACGAGGATGTCCGCCGGTTTTTCGAAGAAGAATTTCCCGATGCCATTCCAATCATGTCAACGTTGCTCGAAGATTTCCGCCAAAACCCGACCGGTTCACTGGTGACCATACGCTGTGCGCCGTGGTATTACCGCGACAAAGTTTGCCTGCTCGGCGATGCCGCGCACGCGGTTGTGCCGTTCTACGGCCAGGGAATGAATGCAGCATTCGAAGATTGCGTCGTGTTCGACGACTGCCTAGAGAAATCTCCGGATAATCGCGAGCACGCGTTCGCTGAATATTTTTCCCGGCGCAAAGAAAACGCCGATGCTCTCGCTGATCTCGCGGTCGACAATTTCATCGAGATGCGCGACAAAACAGCCTCGAGAACGTTTCGCGCCAAAAAGAAACTCGATCATCTCCTCGAAGCCACGCTGCCCGGCGTCTACTTGCCGCTTTACACGATGGTGACTTTTGCACGGATCCCATACGTAGAAGCCGCCCGCCGGGCACGACGCCAGGACGTTATCGTTTATGGCAGCCTCATTGCGCTCTCGATCTTATTGATCGCTCTGCTACTTCGGTTGATCGCTCATTGACGAGCGCAGGTGGCAGATGAACTTTGATTTGCCCGCCGCAGCGGGCGAAACATCAACATCAAAAACGAAAATCATTATGAGCAACACATACGTTCCACTGATCAGTTCCGGCGTTGCGGGGCCGCTTGGCATTCTGCATCTCCCGCGGCTTTGGCAGAAGGTATCTCTCGAGGAAGACGGTAAACTGGCTTCCGGCTATCCTGGCGTCGGCAAAGGTTTTGACGCGATGACGCTCGCCGCGCTTGGTCTCGAAGAGCAGGCCGTGAGAGATTACATTAAGGAGAATAAGCCGAGTTATCCTCAGTTCGAGGCGTGGGTGACGAAGAATGCCAAATCGGTAAATCGAGAGGCGATCGAAAAGCACAATGCGGCGGTGCGCGGCTACAATCATGACGACGAAACGCGCAAGGGCATTCTGAACGCATGCGGCATCACCGACGATGCTTCCGCGCCAAAAGACGCGGTGAACCTCAATAATCTCGACGACTGGTATGAGTTTCATCAAGCGGTGCTTCGTGGTTGAGAGTTGCATCGCCTATTTATCGCATGCCTACGACAGCAATATCTAGCTTTCGCAAAACCGCGGAGACTTTCACACCTGGGGCAAAGACGCTGCCACAACAGTACTTCATCTCTGCGGACGTCTTCGCCGAAGAGCAAGAGAGGATTTTCTCAAGACACTGGGTATTACTGGGACATCAGAGCTGCATCGTCCATGCCGGTGACTATTTCATCGCGGAGGTCGCCGGCGAAAACTTGATCGTTGTACGCGACAAACGCGGAGAGATCCGTGGATTCTACAACGTGTGTCGGCACCGCGGAAGTCGACTCATCGAAAACAGAAATGGACAACTCTCCGCTGCAATTCAGTGTCCGTATCATGCGTGGATGTACGCACTGGATGGGCGCTTACTCGGCGCGCCGCACATGGATGATGTGCCGGACTTTAATAAGGGCGATTATTCGTTGCATCCGGTAAACATCGCGCTGTGGGAAGGATTCATTTTTGTGAATCTGGCGGAACAGAAGGAAACGCCTCGGCAGAGCGAGGCGGCTACAAGGCGAGGGGGCTACATGTCGCTGGAGGAATGGTTTGCGCCGTTGAATAAAAAATTTTCGCATTGGAACATGTCGATCTTGCGCTCGGCGAAACGAATCGAGTACGACGTGCGAGCCAATTGGAAGTTGATGTTCGAGAATTATTCGGAGTGTTATCACTGCCCGGGGGTGCATCCGCAGTTGCAGAAAGTTTCACCGTACGATTCGGCGGAGAACGATCTGGCAGAAGGGGCATTCCTCGGCGGGTTCATGAAGATTAATCAAGGCAAGAGCCTGACCATGAGCGGCAACGCCTGCGCCGCGTTCGTCGGTAAGATCGAGAATCTTCAGCAGGTTTTTTATTATTCCATTTTCCCGAACATGCTCCTCAGTCTGCATCCGGAATACCTGATGGTGCATCAGCTGTGGCCGCAGTCGCCAGAGCGCACACTGATATTGTGCGATTGGTTTTTTCATCCGGAGGCGTTTGAGGGCGAAGATTTCAATCCGGATGATGCAATCGAATTTTGGGACATGGTAAACACGCAAGACTGGCACGTTTGCGAGTTGAGCCAACAAGGCATTGCCTCGCGCGCATATGAGCCGGGGCCGTACTCGTCGCGCGAAAGTATTCCGGCAGCGTGGGACAAGTATTATCTGCGCCAGATGCGCTGACGTAGGGCACTCACTCGCCTTCTACAACTTCGCGAGAATTTTCTTCGCGAGCGATTTCTCCTGCTCGAGCGCAGTCTTGGCCGGCACGCCGTGCATTCCGATCGTGATCAAGATGTTTCCCTTCAGGATGTTCAGCATCTCGAGACCAGTTTTGTCGTGGTAAAAGATAGCCTCATCGCCGAAGCCATCGACGGTGGTTGGCTTGCCCCGCTTCGGGCCGAGCACGGAAAACATTGTCTGAGTAAGGTGCGGCGGGGCTTCTCGCCCTGCGTAGAGCACGTCGAACACGAGCGCCTTGTCGCCTTTCACTGCATCATAACTCCACTCAGAATCATAGTACCCATCGCTGCCTTCCTTGTTTCGTCCCTTCGGATCTTTGACCGGCACACCCAGAATAGCCTCGGCGTCGGACTTTGTGACGACCGCTGATACGTCGATCTTGTCTCCGGCGAAGGCAGAACACGTGCTGAAAGCGACAGCTATTCCGACAACGACATTGATGAATTTGCGTTTCATCGCATTACCTCTGCTGCAGTGAGCTAATCATCGTCGAGATCGATTGGGAAGCTCAACCAGTGTTTAACATCGAAGGTTCAATGTTGAAGTCAGAAGCTGTGCTCGCAGTTTCGCGCTGACTCATGCTCGACCTCATTCCTCAATTGCGGCGGTTCGAGCTTGAACGAACGCGCGAACGGATCGCTCGACGTCTTTCGGCTGGGTGGCCCAATCACAAACGCTGATTCGGATCACCGCCCGGCCTCGCCAAGTCGAGCCGCCGCACCAGCACTCGCCGGAAGCCTGAATGTTCCGAAGCGTTGCCGTAGTCAACGCATCCTCTTCGCACGACACGAGCACCTGATTGAAAACGACGTCGCTGTGGATTTGAAAGCCTTGTTCGGCGAGCAACCGGGCGAAGAGTCGCGCGTTTTGGCAGAGCCGCTCCACCAGCTGTTGCACTCCTTTACGCCCAAGGCTCTTCAGGACCGCCCATAGCTCGATCACGCGAGCCCGCTTGGACATCGAAGGCGTGAAATTCATGCCGTCGCGGTGCTCGCTCCATTGAAAATAAGAGGCGGAAGCTTTGAAGGCGCTCGTTAACGCTTCGCGATCCCGGCAAAGGATCATGCCGCTGTCGTACGGGACATTGAGTGTCTTGTGCGCGTCGACCGACCACGAATCCGCTTTTCCAATCCCGTCACAAATCTCGCTCATGGACGGCAGCACGCGCGCCCAGAGTCCGAACGCGCCATCGACATGAACCCATGAACCGGCCGGGCGCGCACGATCACAGATGGCGCCAACCGGGTCGATCGCGCCGGAGTTGACGTTGCCGACCTGCGCTACAACCAGCGCGCCATCGTCTAGTTTCGGCATTTGGTCCGGCCGCATCCGTCCTTGGTCGTCCGCGGAAACGATTTCGACGTTGTCGGAGCCTAGGCCCAGCATCGAAATGGATTTATACACGGCCGCGTGAGCGTCCGCGCCAACGATGACGCGAATTCGGGGCGCGCCGTACAGACCTTTCTTAACAACGTCCCAGCCGCGCCGCCGGAGCAATTCATTTCGTCCAGCGCACAAGCCGGAAAAATTCGCAATGGTCGTCCCGGACACGAAACCGGCCACGGTCCCGGCGGGAAGGCGAAGGAGCGACACGATCCATCGTTCGCAGATCTCTTCAAGACGGGAGTTGATCGGCGACATCACATAGTGCGCGGTGTTCTGATCCCAGACATCAGCCAGCCATTTCGCCGCAAGCCCGACCGGAATCATTCCGCCATTAACGAAGCCAAAGTACCTTCCGCTGGTTTGAGCTACCGCGGCGGGAGATCCGATTTCATGAAGTAGTTTCAGCGCCGCGAGTGGATCGCTGGGATTTTCGGGCAATGGCTCATTCAACGCGTTCATCGCCTGGAGCGAAGCCTCTGCTGGAAACACCGGGCGGTCTTCGAGGGTGTCGATATACTCAGCGGCAAATTGACGTGCCTTGTCGAGTAGTAATGACAAGCGATCACGATCGGCCCATGGGCCAGCTGAGCTTTGGTCGTTTTCCATAATAATGTTTTGTTGAGCAGACACGATCGTAACTCCGATGATCTGGCTGAGGCGAGCCTGCTCGTCCTATTTTTGAACCGAGTTCAACCTGCGGGTCATTTCTGGTGCGTTGACGTCGGAGCGCAGTTTGTGGAGTCTTGAGTTATGCCGCCGCTGACGTATGCCAGTTATCTCGATCTGGAGAAACTGCTTTCGCTTCAGAAACCGCGCTCCAACCCACCGGAACACGATGAGACGCTCTTCATCATCATTCATCAAACGTACGAGCTCTGGTTCAAGCAGCTGCTGCACGAGTTTGAGAAGATCAAGCGAGACTTTTCCGCAGGTGATCTCTTTGGAGCGATCCACACCTTTAAACGCGTACGCACAATCATGAAGGTGCTGGTGGCGCAGGTAGACATTCTCGAAACAATGACGCCATCGTCCTTCTCGAGCTTTCGTGATCGGCTCGAGACGGCATCCGGATTTCAATCGGTGCAGTTTCGGGAAATTGAATTTGCGCTGGGATACAAGCGTGAATCGACAGTCAGGTATCTGAAGACGGATTTCCCCGGATATGGTCGGCTGCAACAGTTGCTCCGTGAACGCAGTGTAGTCGATCATTTCTACGATTTTCTTGCCACACGCGGGGCACAAATTCCCACAGAGCTCAAGAACCGCGACCTCACGCAACCAAATGGCCCAGACGAGCGTGTTCAGAAAGAAATCCTTGGTCTCTACAAGGATTCGCCCGAGTCCTCGATCCTGTTCGAATTGATGACAGATTTCGATGAGGGATTGCAGGAATGGCGTTATCGCCACATCAAATTGGTCGAGCGAACGATCGGCGCAAAGAAAGGCACCGGCGGATCACCCGGCGTGCCGTTCCTGAAGGAATCGCTGTTCAGGCCGGTCTTCCACGATTTGTGGGCGATCCGGCATGAACTGTGACGCTGCAGTATCGTTGAAGCGTTGAAGCGTTAAACGTCAAATTGCGCGGAATATCACGACCGCTTTAACGGATCACGATATCAAGCCTAGAAATTCGCGGGCGGTCCCGGAAAGCACGCATGCCTTCTCCTTGACGGAGAGTTTCATCGATTCGACGAGGTGGCCCGGTTTCGTTTCGCCCAGCGGAAAAGGATAATCCGACCCGAGCGCGACGCGCTCCGGGCCGAACAATTTAAGCAACTGCATTAATGCGTCCGAGTCGTGAACGAGCGAATCGACATAGAACCGCGCAGGCTCCTGGTTATTCGCCAGATATTTGCGCGGTTCGGTTTTGTTGTCGATCGCGACCAGGTCGGGCCGTACAAAAAATCCATGCTCGATTCGTCCGATTGTTCCTGGAAATGCGCCACCGCCATGGGCGAACGCGACGCGAAGTTTCGGAAACCGCTCGAACACGCCGCCGAAAATCATCGAACAAATCGCGAGCGATGTTTCCGCAGGCATGCCGACGAGCCAAGGCAGCCAGTATTTCGGCATCCGTTCTTTACCCATCATGTCCCATGGATGAACGAAGATCGCAGCGTTGAGTTGTTCCGCCGTTTTCCAGACAATATCGAGCGAAGGATGATCCAGGTTCCGGCAATCGGGTCCGTGGCAATGATCGTTAGGATCGACATGGGTTCCGATCTCAACTCCGCGCAAACCCAGGTCCTTAACGCAGCGCTCAAGTTCCTGCGCCGCAAGATCCGGATCCTGCATTGGGAGGGTGCCCAACCCGGCGAAGCGCGTTGGATGATCGCGAACGACTTCGGCGATATGATCGTTCAGGAACCGCGAGAGATCGAGAGCGTCCTTTGGTTTGGCCCAGTAACTAAACATCACCGGCACGGTGGAGAGCACCTGCATGGAAACGCCGACAGAGTCCATTTCTTCGATCCGACGCGTGGGATCCCAAACATTGTCTGTGATCTCACGGAACACGCGATCGCCAAGCATCATCCGCGCCGAGCAGGGATCTGAGTGCTCCAGCCTTACGAAGCCGCTATAGCCGTACTTTTGGTCCAGGTTCGGCCAGTCGCGTGGGAGGATGTGCGTGTGCAGATCGATTTTCATGGCGTTTTGTCAACCATGAGCGGAATCGAAAGGCAGGATGCTCGGCGGCCCAGTACCGGCAGGATGCCTGTCTTCCAACGGCCACTCGCGCGGCAAAATGCATGTGTGGATGTCGATCTTCATGATGTTGTAGCGTCCGCTGTCTCAGCAGAATTTATGCGCTGAGGACAGCGCACCCTACAGCGATTTCATCGGCTGTGGCTTTTGAACTTTCGCCCCGCAGTTCTTGCAAGTGCGGCGCGCATCATCATTCCAGAAATCGAGCATCGCCTGGCTGAAATGTTCGACGATGTCCTTGCAATCAAAATGGATGTCTTCCACGAGCGCCCCGCAATTTTCGCAGTAGAAAATGACGTGTTCTTTTTCTCCGGGTGGGCGGCGCCGCTCGACCACCACACCGATCGTGCCCGGCGGCCGCTGCGGCGAATGCGGAACATTCGGCGGGATAAAGAAGGTTTCGCCTTCTCTGACGATATGGTCCACGATGCGGTCGCCTTCGCGAATGCGCACCTTAATGTCACCCTTGAGCTGGTAGAAGTACTCTTCCGAATCGACGAGATGAAAATCGTTTCGCGCATTCGGCCCCTTAATGACCATTACAAAAAAATCCCGTCCGTCGTACAGATAACGATTGCTCACTGGCGGTTGAAATTTGTCGGCGTTTTCTTCGATCCATTTTTTTAAATCAATCGGCGGTTGCACAGTGGTCATGGCAAAGAGCGTATTTGGCATGCGCGCACCGTCAAACCGAGGCGTTAACTCGCCGTCGCGTCTTCAAGAAAGGCCCTCGCTATTGGCGGATACGATAATGATTAAACAAACCGACCATTACACGGCTGAGAATCGAAGATTTACAGTTGAATGATTGGCTGACGATAGATACTATCCGCCCCTCCGTGAAAATTGGCCGACTCCTTCAAATTGCAGGGACCATCCTCACCGCATTAATCCTTTTCAGTTGCGAGGAGTATCCACCTTATGCGCCAGGCATGTATCCCCGGGCCGCTCCGGCAGGTTGGTGGGACGACGAGGGCGCTTCCGGTTCGGCCAAGATCATCGTGCATATTGGCGAGCAGAAAGCGTACTTTTACAAAGGCAAACGCTTGGTCGGCGAAACGACTGTCTCAACCGGCAAACCTGGTTTTGGTACTCCACCCGGCCACTACACCGTCCTTTCAAAGGATGCAGGCCACGTCTCTACGGTGTTTGGCGATTACGTGGACGATTACGGTAACGTCGTTAAATCCAATATCGATTCCCGAAAAGATTCCCAACCGAAAGGCACGCATTTTGATGGCGCCCGAATGCCGTATGCGATGTTCTTCAGAGGCGGCTACGCGATGCATCAAGGATATGTTCCGCCGTTTGCCGCATCGCACGGCTGCATTCGGTTGCCCGGACAAATGGCGATTAGGTTTTTCGAAAACGCTCCCGTAGGAACGCCGGTCACCGTCACAGAGTAGAACGGATTGTTGACTCGAGGCGGGGCAGTCGACGTCTGCCGTTCGCTGAGGAATTCGGATCTTCTTGCCGGGTTGCGCAAGTGCTCACTCGCAACTGGGTTTTGTGCTAGAATAATTTAGCGGCATGAAGGGAAGCATTATCGATGACCAACGTACGAACGCGGTGCATTTAAGCACTGAGGAACTGCAACGTTACTCCCGCCATCTTATCATGCCGGAAGTCACGGCTGACGGGCAGCGACGCCTAAAAGCAGCGCGCGTTTTGTGCATTGGCGCCGGCGGACTCGGGTCTCCGGCCGCGCTGTATCTCGCGGCAGCAGGCGTCGGCACAATCGGAATTGTCGACTTCGACGACGTCGATCTCTCCAATCTTCAGCGGCAAATTCTTCACGGAACAAAAGATGTCGGCCGCGGCAAACTGGAATCGGCGCAAGACCGGCTACGCGACATCAACCCGGAGATCGACATCGAATTACATCAATGCCGTTTCTCCAGCGAAAACGCCTCGGAGATTGTCTCCAGTTACGACGTTGTCGTGGATGGCTCAGATAATTTCGCGACGCGTTATCTGTCGAACGACGTTTGTGTTTTCGAGCAAAAGCCAAATGTGTACGGCTCGGTGTTTCGTTTCGAAGGACAGACGACGGTGTTCGCGCGTCATCTGGGGGGGCCGTGTTATCGCTGCCTTTTTCCGGAGCCGCCTCCACCGGAGTCGGTTCCGAACTGCGCGCAAGCCGGCGTGCTGGGCGTGTTACCGGGGATAATCGGCATGCTGCAAGCGATCGAGACCATAAAGCTCATCGTGGGCATCGGAGAGCCCCTCATTGGACGCCTCCTGCACTTCGACGCGCTGAAAGTAAAATTTCGAGAGCTTAATCTGCGGCGCGATCCTCAATGTCCGGTTTGCGGTGAGAATCCAACAATCTTTGCCCCGATTGATTACGAACAATTTTGCGGCCTGCGAGACGAGGCCCCGATTCCTGCTATTTCCGTGCAGGAACTAAAACGAAAGACCGATGCGCGCGAAGCGTTCGAGTTAATCGATGTGCGGGAACCATTCGAATACGAAATCGCACGGATCGATGGCGCAAAGTTGATCCCGCTGGGAGAAATCGCTGACCGCATGGACGAGCTGCAACGCGAGCAGCCGATCATTCTCCATTGCCACAGCGGCCAGCGAAGCGCCCAAGCCGTTCGTTTGCTGCAGCAGCGCGGTTTTAGCCACGTTTACAATCTCGAGGGCGGGATCGATGCGTGGTCGGACCAGATCGATCCAAGCGTACCTAAATATTGATCTCAAATGCGCCCTGCCGCGAAAGCCACGGCGCTAACGCGACACCTTCAGGACGTCAGCGAGTTGTTTGGCGCTAGGAACATCAGTCCACTGCGCTAACAGCTTCCCGTCTCGCGCAAACACGAGAACGCGAAAGCTCGCCGCCCGTGCCGAGTCGTCCAGCTGTGATGAAGCGCTGCTATCGAAATCAAGTACTGTGAAGATGTCTTTCCGTGCGTCACGCGAAATTTTGTTCGCGTCGTATCGACTCTCAAGCCGCCTTGCTTCTTCATTAACCCGGTGCTTCACCAATGCGGTCGCAATCCTGCGGCCGATTGCAGTGTGCCTGCTGATGAAACGAACAATTGTTATCATCCTGTAATTCGGGTTGCCGAGGCAAAAGTCGGGCACGCGGTCACCTACAACGCGGACTTTTTCTCTATCAACGGTTGTGGCCAGCACCAGGACAGTGACGTGTCCATCGGCGGTGGAAAGCTTGTTGCCATCAATATCGACAAAATTGACCGAATAGATCGCTCCGCTTGAAAGCGCGCCCGGCAGAAGCGTGGCTGTAATGAAAGGCGCTGTCGCTGCAACGAAAAAGAATTGAAGTGCGCGCAGGTTCACAAGTAAGCAAATTGCCGACGATGTCGTGCACTGACAATCTCTGGTCTGTCTCATATCGTTCAGTTTCTCGCTTGCGCGGATCGGCGATTGTGGCCGGTGTGTGGTTATGGATCGTTCTTTGTGGTTTGACTGCGTGTGATCGCATGGGAGGCTCGCGCTACTCGCAGCTGACGCAGGATGCAGACACCAAATCGGCTCAGGGAGATTTTGCGCGCGCCATCAACTTGTACGAAGCCGCACTCGATGACAGTCCACGATGCGCTGAGATTCACTACAAACTTGCCGTTCTTTATGACGATAAGCTGAACGATCCCATTAGCGCACTGCACCATTTCAAACGCTATCTCGCGCTAAGTCCCAACGGCACTCATGCAAACGAGGTGAAAAACTCAGTGAAGCATGACGAAATCGCCGCCCTTACAGCGTTGTCTGGGGATTCGGTCATCACCAGATCGGAAGTGGCGCGGTTGCGAAACGAAAATCTGAATCTGCGCAAAGAGCCTGAAGCGCGCACAGGCTCTTCACGGGTGGTGCCGGAGAAATCGCCGGTAACCGGCGGAAGCTCAAAAAAAATTGCGTCGAAGAACGGAGATCGGACCTATGTGGTGCAGTCGGGGGACACTCTCTTCTCTATTTCACGAAAATTTTACAAGTCGCAAAAGCATTGGAAAAAGATTCTCAACGCTAACGAAAAAAATATTCGTGACCCGAAAAAGCTCACCGTCGGTCAGACATTGATAATTCCGTAGATCTCGTGACAGCGTTGTAGCAGGGATCGGCGATCCCGGCAAAGCAAACCAGGTCGTGGAACCGGCATAAACGATGCCGGCTACAGCTTCATGTTATTCCCAGCAAGTCGCGTTGCCATCCAACCAGCAAGGACGCTGCTCGCGTGAGGTCAGCCGCGATTGCCTCGAGGGTGCCCCGCGGCGCGATGAACGATGGCTCCAATCCGAGCGCCTCGGCTGATTTGTCGCGGCGTCGCCGCAGTTCCTCTATGCGGCGCACCGTCTCAGCAGTTGGTCGAGTGCCAGACCGGCGAGCCAACACCGGCCACTCCGATTCAGGCGCAGCCAAGCCAGTTCGTGCTGCCTCACGAAACGTCTGACGTCGCCGTTGCGAAAAATGTTTGTAATCGGGAACGCTCCCCGAAGCAAAACTTACTGCAGCGTCCAAAAGCTTTTCGTTTTGCAAGATGTGAAATGGTGGGCGATCTGCCATTTCCGCTTCTCTTTCGCGCCATTGCCAAAGCGCGCGAAGCACTGCCGCCGGACGTCCGCGAAGCAAGCCAGATCCGCGGACACGCCAAAATTCATCCTGCTTTCGGACACGCGCGACCGCCGCCTGCTCAAGGGCACGTTCACATGATTGCCGTAACCAATCCCGCCGGTGATAACGATCCAGCTCGGCTTCCAATTTTTCGGCAAGTGGCAACAGATAACGCACATCGTTAATTGCATATTCCGCCATTCGAGTCGGCAAAGGCCGTTTCGCCCAATTCGCCTTTTGTGAACCCTTCGGAAGTTCTAAACCAAAATCGCGTTTCACCAGTGCAGCCAGACTGAACTCGTGAATACCGAGGAGACGGGCTGCAATCATCGTGTCGAAGATCGTGTGCGCGACGAAATTCAAGCCGCGTCGCAGCATGCGCAGGTCATAATCGGCGCCATGGAGGACAATTTCTCTGTGTTCGAGCGCCCTGCGCAGTGGCTCCAGATCGAGATCAGCCAAAGGATCGACGATGAAGTCGCTGCAGCCCTCAGCGTTGGTGGCGGCTGGCACACTGATCTGGAGTAGGCAAAGTTTCTCCCGATAGCAGTGGAGGCTGTCCGCCTCAGTGTCTATCGCGACACGACCTGCCGATTCGATTCGCCGAATCAAGGGCGCCAATTGCGCGCGGTTCGCGATCAAGTCTCCTGTCACCTCAAGCCACTCAACAGCAGTTCCGCGTTAGTCTTCGTCGCGTGCAAATTATCAATCAATTTTTCCATCGCCTCGAGAGGCGGAAGCTCTGCCATTGTTTTGCGTAGCATCAGCACGCGTTCCCATTCATCCGGGTGATAAAGCAACTCCTCGCGTCTCGTAGCTGAGAGCAGCGGATGGATCGCCGGATAAAGCCGCTTCTCCTGCAATGCGCGATCGAGGTGCAACTCCATGTTGCCGGTCCCTTTGAATTCTTCGAAAATCAGTTCGTCCATTCGGCTGCCAGTTTCGGTTAAAGCAGTCGCCAGCACGGTCAAGCTGCCGCCTTCTTCAGCATTTCTAGCCGAGCCGAAAAATTTCTTCGGCTTAATGAGCGCCTTCGCTTCGACTCCACCGGACATGATTCGGCCCCTGCCCGTTTCCAGATTGTTGTAGCCCCGCGAGAGCCGCGTGATGCTGTCGAGCAAGAGCACCACGTCACGTTTCATTTCCACGAGCCGTTTGGCGCGCTCCAGCACCATCTCTGCTACCTGCACATGTCGCTGCACGCTTTCGTCGAAGTTCGAATGATAAATCTGGCAATCAATTTCCCGCTCCAAATCCGTCACTTCTTCCGGCCGCTCGTCCACTAAAAGCAGAATGAGCACGATTTCTGGATGATTTACCCGAATAGCTTTCGCAATTTCTTTGAGGAGGATCGTCTTGCCCACTCGTGGCGGCGCGACGATCAGGCCGCGTTGCCCGCGGCCCAGTGGCGTGAGCAGATCCACCGCGCGCGCGCTGATGGAGTTCGTCTTGGGATTTTCCAGAATAATTCTGCCCTGCGGAAATTGCGGCGTTAGCTTATCAAAGTGCGTCGGTTGCGTCCACCCCTCGGGCAGTTGGTCTTCGACTCTCGTCACTTCGACCAGGGAGAGGAACTTCTCACGCTGCGCTGGCAGTCGAACCGTCCCGGCAATCTTTTGCCCGGGACGCAGTTGATATTGTTCGATAAGTGCGCGCGGAATGGATACGTCCTCAGGAACAGGCAAAAAATTCAGTTTTGGCCAGCGCAACATCGCGAACGAGTCAGTGACCTGATCCAGGAAACCTTTCGCAGTAACAGTTGCGCCGCCAGCTAATGCTGCGCGGACAATGTCAAGGATGTGCTGATGACGCGAGCGCGCAGGATGCAAATACGCGTCCAAATCCCGCCCCAATGCTTTTAGTTTTTTTTCCGGAAATTCTTGCAGCTCATTTAACTCAAGTGAGCGCGGTGCTGTCAGGCTCTCAGAAGGAGCGCCGGCTTCCAACCCGGGGCAATCTGAAGATTGCCCTTCCTTGTTTTCTTCCGCGGGAACATCGAGATCCCGCGTAGCCTGACTCGCTACTTTTTTGTCCATGATTGCTGTTGCAAAAGCGCAGTAAGAAAACGTGCTTGCTCCATGAGCGCCGCCCGATTGCCGTCATTCCACACCACGTGGTCCGCCCGCGCGATCTTCTCGTTGAGTGGGATTTGTGACCTGATCATACGTTCCGCTTCCGTATCCTCGAGCGACATTCGTTCTGCCAGCCGTGTTAGCTGCACCTGGTGTGAACACGCGACCACGACCACTCGGTCGCACAACGTTTCACCGCCGGTTTCATAAAGAAGTGGAATATCAGCAAAGAAAAAATCGGGAGAATTGCGATGCTTTTTCGCCTCAGCCCTCCATTGGCGGCGAATCCGCGGATGGAGGATCCGTTCAAGCGCGCGTCTCTTGGTCGCGTCGCTAAATATTATTGCCCGGAGTTTCTCTCGATTCAAGTCGCCATTGCGTGAAAAAACACTGCTACCAAACTCCACCCGAATTTTTTGCTTCACCTCCGGAAGCTCAATCAGAGCGTGCGCTGTTTCGTCGGCATTGAAGAATCTCGCCTCTAGCAAAATTTCGCGGAGACAATCGCAGAACGTGCTTTTACCTGTGGAAATTCCGCCGGTGATCCCGATTGCAGGCATGAACTAGACCTCAGCGGGAGATCGAAAATCGTGCAGTCACGGCGAGCAAAGTGTAACGAAGATCGGCAGCTTTGCGATGTCTGAAATGCGCGTATCATGCAGAGCCTATGACGCAGCAGGTTTTGGCGGGAAAAACCGGATTGGTATTTGGGGTAGCGAACAAGCGCAGCATCGCCTGGGCGATCGCCAAGGCGTGGGCAGCCGCCGGTGCGCGCCTGATTTTCAACTATCAAGGCGAGCGGCTAAAGGAAAACGTAGAGGAATTGGTAGGCGAGTTTGGAGAGAAAGCTCCATTGTTTCCCTGCGACGTTTCCAGCGACGATGAGATCAGGGCTTTTTTTGAAAAAGTGCGTAGCGAAACCGACCGGATCGATTTGATGCTCCACTCACTCGCTTTCGCGCCACGGGAAGCGTTGGAAGGCGATTTTGTGAGTACAACACGCGAAGCATTCCGCGTCTCCCAAGATATCAGCGCTTACTCGCTGGTGGCGCTCGCGCGCGAAGCGGCGCCGTTGATGACCGACGGAGGGAGCATCGTAGCGATGACCTATTACGGCTCGGAAAAGGTCGTGCCGCACTACAATGTAATGGGCGTGGCCAAGGCTAGCCTTGAAGCCAGCGCGCGTTACCTCGCCTACGATCTCGGTCCGAAAAAAATCCGCGTGAACTGCATTTCGGCCGGGCCAGTTCAGACGCTGGCTGCTCGTGGCATTAGCGGGTTTTCGGCCATGTTAAAACATTATCAGGAACGCGCACCGTTGAAACGCAGTTGCGATCCGGTCGAGCTGGGAGCCACCGGAGTCTTCCTCGCCAGTGACGGCGCCGCGGCAATCACGGGCCAGGTCATCTACGCCGATGGTGGTTACCAAATAATGGGCATGTGACGAATTGCGGACCGGGGATTGCGGATTGCGGAAAGAAAAAAGAGGGGAAATCGAAATCGTGATCGCACGGATTTGGCACGGTTGGACGAAACCGGAAAACGCAAAGGCTTACGAAGATATGCTGCGCGACGAAATTTTTCCCTCAATAGCGGCGCGCAACATCAGTGGTTATCGCGGCGCTGAGTTGTTCATCAATCGAGATACCGACGAAGTGCAGTTCGTGACCTTGCTAAGATTTGATTCAATGGAAGCGGTGAAAGAATTCGCCGGCGCGGACGAAGGCAAGCCGGTGATATATCCGAAAGCAGAAGCATTGCTCACACGCACGGACCAACGCTCACGGCATTATCGAATCGCGATCTAAGGTAGAACGCGTTGGTAATCGGTTGGGGCCCAAATAAGTGCGCCTCTGGCGACACGCATCGTCTTCAGGAGAAGCCGATCCACCTCTAGCAAGCGGCGCGCTTGCCCTACAACTGACGTAGGCGACGTTTCTGCGGATGAAACTAGCATCAAAGCTGCGGGGTTTACTTGGCGACGATCTCGTTGCCGATGATCCGGATACGCTGGCTGCGCATAGCGGCGACAAATGGTTTGCGGCACACCAGCCGGAAGTTGTCGTCTTCGCAAGATCGACTAGCGATGCCAGCAAGTTGCTACAATTTGCGTCGGGCGAAAAAATTCCGGTCACAGCGCGCGGTGCCGGATTTGGTTATGTGGGCGGATGCGTCCCGGCGCGTGGCGGGATTGCCCTGTCGCTCCTCCGAATGAATCGCTTCAAAGATATCAGCTTTGCCGATGCTGTTGCAGTTGTCGAGCCAGGCGTGTTTACGGCTGACCTGAAAGCGGCGGTGCGCGCACAAAAATTGTTTTATCCACCTGATCCGGCGAGCATGAAAGATTGCACTATCGGTGGAAACGTGGCGACGAACGCGGGCGGCCCGCGTTGTTTGAAATATGGTGTGACGCGTAATTACGTCATTGGTCTCGAAGTCGTCCTTGCAAACGGCGACGTGCTGCGGACCGGCGGACGGGTGCACAAAAACAAAACCGGATTCGATTTGATCGGTCTCTTTGTTGGCTCGGAAGGAATGCTCGGCGTCGTTACCGAGGTCACCTTGCGTTTGCTGCCACTTCCGCCCGGTCGCGCGACTTTATCGGCCGCCTTTGCAACTGCAGCACAGGCGGCCGAAGCAGTACAGGCGATCTTTGCAGCGGGATTCCTTCCATCATCATTGGAAATCGCCGATCATTTTACGCTGGAAGCAGCCCGACGCGACGTCGGCACAATGATTGTGCCGGATGGCAACGCACATCTGCTCGTCGATCTGGACGGACAAGACGAAAGCGTCCGCAGCGAATGCGCAGCCATTCGTAAGCTACTTCAAGAACGGAAACCGAACGCGCTGGAGATTGCCACCGGCGAACCGGACTGCGAAAAGCTTTGGGCATTGCGCCGCCAGTTCAGCAACTCACTGCGTGCAACGGGTCTAACGAAGTTAAACGAGGATGTAGTCGTGCCGCGCAGCCGCCTCGTCGATCTGATGGAATTCGCGGAGTCGCTACAGGCAAAGCATGGATTCCCTGTCGCGTGCTTTGGTCATGCCGGTGACGGCAATATTCACGTCAACATCATGGCAGATCGATACAATCGCGACGGGCTCGTTCGCGAAAAGGTCGAGCGCGCGCTCGATGATCTTTTCGCCCAAGTGCTGCGTTGGGGCGGTGTAATTACCGGTGAGCACGGTATCGGTCTCGCAAAAGCAAGATGGTGGCCAAACGCGACCAGCAGCATCGTGCGCGACCTGCATCGCCGGCTGAAAGAAATTCTCGATCCAGACGACATTTTGAATCCGGGAAAATTTGTTGACTAATCCGAATCCACATCGAAATTCGGCGAGCATTTAACCTGCGCATCTAAATTCGCCCCGACTGGCGCGCATCCGCGTCCTCGTGCACGAACCAAAAGGGAAGACCACGCGTCTTTTCTTGCGCGCTCCCTTAACAAGAAATGAAACCTGGAAAATTTACTCACACGATCGCGGTCATCCTTTCATCGATCACTTCTCTTTTCGCGCACGGGACAGCTTCGAAAGCGGAACCCGAAAACACCAAGTTCAGTAAGAAATCTCAGCGATCAGCAGACGATCGTCTGCTTGATGTAACTTCGGTCGCGTTCACGCCGGGGCAGTTAGTTCGAAATCCGTCTCAGCCGGGACAGCGTTTCCCGTGGAAAAGCCAGATCGTAACGACCGTCTTCTGGATTGGCGAGAAACCGGCTGGTAACAATCCGGTGCCCAATCGGGTAAGCTCCTGGGACAAGGAATGGACCAAAAACTATGGCGGTTTTGATGATCCTGATCGCGCCCATCGAAACAATTACATCCCGGTGAAATTCACGCCGCGACAAAATCCTTTTTACTGCGCGCTTCCTTATAACGACAAAGCCAGGGAGGGCCATCGACCCGAAGCGCCTCGCGTTGTTCCGTGGTTCAATGAAGCTTATCAAGGCCCCGCTGTTTCGACTTGCAAAGGTCGATGGATCGCGATTCGCAAAGGTAATCGCGTCGCTTATGCGCAGTGGGAAGACGCGGGACCTTTCCGGACCGATCACTGGCAATACGTTTTTGGCAACGAACGGCCAAAACCCAACCTGAACAAAGGCGCGGGCCTCGATGTCTCGCCAGCTGTTCGCGATTACCTCGGACTAAAAGAAACAGACGTGACCGATTGGAGGTTCGTGGATTTTAGTGAAGTGCCGCGCGGACCGTGGTCTACTCTGGGAGAAAACAACACGTTCGTGGTTAACGATCGCAAGAAGGGTGCCAAACTGGTTGAGAAGCTCGGGACCATCGCACACTGAATGCGCTCTGGAAGCGCACTGTAGCCGGGATCGGTGATGCCGGCCCGCTGGATGTCTCGCCAGTTGTTGCACGCGCGTCCTCGCGACGCGTTTTGGAGTGCGGCGACATGTCGCCGCTTTGAAAGCGCGGACATGTCCGCGCACTCCAAAACGTTAAACTCTCCCCCATCCACGCAATCTTTCGCTCCGAAGCGATTGCAAACGTGAATCGATTAAACAAACAATGGAGAATCGCCGCGTCGTTTGCGTTTCTTTCTGTGCGATCATTCTCGCAGCCAGCTTCACCTTCAGCGCAGTAGTTGACGCGGCCGCCGAGAACGGCACGCTTCTTACGGGCAAGGCGGCCATGGGCGATTGGACAAGTGATGCGCCCGGAGTGCGACGACGAATCACGGTCCAAGATTTGCCCGGGCCGAGTTCAAATATTCTGGCAATTAACCGGGCGCGCGTCGTTGATCGTCCACCCGGTGCGCAGCTTCGTGTGCCGCCCGGTTTTAAAATCGAACTCTACGCCAGCGGGTTTCGCGATCCGCGATTTCTGCTCACCGCGCCAAATGGTGACGTATTTGTCACGGAGAGTCGGGCAAATCAGATCAAGGTCATGCGCGATACGAACGGCGACGGGAAGCCGCACGCGACTGAGACTTTTGCAGAACGCGGTCTAAACAAACCGTTCGGGATCGCGTTTTATCCGCCGGGTGACGATCCCCAATTTTTGTACGTCGCGAATACCGATGGCGTCATCCGCTTTCCTTATCGCAATGGCGATCTTAAAGCGCGCGGGCCAGCCGAACAGTTGGGAGCGCGCCTTTCTGGTGGCGCCGCCCGCCTGCGCAGCGGCGGACACTGGACACGTGACCTCCTCTTTTCGCCTGAAGGAAAAAAAATGTACGTCTCTATTGGCTCGCGCTCGAATGTTTCCGATAATGCCGCTGAAGCCGATCGCGCGCGCATCTTCGAATTCAACCCTGACGGCACGGACCGAAAGGTCTACGCCTGGGGAATTCGCAACGCTGTTGGTATTGCGTTTCGCCCCGGCACGAATGAGCTTTGGATGAGCACAAACGAGCGGGATGAAATTGGCGAAGATTTACCTCCCGATTACCTCAGCAGTGTGCGCCCGGGCGGCTTTTACGGCTGGCCGTGGTTTTACATCGGGAATCATCCCGACCCGCGCCGCAAAGGGAAGCACCCTGAGCTGACAGACAAAGTAGTTGTTCCCGATGTGCTAGTACAGGCGCATTCGGCCACGCTCAACTTGTGCTTCTATACGCGCGATCAATTCCCGCCCGAATACAAAGGCGACATCTTTGCCGCGTTTCACGGCTCATGGAACCGTATGAAACGTACCGGCTACAAAGTCGTGCGTGTGCCGTTCGATCATTCAACCGGCAAAGCACGAGGCGAATACGAGGATTTTGTAACCGGTTTCGTCACGCCCGATGGTAAAGTCTGGGGTCGCCCAGTAGGAATCACGGTCGCACGAGACGGGAGCCTGCTAATCAGCGAAGACGGCAACGGCACCATCTGGCGGGTGAGCTACGGCAGATAAGACTACTCCGCTTCAAAAACGGACTAGTCTCCGGACGAGCCGCGCAGTTTTATTTTCTGCCGCCCCAAAAGTGAAATGTGTAAGTGAAAGACACGTAACCGAGCACTTCGTGCGGGCTATGATTGGTGACATAGATCGCGGGATTGAGCTGAATATCGTCGGTAATGCTCCAGACAAATCCGATCGTGGATGAATTACCGGAGCCGCTCTGAAAATCGACCTGCACCCGCCATGTATCATTGAAATCATAGGCGTAGCCGAGGATTGCTTCGGTACGAAAATCGGCATGGGCAACGCCAGCGGTGAATTTGTGGTGGTCTCCCCAGTAACCGGCTTCAATAAATGGCTGGGGATCGATGTGACTATGCGGTGACCAGTTTGAGAAACCGATGGAGAGCAGGTATGGCTCTTTCATGAGCAATCCAATTTCGGTCCCGAAAATCAATTCATTGGGCTTGAAACCCTTGAAGATGGCGATCTCGAACCATTTGGTTAATCCCATTTCCGCTTGCGCTTGATACGGGTTGCCAAGTTTCTGGTCTTGCGCCTGGAAGCCAAGCGAAAGATCGCCTTCCGGCGGCAAATCTGGCGTCGCGATTTGATTCAAACCTTGTGTTGAAGCGAATGACGAGGAGCCGTTCGAAAGAACGATCGTCACCACGATGATCGTCATGAAGTTGATTCGCTTTTCACTCGCCGCTCGTTTATCCAAAGCGTTCAACATGTTACCGCGAGTTAAGCAATTGCTCACGAATTTGTCGATTCCGTGTTGAACGCGCACCGGTCGATTTTAAGATTACGCTAATGCACATGCTTGGCATTGACCTTTCTCTGCGCAACGCCAGTGTCGCGGCTGCCGATGCAAACAATGGTAACAGCCTTTTGTTTATGTTCGACAAACCAGACAGAGCGCGTCCAGCGGCAATGTCACTATTACGATCTACACAGATGTTAAACCGTGGAAACGTTAGAACGCGTAGCTACGCATTCCGACAGACGCGCCACACTGCCTTCATAACTTGTCATGAAATGTAACTGCACCTGGAAAGCGAGCCTGTCTATCGCAATCGTAGCGATGGGCGTATTGCGCGCTGCTCCGACTGAAATCAGGAGAGAACCAGAAACTGTTAAACTGTTTGCACGCGAATCGGTGATCACCGTGAGAGGCAGAACAGTAAAAGTCACAGCTGTTACTCAATCCAACGGAGAGCACGGTTACAGCCCGGAAAAAGCGACTGGCTTCCATGTTGAGGTTGTTAATCAGCTTCCAGTGCCGGCATCGATCCATTGGCATGGCTTGATTCTGCCTAACCTAATGGATGGCGTGCCTTTTGTTACTCAGGATCCCATTCCGCCTGGCGGTTTCCGTCGATACGATTTTCCTTTGAAGCAAAGTGGAAGCTACTGGATGCACTCTCATTACGGACTGCAGGAACAACAGCTTCTATCGGCACCGATGGTGATTCGCTCCCCACCCCAATCCAAGGTCGCCGATGCCGAGTTTACAGTGATGCTCAGCGATTTCTCGTTCACGAGTCCTCAGGACATCCTCAAGGGTCTGATGGGAAAAACGCAAGGCATGAAAGAGAAGCCGCAAGAGAAAGGAATGCCTGACTCGAAGCCGATGGGCGTGTCGGATCAGAAAGAATCGCTTGTCGTGCAGCAATGGGATGCGGCGTCGAAACGGCTCGTCGCGCGGGAAGTCCAAGCCGCCGCACCTGACATCGATGTGAAATATGACGCACTGCTGGCCAATCGCCGGACGATTGACAATCCACAGGTGTTTGAGGTCAAGCCTGGACAAAGCGTGCTGTTACGCGTGATGGGAGCCGCCTCGGCAAGCAACTTTTTCATCGATACCGGTAAGCTGGACGCGACGATCATTGCTACTGACGGAGAAGATGTACAACCCCTCAAAGGCAATTTTTTTCAGCTTTCCACGGCGCAGCGGCTCGACCTGCTCGTTACCATTCCCCAAACAGGCGGTGTGTTTCCCGTTTTCGCGTTAGGCGAGGGATCGACTTTGCAGGCGGGTGTGTTACTCGCTACGCCGGGAGCCAAAATTTCCAAGCGGGCGTGGGCGATTCGAGCGCAGCAAAAGATGGGCGGCCTGGACAACACCCAGGAGATCCGTCTTGTAGCAAAACAGCCGCTACCCGAAAGACCGGTGCAACGCTCACTGCCATCCGTTCTTGGCGGCAATATGATGACCTACACCTGGACAATCAATGGCGCGTCCTATCCAAACCGAAACAGCCTCAACGTAAAAGAAGGAGAGCGGGTTGAACTTGTGATCTCAAACACGACTGGAATGTCCCATCCCATGCACCTTCATGGGCATGTCTTCGAGGTTACTGAAATCGACGGGCAGAAAATCGCGGGCGCAAAACGCGACACCATCCTGGTCCCGCCGAAATCCACAATCAAAGTTATCTTCGATGCCAATGATCCCGGTGTGTGGGCCTATCACTGCCACATACTGTATCATCTTGCGACAGGCATGTTCACGGTTCTCAAATACGACAATGCAGACACAAAGTTCTGGAAACCCGACAACACACCAACCGAGCTTGAAAATCCTCTCGAACTCAATAATGCCACCGCATTTTGGAGAGAAATGACAGCCGGGCTTTTAGCTCAGGGAGAACCCGCGATTTCCCGATAGAGCTCACGAAGGGGAGACAGTTGGGATAAATGATCAGACCTTTGGGATTGGGATCTTCTGTTCTTCGGTTGATCAAATCCGCGCGGGACAGAAAAGACGATTGCTGCTTGCGGCATTGCGCCTAGTCTGCAGCAGCGCGGAATGAAGATTGGTTTTGCTCAAATTAACGCGGTCGTGGGTGATTTGAGCGGCAATTATGAATTGATTCTCGCAGGTTACGAACGCCTCGCTGCCGCAGGCGCCGAAGTAGTGTTGACGCCGGAGTTGGCGGTCACTGGATACCCGCCACAGGATCTCGTTTTTAAATCGCGATTTGTTCCGGAGAATCTTGCCATCGTCGAAAAACTGCACGCCTCCGTCCGGGACGCAGCGCTGCTGGTGGGATTCGTTGATCGGAACGAAGGACGCGGCAAACCGTTTCGCAACGCTGCTGCTTTGCTCGAGCGTGGCAAGCCGATACGCAAAATCCACAAATCGCTCCTGCCCACTTACGATGTCTTTGATGAGGAGCGCTACTTCGAGCCGGCCAGCCGCGTGGAGCCGGTTGAGGTTGGGGGGAAGAAAATCGGCGTCACCATTTGCGAGGATATTTGGACGGAACATTACCTGCCGCGACCGCTCTACGATGTCGAACCGGTACGGAGCCTGGTGGAACAAGGCGCGGAGATCATCGTCAATCTAAGCTCCTCGCCGTTTAGTTTGCATAAACCAGCGATCCGCTACGAGATGGTAGCAGGGCTCGCGCGAGCTTATCGACGGCCAATCTGTTACTGCAATCTCGTCGGCGGCAACGATCAGCTTGTGTTTGATGGTAATTCCATCGTGGTAAATGCCGCCGGCGAATTAATCGCGCAACTCGCCGCATTTCGTGAAGACGAGAAAGTTGTCCATACGGATTCGACGGACGCCATCGCGTTTCACGAACCCAAAGTGCCGGAGCAAATTTTCTCTGCGCTTTCGCTCGGGCTTCGCGATTATTGTCGCAAGTGCCACTTCCGTTCCGTGGTCATTGGTCTGAGTGGCGGTATTGATTCCGCGGTCGCTGCGGTCATCGCAGCAGATGCACTGGGCGCCGAAAACGTGACAGGCGTTTCCATGCCCAGTCCGTACTCGTCGGGCGGCAGCATAGATGACGCGCGCGCGCTCGCCAGCAACCTCGGGATTACGTTTTTCGAAATCCCAATCACCGAGGCGTTCAAAGTTTTCAAAGCGCAGTTCAAAGAAATTTTCAAAGGACTGCCGGAAAATGAGACCGAGGAAAATATGCAGCCGCGCTTGCGTGCGATGATACTGATGGCGCTCTCAAACAAGTTCGGTCACCTCGTCCTTAGCACTGGGAACAAGAGCGAGCTTGCCGTCGGTTATTGCACGCTCTACGGCGATATGGCCGGCGGCCTTGGCGTAATCAGCGACGTGCCGAAAACGATGATTTACGAACTGGCGCGCTGGCTAAACCGGGAGCGCGAGATCATCCCAAGATCAACAATCGAAAAAGCGCCGAGCGCAGAGTTGAAGCCGAATCAAAAAGACCAGGATACCCTGCCGCCGTATGAAATTCTCGATCAAATCCTGCGGCTTTACGTTGAAGACAATTTGAGCGCGCGCGATATCATTGCCCGGGGATTCGATAAGGAAACTGTGCGCTGGGTTCAGCGCCGCGTTGATCGCAACGAATACAAGCGCGAGCAAGCCGCGCCCGGATTGAAGGTGACCAGCCGCGCCTTCGGAATCGGACGTAAAATGCCAATCGCGCAAAAGTATGTCGATTGAAGCTACTGACTCGCGGCGCGATAACCCTCGCGTGCAACGCGGCTATCCCTGAATTTGATGACATCTCGCAAGCCAGCAGCCTGCACTCCCAAGCCTATTCCAAAAGGCTTCTACCGCCGCGAAATCTTTTAATTATCTGGTAGCGGAGTATCGAAAATCTGAGAAGGGTAACCGCCACAATATGAAAAAAATCACGCTTAAGCCATTCGCTCTTTGTTTCGCCATTGTCGGGCTCGGCCAAATCGCTTCCGCACAAAGCGATTTGAAGCTGCCTGACGCCAGCCAGGCTGCCGAGGTCAAACAGCGCATTGCGTTGACTGATATCGCGGTCAATTACCATCGCCCATTGGTGAACGGGCGAAAAATTTGGGGCGGTCTCGTACCTTACGGCAAAGTTTGGCGCGCCGGCGCTAACGAAAACACGACAATTGAATTCAGCGATCTAGTTTCGGTGGAGGGCAAGCCGCTCGCCAAAGGGGTTTATGGTTTGCATATGATCCCAAACCCGGATTCGTGGACGGTGATTTTTTCGAAAACCAACACGGCGTGGGGAAGTTACAGCTACGACCAGAAAGAAGATGCCTTGCGCGTGGATGTGAAACCCAGGCCACTCGCCGAGACCAAAGAGGCGCTTGAATTCGAGTTTGAAGATTTGAAGCCCACTTCCACAGCGGTGACGCTGAAGTGGGACAAGCTGGGTGTCCCTTTCACTGTCTCCGTGAACGATGCGGACCAGACATTGCAGAATATCCGAGCCCAACTGAAAGGCTCAGGCCAGTTTGCCTGGCAAGCCTTGGACCAAGGGGCGCAGTTTTGTTTAACCAGAAAGATCAATCTCGATGAAGGGTTGCGCTGGGCCGATGCCTCGATTCAGATTGAAGAAAGGTTCGATAATCTCAGCACCAAAGCGGACATCCTCAAGGCACTGAATCGCGCGGACGAGGCGAAAACTACCTGGAACCATGCGCTCGAGATTGCCACTGCGCCGCAACTATATTCGTATGGTCGACAGTTGCAGAGTCAGAAGCAGGGTGCTGAAGCAATGGAGATCTTCAAGGAGGTTGCCAAACGGTTCCCGCAGGGAGTCTTCGGATACCTCGCACAGGCGCGCCTTAAGTCTGCAGCAGGTGATTTCGCCGGCGCGGCCAACGACGCGAAGCAGGCACAAGCTGCCGCTCCCACGGATGCGCAGAAACAGAGCATCAAATCACTGATCGACCGACTGGAAGCGAAGCAGGACATCAACAAGTAGCGCGTTCGCGCACTGTATCCTGGGACCTGCGACGATACGCCGCTCGATGGGACGTTCACAATCGGAAGTCTACCGTTGCGTGTGACGCACCACAGCATTTGGCGCTCTTGGGTAGCGGCCGTTGGCGTCACAATCATTGGTCTTCGGTGCACGGCCAATTCGACCGATGCGCCGCCGTTGTTACTTCCAGAACAGATGACTAGTAGCGAGATTCAACTCGCGCTACAGAAACTCAACGTGCTTGGTCGGGTCCTTTACATTGCAGCTCACCCCGATGACGAAAATACAAACCTGATGGCGCTTTGGGCCAACGGGTCACTTTATGACAGCGCTTATCTTTCGATTACGCGTGGGGACGGCGGTCAGAATTTAATTGGACCGGAACTGGGCGAACGGCTCGGCGTTATTCGAACAGAGGAATTGCTCGATGCGCGACGGATCGATCATGCGCAACAGTTCTTCACGCGAGCAACCGATTTCGGGTTTTCGAAAACGGCTGAAGAGACAATGCGCTTCTGGGATCACGACAAAATTCTTGCTGACGTCGTGTGGGTCATTCGGAATTTCCGACCGGATGTGATAGTGACGCGCTTCAGTCCCGAAGATCAACTGACGCATGGCCATCACACGGCGTCAGCGATTCTGGCGCAGGAAGCATTCTCGGCAGCAGCCGATTCAAATCGTTTTCCAGAGCAACTGGCTTTTGTGAAACCATGGCAAGCGACGCGGTTGGTTTGGAACACGTCGCCGTTTTTCTTTACGAACCGCAATCTTCCATTCGATCCGACGGGTCTAACCGTTTTAGAAGCCGGAGGCTACAATCCGCTTCTCGGCAAAGCGTACACGGAGATCGCGGCGGCCAGTGTGAGCATGCACAAGAGCCAGGGCGTGGGAAGCCCGCCACGACGCGGCGCGCGAAAAGAATACTTCAAGCCCTTGCAAGGTCAGCCGATGACGAGCTCGCTTTTCGAAGGCGTGGATACGAGCTGGTCGCGAGTTGCGAATTCCGAATCCATTTCTGCAAAAATTCGTCAGATCATTTCGAAGTTCAATCCTGCCGATCCGGCTGCATCGGTGCCTGAATTGTTGAAGTTACGGCAGGCGATGAGTGGAATTCAGGATGAGTCCTGGATCGCGGAGAAAAAGGTAGAGCTGGACAAGATCATCGCCTCCTGTCTCGGCTTGCATGTGGAAGCTTCGACGGCAACTGAAGCGTTCACACTCGGGCAAACAGCAGCAATAAAACTCGAGGCAATCAATCGCTCGAATGTTCCAGTGACCTTGCAAGAAGTACGATTCCCCAAGACTGGCTATTCAAACAAGATCGATGCGGCGCTTCCATCGAACGAACTCGTTACCAAGGACCTGTCGTGCAGAATCCCGGAGGATACTCCCTATTCCCAGCCATACTGGCTTCGTAAACCTGGAACCCTCGGCGCCTTCGCTGTGGATGATCAACAACTGATCGGGCTAGCGGAAAACCCGCCTGCTCTTCCCGTCGAAATAGCCCTGCAAGTCAACAGCCAAGAACTTCGCTATCTCGTGGACACGAAGTACCGCACAGTCGACCCGGTGGCGGGCGAACTGCGACGACGTTTGGTCATCGCGCCACCCGTTTTTGTGAACATGGCGAACAGCGTGTTGATATTCCCAACGAACGAGGCAAAGCCTGTTTCAGTACATGTCACCGCGTCGACTGGTCCTGTGCAAGGAGAACTTAAATTAGCCGTGCCGCATGGATGGGAGGTGCATCCGTCGTCGCTACCGATAGACTTGAAGGCAGCCAATTCCGAGATGGTGGCGACGTTTACCGTCACACCACCAGCCCAGGATGATGAAGGCACGTTGCGCGCCATCGTTTTGGTCGACGGCCGCGAATATTCGTTCGAGCGCGTGCGAATTTCCTATCCGCACATCGGCGTCCAAACGCTAATGCCGCCGGCGGAGGTTAAAGTCGTTCGAGCCGATATCCGCAAGAAAGCCGATCGCATCGGGTATATTCCCGGCGCTGGCGATGATGTTCCTGAAAGCCTGCGACAGATAGGTTATTCAGTGAAGATTTTGAGCGAGCCGGATATCACCGCGGAGAACCTCGCGCAGTTCTCTGCCGTCGTGCTTGGAGTCCGTGCTTATAATACGCAAGAGCGAATTTCAAACTGGTTACCGGAGCTATTTGCCTATGTAAAAAATGGCGGAGTCGCCATCGCACAGTACAACACTCTGGCCGATCTTAAGGCTGAGCAATTGGGGCCGTATCCATTGGAAATTTCGCGCGACCGCGTTACGGACGAAAACGCGGCGGTGCGGATTTTGGCGCCAAATCATCCGCTCATGAACTCGCCGAACAAAATCACGCCGAATGATTTCGAGGGATGGGTTCAGGAACGCGGACTCTATTTTCCCAAGAAGTGGGACGCCGCCTGGACAGCGATCCTGTCGTGCAATGATCCGAAGGAAAAGCCGCTCGATGGTGGTCTGCTCGTTGCAAAGCTGGACAAAGGGTTTTTTGTCTACACCAGTTACTCCTGGTTTCGACAATTGCCGGCTGGCGTCGCCGGCGCTTACCGATTGTTTGCGAACATGTTGTCATTGGGAAAATGAACACAGGAGATTCCAAGTCGGATGCACCGGACTGGCGCAAGGCGTATGGGCTGGCGCTTTCGCTTTTTGCAGTTGAGGTAGTGCTCCTCTACCTCTTCACCATCCGGTTCTCGTGAACCGGCTCGATTATCTTGTTCTCATCGCCACGATTTTGGCGATCCCACTTTATGGCCTTTGGCGAACACGCGGAAGCGCCTCTTTAGGTCAATATCTCAAGGGCGATACGAGTATTCGATGGGCAACGATCGGGCTGTCAGTGCTCGCAACGCAGGCCGGACCGATCACGTTTCTTTCAATGCCCGGCCAGGCGTACGAGAGCGGCATAGGCTTCGTCCAGAATTACTTTGGTCAGCCACTCGCGCTGATTGTTGTTTGCGCAGTTTTCGTTCCGATTTATCAGCGGCTAAAAGTTTACACGGCCTATCAGTACCTAGGCCAGCGATTCGATCGCAAAACGGAACTTCTCGGCTCGTTTCTGTTTCTCGTGCAACGAGGCATTGCTGCTGGAATCACCATCTACGCGCCGGCGATTGTTCTGTCGGCCTTGCTCGGATGGCGCTTGAACCTGACCATCTGGCTCGCCGGCGGACTCGTTATCATCTACACGGTCGTGGGCGGAACCAAAATTGTAAGCATCACCCAACGCTATCAGATGATCGTGATCTTAGTCGGTATGGCGATTGCCTTTGCAGTAGCGGTTTATCGCATATCGCCCAATCTCTCATTTGGAAGCACGCTATCCGTCGCCGGCAAAATGGGTAAACTCGAAGCGGTCGATTTCTCGATCGATCCGCACAAACGCTACACGTTTTGGTCAGGCCTGATTGGCGGCTTTTTTCTCGCGCTTTCCTATTTCGGAGCGGACCAATCGCAAGTGCAACGATATCTCGCCGGTGGCTCGCTCAAAGAGAGTCGCTTCGGATTGCTCTTCAATGCCGCAGTGAAAGTGCCGATGCAGTTTTCGATTCTGCTGCTTGGCGCGATTGTTTTCATGTTTTACCAATTCGAGAAGCCGCCGGTCTATTTCAATGAGCCAGCCTACCAGCGCGCGATGAAAACTGGCTATGCGCCGCAGCTAGCGGCGTTGCAGGCGCAATCTGATGAGGTCTTCGCGCAAAAACGTGCTGCTATTCGCGCTATTTCCAGCGCTCCGCCAAACAGTTCGTCAGGTGATCACAACATCGCAATGACCCGCCTCCGCGACCTCGAAGCGCAAGCGCGCGAGCTGCGCAACCACACCAAGAGAGTTCTCGAGCAAGCCGGCGCGGATCCGAAAAGCAAGGAATCGGACTACGTATTCATTACTTTTATTCTTCAACAGATGCCGCATGGAATTGTCGGATTACTCATCGCAGTGATCTTGTGCGCGACCATGTCTGCGACGGCAGCAACTCTGAACGCTCTCGGCTCCACCACCGCCATCGATTTTTATCGGCCGTTCATTCCTAATGCGAGCGATCATCATTATGTTGTTGCCGCGAAGGCATTGACAGCAGCGTGGGGTTTGATTGCCATCGGCGTCGCTTCGTTCGCCAGTTTGGTCGAAAACCTGATCGAAGCGGGGAACATTCTTGGCTCGGTATTCTACGGCAGCGTCCTCGGTCTGTTTTTGGCAGCGTTCTTTATTCGTCGAGTCAGAGGAACAGCCGTGTTTGTCGCGGCGCTGCTCGCCCAAGCGCTCGTGTTCATCCTCTTTGCTACAACGAATATCGGTTACCTCTGGTATAATTTTATCGGATGCGCCGCCGTGCTGATCCTCGCGCCTGTCTTTCAGCAAACGCTCTTTCGCAGCACCGACGCTCCGGTTAGGGTGTGAAACTCGTTCTGAGCCGATGGATCGCCCGATCATTTGTTTCGGCCAGCAACCGTGCGGATTTTTTCCCAAACGCTATCTAGTCGCTAAGATTCTGACGGCCCGGCGTCTCCAAAAAGAGATCCGCGGACAAATCGTCTTTTTCTTGCACGACAGCGACCATGACCCGCGCGAGACGATTACGATCGTGCGAGATAAACATAACCACCAGGACGTGGCGCTAAACTTTCAGTTCCAGAATCGTATTCAAAAGCAGTTTTCACCGCTTTATGCAAAACATGTGCGTCCTGGGTGGCAGGAGAAAACCGCGCGCCAACTTCCCAATTACGTAAGCCCGCCGCTGGTTGCACATTTCAAAGAGATCAAATGCTCCAATGTCGCCGGCTTCTGTCTCGATATGTACAAACGCATGGGCTTGCTCGAGGGTGTGCGCGTGGAGCGATCCAGTACGCCGGAGTTCAGAGCGCGTGCTGCGGCCGTGCCAGACTACTTTGTAGATGTGCGCTACGAAGGCGAGATTGTTCGCGCACGCTATCGCGACGGCAGATTGTTGCTCCACAAAGGCGGCGATCGGTTTATAGAGATTCCCGGAGGAGAATTCGGTCCGGAGCAAATCAGCCCGACACGCGATACGCGTTTCCGTTGGATGCAATCAGTAATTCGATGCACGCATTACATTGCGGGGGCGAGCGAGCAGCATTACATCAACGAGGCGGATGCTCCCGGGGTGAAATTCGTTAACCGTGACGAAATTTCCGACTCTGGCAAAGCCTACGCCGAGCTGTGATGGAATTGGGGCCGCTCAAAATTGGGATTGCATGTTTTCCGTTGATTGGCGGCAGCGGAATTCTTGCCACTGCCCTCGGCTCGGAGCTGGCGCGCCGCGGCCATGAAGTTTACTTCTTCAGTTATGCTCAACCCGTTCGGCTGGACTTGCCGCAGGAGGGTCTTCATTTTCATCGGGTCGAGGTTGCGCACAATCCTTTGTTTCCGTGTCCCGACTACACTCTGCCGCTCGCTGTGAAAATGGCGGAAGTAGCGCGTTCCAAGCGGCTCGATCTTTTTCACGTTCATTACGCGGTGCCGCACGCGTTGGCCGCGTGTTTAGCCTCGCAGATCGTGGGACCGTCAGCTCCGCGCATCGTTACAACCTTGCATGGAAGCGATACGACTCTGCTGGGGCAGGATCCCGACTATCGAACCGCCATCGAGCACGCCCTCGTGCATTCCGATGCGGTGACGGCAGTTTCGGAAAATCTCCGGAATCAAACGCAGGAAATCTTTCATCTGAAACGACCCATCGAAGTGATTCCGAATTTTTTCACTCCGAACAAACCGAAAAGAAGCCGCGACGAAGTTCGACGCGATCTCGGCTTGAACGACGAATTTCTCGTGCTGCACCTGTCGAATTTGCGACCGGTTAAACGCATCGATCTTCTATTGCGCACGATTGCCACGTCAAAGAATCGGGCGCGCCTTCGGTTATTCATTTTAGCAGGCGGACCTTTTGATCCTTACGAGCCACTGCTCGATCAATTGAGGCTTCGGGAGCGTGTCATCGTGCGTCAAAACACAGCTGTCGTGGACGAGTATCTGGCGGCCGCCGATGCGGGACTCTACACATCCGAATACGAAAGTTTCGGTCTGGGCATTCTAGAGACAGTGCTTTACGGCAAACCGGTCGTCGCCTTCAGGGTCGGTGGCATTCCCGAGGTCATAGGAGATTCTTCTCCTCTATATCCTTTCGGCGATGTCACCGCAGCGGCTGCCGGGCTCGACGCTCTAGTCGAGTCTCCGAATTTAGCGCGAGAACTGGGTGAACGGAGTCGCAATCGGGCGCTGGAACGGTTCTCAGCTGATCGCATTGTCCCTCAGTATGAAGCGCTGTATCGCCGAATAGTTACCGGACGATAGGTGCGCCATTATCGAGGATCTCTATTCTTTTGTTTTGCTTAAGCTCTTCAGTCACTGGCGGATGAGATGCACCGTGCAGGAATCGAACCTGCAACCCAGTGATTAAGAGTCACTTGCTCTGCCAATTGAGCTAACGGTGCAACTGACTGTTTCCCAAGTGATCGAGGCCGTGAAAATACTTCACGGACTATCCTGCGACAAGATGAGAACGGAGTAAGGCCCGAGGCCTACGTTAGCCTCAAATGGCATTCCGTCACGCGATTCGTCGCCGGCGAAGGTGTCGTAGCCAAGCTGGTTTCCAAAATCAGAGCTGTAACCCTGCCAGTCACTATTGAAACGGACCCGCCACACGCCCGCTCGTGGAAAGCCTAACTCGTAGCTGTCGTAGCCGCGGTTACCAAAGTTTGCAACGATTACCACATCGTCGCCAGGTCCGCCGCTTTCCCAACGATGAAATGCAATCACCTTATCAGTGTTGTTAACGTGGTGGACGTTGATTTGTTGGCCGCGAAGACCGCGCGTCTGAGTGAACCAGTTGCGGCGCAGGCGAATCAGGTCGCGATAGAGAGCATTGATGCCCGGGTATGTGTCAAGCTTCGACCAATCCAAGGGCGCCGAATCGCGGAAGTATTCGTCTTCAAGAAATTCCTGGCCTTGGAAGGTCATTGGGATGCCGGGGGCGGTAAAGACGAGCGCCGCACCCAGTGTAGAACGCTTCCGTGAAAACCAACTTCCGGCGTTACCGGGCCAAATTTCTTCCGGCACCCGAGCGTGACCGTTCGCTACCTCGTCGTGCGATTCCGTGTAAATCACCCGCTGTTCCGCGTCGCTATTGTAGCGATGATAGAGCGCGTCGCGGACGGCATAGAGATTCCGATCCGAATCGCTTTGTGCGATGACTGCATCCCGGATCGGATGCACAAAAGCGGCGTCCCACTGGG